>Ga0102814_10000338_pt1 | contig 34968 bp, 30 predicted proteins | sample ColrivemetaGS741_FD_79112 | JGI IMG/M metagenome (GOLD analysis project Ga0102814, IMG submission 79112) | Estuarine microbial communities from the Columbia River estuary - Flood tide ETM metaG S.741 | ecosystem: Environmental > Aquatic > Marine > Intertidal zone > Estuary | place: USA...
AATGCACATCGTATGGCCCGAACCAACCATTTCTTTAAATGATATAAGAAAGTATCATCATCATAGGTAGGCACATAGGAAGCTAATTTAGCAATATTGAAAAACGCAGATTTAAAAAATTTGGAAGTTAAAATCACATGTTAAAAAACATTGAAAAAACAAATCATATTAACAGCACGGAAAAAAATTAATAAGTTTTACCACCAAATAAGGTCAAATCATAACAATTTAAATGAATTTTAGAAAAACATCAAAATGTTGTACCTATGTTGTACCTGAATAAAAAAAGCCTTTACAAGAAATCTTGCAAAGGCTTTAGTACTGAAGACGGGACTTGAACCCGTACGTCCTAATGGACATTGGATTTTAAGTCCAACGTGTCTACCAATTCCACCACTTCAGCATTGGTATGTTTTTAAGAAAGTTTCAGAGCGAAAGACGGGATTTGAACCCGCGACCCCCACCTTGGCAAGGTGATGCTCTACCCCTGAGCTACTTTCGCAGTCTTTAAAATGAACGTTCAATATTTCTATTGAGGATGCAAATTTAAAATTTTTCTACTAAATCCAAAGCCTTTTAGTAAAATAAATTGTATTTATTTTACGCTCGTTTTTTCTTGACCAACATACGCTTAATTTCATTGAGTTTCATGAGCGCTTCTACAGGCGTAAGTGTATCAATATCAATGTGTAATATCTCTTCTTTTATATTTTCTAAAAGCGGGTCGTCTAAATTAAAAAAGCTTAATTGCATCTCGTCATTTAAAGATTTCACCTTATCTGTAAGCTCTTCACTGGAATGAGACTTCTCTAATTTCTTTAAAATCTGATTAGCACGTCGTAAAACTTGTTGTGGCATACCTGCCATTTTCGCCACATGTATACCAAAACTATGAGCACTCCCTCCTTCAACCAGTTTTCTTAAAAAAAGCACATTATCTTTTAATTCTTTTACAGATACATTAAAGTTTTTAATACGTCCAAAGGTTTCTGCCATTTCATTTAACTCATGATAATGGGTGGCAAACAAGGTTTTTGGTTTTGCAGGATGTTCGTGTAAATACTCGCTTATTGCCCAGGCAATAGAGATTCCATCGTAAGTACTGGTTCCACGACCAATTTCATCTAACAACACCAAACTTCTATCGGAAATATTATTTAAAATAGAAGCAGTTTCATTCATTTCAACCATAAAAGTCGATTCGCCCATCGAAATATTATCACTCGCTCCTACTCTGGTAAATATTTTATCTACTAAACCTATTCTCGCATCTCTAGCAGGTACAAAACTTCCCATTTGCGCCATTAAAACTATGAGTGCGGTTTGACGTAAAATAGCCGATTTACCAGACATATTAGGTCCTGTTATCATGATGATTTGTTGCGTTGTCGTATCTAAAAACACATCGTTCGCTATATAAGGTTCACCAATCGGTAATTGCTTTTCTATTACCGGATGTCGACCATCTTTAATATCTAATTCGAAAGAATCATCTATGGTTGGATACACATAGTTATTCTCGTTTGCCAGTTGCGCAAACCCACACAAACAATCTAACTGCCCAATTAAATAAGCATTCTGCTGTACTGGTTTTATATATTGATTCAGCCAACCTACCAACTCAGAAAACAATTGCTGTTCTATAGTAAGAATCCGATCTTCTGCACCTAATATTTTCGCCTCATATTCCTTTAACTCATCGGTAATATAACGTTCGGCATTTACCAAAGTTTGCTTTCTCACCCATTCTTCCGGAACTTTATCTTTATGGGTATTTCTAACTTCTATATAATAGCCAAAAACATTGTTTGAATCAATTTTTAAAGACGTAATTCCAGTACGCTCGCTTTCACGTTGAAGCATTTTATCTAAATAATCTTTTCCAGATTTTGACAAGCCTCGTAATTCATCTAATTCCGAAGAAAACCCAGCAGCAATGGTTTTTCCTTTTAACACATTAACTGGTGCATCTTCGTTCAGCATCTCTTTAATCTTCTCACGCAGTACATCACAACCTTGTAAAGTATCGCCTATAATTTTAAGTGATTCGTTTTTACAATTGGATGCTAAAGATTTAATAGGAACAATGGCTTCCAATGAATTTTTAAGCTGAATAACTTCTCTAGGGTTTACTTTCGCCGTAGCTACTTTAGAAATTAAGCGTTCTATATCGCCAATATGCTTAATGTGATTTTGAATTTTTTGATGTGTCGCTGTTTCTTTAGTAAAAAAACTAACGACTTCATGACGTTGTTTAATTTTGTCAACGTTTTTCAAAGGTAATGCCAACCAACGTTTTAGCATGCGCCCACCCATTGGCGAAATGGTTTTATCGATAATATTCAATAATGTTACCGCATTGTTGTTTGTGGAATTGTACAATTCTAAATTTCTAATTGTGAATTTATCCATCCACACATATTCATCTTCGGCAATTCTCGAAATAGAAGTGATATGCTGAAGTTTATTATGTTGCGTCTCTCCTAAATAATGAAGAATGGATCCAGATGCAATAATGCCTTCATACAAATCTTCAATTCCAAAACCTTTTAGTGTTTTAGTGTTGAAATGTTTTATTAGGGTTTCATACGCATAATCTGTTTGATAAACCCAATCTTCCAAATAAAATGTATGAAAGTCTTTTCCGAAAGTTTCATTAAAAGTCGTGCGTTTTTGTTTAGAAACCAATACTTCACTTGGACTGAAATTTTGAAGCAGTTTATCTATATACTCTGCATTTCCTTGAGACGTTAAAAACTCACCTGTTGAAATATCTAAAAAAGATACACCAATATATTTTTTATCGAAATGCACCGAACATAAAAAGTTGTTCGATTTAGATATTAAAACCTCATCGTTTAATGATACGCCGGGTGTAATTAATTCGGTTACACCACGCTTAACAATGTCTTTAGTTAGTTTCGGGTCTTCAAGTTGATCGCAAATAGCAACACGTTCCCCCGCTTTTACTAATTTAGGCAAATAGGTATTTATAGAGTGATGCGGAAAGCCTGCTAATTCAATTTCGCTCTCGCTTCCGGCGCCACGTTTGGTTAAAATAATCCCTAAAATACCTGCTGTTTTAATAGCATCTGCTCCAAAGGTTTCATAAAAATCGCCTACACGAAACAATAATAGAGCATCTGGATACTTTGCCTTTATAGCATTGTACTGTTTCATTAAAGGAGTTACTTTTTTTGCCAATGGAATGTGTTTTATATCTTTTTTTCGCAATTAATGCAAGGGTTGCTAAAGTAACATTATTTTGATTTTTTATGAAGTAGTTTCTATATAAGTTGTTTACAATTGTTTATAAATTTAAAAATATCAATTATATGTCTTTCATCTGATTTTTTCTGAAACATTCTGAAAAGAAATAAAAAACTTTGTTAAAAATTACCTCAATAAATAAGTTTATTTAACTTTGTTCGAACAAAAATTAAAAATTTTAATAATTATGAGAAAAATCATTTTATTATGCAGTCTTGCTGTATTAGGAATAGTATCAACAGGAATTGCACAAAATTCTAAAGCTAAAAAATCTCAAATAACCACAAAAAATACTGGAGCGAAAATTGAGTTTGCATCTGAAACTATTGACTACGGTACAATTGAAAATAATTCGGATGGAAACAGAGAATTTAAATTTACTAACACCGGAAAAACGCCTTTAGTAATTTCTAACGCTACCGGATCTTGTGGATGCACCGTTCCAACTTGGCCAAAAGAAGCCATTGCTCCCGGAGAATCGGCTGCAATTAAAGTGCATTATGACACTAAAAGAACCGGAGCATTTAATAAAAGTATTACCCTTGTTTCAAATGCTGTGAATGTACCTACAAAAATATTACACATAAAAGGGAATGTAAATGCCCCAAAAGAAGCTGTTAATTAATAACTATTTCTAATAACATATTGTTTAACTTCCTTTTTATAAAGGAAGTTTTTTTTTGAATATTTTTGCCATATGAGAAAACTAAAAAACAGCGAGTTAGATCGATTGAGTGTGGATGATTTTAAATCGGTTACAAAAACACCGCTTATTATAATTTTAGACAATATAAGAAGCTTAAACAATATTGGTTCGGTATTCAGAACAAGCGATGCCTTTTTAATTGAAAAAATTTACCTCTGTGGTATCACGGCAACACCTCCACATAAAGACATTCATAAAACAGCATTAGGGAGTACCGATACGGTGGATTGGGAATATGTTGAAAACACCATCGAACTGGTTAAAAATTTAAAAGATGAAGGTGTAAAAGTATTAGCTATTGAACAAGCTGAAAATGCTACCATGCTTAACGAATTTAGACCTGAAGCAAATACAACATACGCCTTAGTTTTTGGTAATGAAGTAAAAGGAGTCTCACAGAATGTGGTTAGCTTAAGTGATGTTGTTATTGAAATTCCCCAATATGGCACTAAACATTCTTTAAATATATCTGTGAGTGCTGGGGTTGTTATTTGGGATCTTTTTTCAAAGTTAAAATCTTTACAACTTTAGATCTAACAGGATTGAATTTATAATGTCTCAAAGGAAAGAACTCACAGAAATAGCAAAACTATTTTTAAAGCTAGGAAGCATTGCTTTTGGTGGTCCAGCAGCTCATATTGCTATGATGGAAGATGAAGTTGTAAAAAAACGAAAGTGGATGACACACGAACACTTTCTAGATCTTGTTGGTGCCACAAATTTAATTCCGGGCCCAAACTCAACCGAAATGACTATGCATTGCGGTCACGAACGCGCTGGATGGAAGGGGTTATTTGTTGCTGGTTTTAGTTTTATTTTACCCGCAGTTTTAATCACCTCAATATTTGCATGGCTTTATGAAAAATACGGGCAGTTACCAAACGTAGAACCCTTTATATATGGGATTAAACCAGCCGTTATTGCCATCATTTTAATGGCCACTTTCCGACTCGGAAAAAAAGCTGTAAAAAACACCGAACTTGCTATTTTAGGATTCATAACCCTCATGGCTTGCTTATTGGGTGTTAACGAAATTGTCGCACTTTTTAGCTGCGGATTACTGGGTTTAACCCTCTATTTTATAAAAAAAAGAAAATCTAATTTAAATAGTTTAGCTCCTTTTTTATTGATTCAGCTAACAAATCCAACAGCCATTGGAGGTCTAAAAATATTTCTCGCGTTTCTAAAAATAGGCGCTATTCTATATGGCAGTGGTTATGTTCTATTCGCATTTCTTGATGCCGAATTAGTTACGAATGGTTGGCTAACTAGACAGGTTTTAATTGATGCTGTTGCCGTCGGGCAACTTACACCGGGGCCGGTTTTATCTACTGCCACATTTATTGGATGGCAATTGAACGGCATTTCAGGAGCTTTATTGGCAACAATTGGCATTTTCCTTCCTTCATTTATATTTGTTTTGGTGTTAAATCCATTAATTCCCAGAATGCGGAAATCTAAAATAATGGGAGCCATTTTAGATGCCGTAAATGTTGCTGCAGTGGCTTTAATTATAGCTGTTTCTTATGAAATGGGAAAAGACACTCTTACAGATTGGCGAACTATTATAATTGCAGTTACTAGTTTAATTTTAGTTTTTAAATTTGACAAGATAAATAGTGCCTTTATAGTTGGTGGTGGTGCCGTATTAGGATATTTTTTAACTTTTATATAATTACAAATGGATTTTCAGGATTAAAAGATCTAACTCCAGCATCGTCTGATATAAATGATTTCAACGCTTTAATATCATATCAACAAGCACAACCCATAAATCACTCGCCGCAAATTTCTCCTAAAACCCATAAATAATCACTTCTGTTTTCAATAAAATCTCTATCGGAGACATCTATAATTTTCACATTAAAATCGGTTTGGGTTTTTAGAAATTCTAAATACCCGGAGTTTATTTTTTCTAAATAATCGTTGTCTATATTCTGTTCGTAATCGCGGCCGCGCTTTTTAATGTTTTCTTGCAAGCGCTCGGTATTTTGGTATAAATACACATACAAATCGGGTTTTCGTAAGTCTTTATACATTAAATAGAAGAGTTTCCTGTAAAGATTAAACTCATCTTCTTGCAAGGTAATTTTTGAAAAAATAAGCGATTTAAACACATCATAATCACTTACTATAAAATCTTTAAACAAATCGAGTTGCGATAAATCGTCGCTAATTTGTTGGTAACGATCGGCAAGAAAAGACATTTCTAAAGGAAACGCATAACGCAACGCATCTTTGTAAAACTTTGGCAAAAATGGATTATCGGCAAACCGCTCTAAAATGAGTTTCGCATTATAATCGTGAGCAATTTTATTTGCCAAACTGGTTTTTCCAGCACCAATATTACCTTCAATAGCTATGTAATTGTATTTTGTGAAATCGCAAAACTTACTGGTGTTTTTTAACCAGATATTAATGGGTTCTAAAATACTCTCATCGTTACATGCTTCTAATAAAACATCAACTTCTTTATTTAATATGGGGTGTTTTACTTTGGTTGCAATATCATTTAGTGGCAGCAAAACAAACTTGCGCTTTTGCATTTCCGGATGTGGTACTTGCAATGCTTTTGTATCAATTACAACCTCATCTATTAAAATAATATCTAAATCGATAATGCGTGCTTCGTAGTTGTGTGTGTTCGTGCGAACCCGCCCTAAATCAACTTCAATAGCTAATAATTCTTGCAAAACATTTTGTGGTTCTAAATGACTATCTACAACTAAACATGCATTAAAAAAATCGTCGCTTTCAAATCCAAATGCAGGTGATTTATATACTTTAGAAATACGTATAATGTTACCAACCCGAGCATGAATTAAATCAATGGCATCTTGAAGGTTTTTAAATTTTTCCCCTTTATTGCTTCCTAAAGCTATGTAAAATGTTTGTGCAGTCGTCATAAGTACCGGCAAAATAACTAAAACAAATTTTATTCTTTTATATTTACGACGCCTATTTATTCACAATTTGCATGACATTAAAAGATAAACTTGTAGCACAGCGTATTTACATGGTTCTTGGAGCCTTATTTATAACCTCGTTAGTCGTTTCAAATTTAATTTTTCAAAAGTTCTTTTATTGGCACCCATTTCATCTTGAAATATTCGGGACTAAGCTTTTTGAACTTTCTGTGGGTATTTTACCTTACCCTGTTACTTTCTTAATAACCGATTTAATTAGTGAGATTTATGGTAAAAAACGAGCAAACGACATGGTGGTTGTTGGTATTTTTGCTTCTTTGTTTTCGCTTTTAATTGTTTTTGTATCGAACATTGTACCAGCTACAAGTTGGTCTCCAGTTGATGACAGCTTGTTTTCAACAGTATTTGGTAATACGGCTCTGGCTGTTTTTGCAAGTATGATGGCTTATTTATTTGCGCAATTTATTGATATTCATATTTACCACTTCTGGAAACGATTAACAAAAGGAAAACACTTGTGGTTGCGAAATAATTTTTCAACTTTTTCATCTCAATTTATAGATACACTAACTATTTTAGTTTTACTCTGTTCATTTGGTATTATTGAGTGGAGTAAATTTAAAGGCTTGCTGGTTGCCGGTTTTATATTTAAAGCACTTATTGCACTTAGCGATACGCCTTTTCTATATTTAGGTGTTTATTTATTTAGAAAACGATTCCATTTAAAAACAAATGAGGAAATAGAACTCCTTTGATACTATTAATACTTTATTAATTTTTCGATTTTCGACAACCTTTTAGTTACTTTTGTTTGTTTATTTTAATAACCCAAATCGATGAAAAAAGCGCTTAAAATTACAGGAATATCTTTACTTATTTTAATCGCACTTATTGCGGCGGCTCCATTCATGTTTAAATCGCAAATTAAAAATGCGATTAAAGTTTTTGTTAACGAAAACCTAAACGCTCATGTTGAGTTTAGCGATGTTAGCTTAAGTTTTTTACAAAGCTTTCCAAAAGTACTTGTTTCAGTAAGTGATTTAGAAATTACCAATTTTGAACCTTTTAAAGACGAAACCTTGGTTACAGCGAAAAGCATATCAATTAAGATTTCTATAAAAGAATTGTTTAAAAAAGCAGATGAGGCTATTATTATTAACTCCATTATGGTTGACGAGACCTTAATGACCCTAAAAACTGATATTTTTGGAAATACCAACTATGACATTACAAAAAAGGATAAAACGACCTCTATTAATAATAGTTTTTCATTTGATATTAAAGATTATAGCATTAAAAACAGTGCATTAACATACATTGATGAAGAATCAAAAATCCTGATTTATATTACCGAATTAAATCATGACGGTAAGGGTGTTTTTTCTGCAGACAAATCGGAATTAATCACCAAAAGTGAAGCTAATTTGAGCATCACAATGGATAGCACAAATTATTTAAACAACAATCCTATTAAGTTAGATGCCTTAATAGACATGGACCTTAACAATAGTAAATACACGTTTAAAGAAAACAAAGGTTATATTAATCAATTACCTATTGAATTTCATGGATTTGTTCAATTATTAGAAGCGGGACAAGACGTAGACATTACGTTTGAAAACCCGGAATCTTCTTTTAAAAGCTTTCTAGCCGTTATGCCTGAAGCATATTCTAAAAATATTGAAAACGTTCAAACTACGGGCGATTTTAAAGTAAAAGGGATTATAAAAGGCATGGTTACCGACGAAACCATTCCAACCTTGGATATAAGTATTAAATCAAATAACGCATCCTTCAAATATCCTTCTTTACCAAAAAGTGTTCAAAACATAGTAATTGATACAGAAATTAAAAATGATACTGGTAAAACTGAAGATACGTATGTTGCCATAAACACTTTAAATTTTAAGATAGATGAAGATGTTTTTAAATCGTCTGCAGTAATTAAAAACATAACAGGCAACATGTTGGTAAACGCCAATATTGATGGAATAATTAATTTAGCAAATATTGCAAAAGTATATCCGGTAGATATAAAAACACAACTAACTGGTATTTTAAAAGCTAAAGTAAATACGGCTTTTGATATGGACGCTGTTGAAAAAAATGATTATGAACGTATAAAAAATAGCGGAAGCATGAGTTTAAGTAATTTTAAATATGCTTCGGAGGAGTTTAAAAGTCCTCTATTTATATCCGATGCTGCGATTACTTTTAATCCGGAAACAGTTTCGTTAAATAGTTTTAAAGCAAAAACAGGTAAAAGCGATTTATATGCCACTGGAACTATTAAAAATTTACTAGGTTTTATGTTTAGCAACAAAAACCTTCAAGGTAATTTTAATTTGAATTCGGACACCTTTGCTGTAAACGATTTTATAAGTGATGAAATGCCTACCACTACTGAAAACAAAACAGAAGCTTCTAAAAAAACAATCACAAAAAAAGAATCTTTAAAAATTCCAGCATTTTTAGATTGCACTATAAATGCACAAGCAAACACTGTTATATACGATAATTTACAGCTCAAAAATGCCAAAGGCACTTTAATCATTAAAGACGAACAAGTAAATTTACAAAACTTTACAACCAATCTTTTTGATGGTCAGTTAGCATTATCAGGGATGGTGTCTACAAAAACAGATAAGGCAACTTTCAATATGGATTTAGGTATCAGTGCTTTTGATATTGCTAAATCGTTTCAGGGCATGGAACTTTTCCAAAACTTAGCCCCTTTAATGAAGGTTATTCAAGGAAAATTAAATACAACATTAAGCTTAAAAGGTGATTTAACAGACGATTTTACTCCTAATTTAACCAGCTTGTCAGGTGGCGCGCTTGCCGAAATATTATCGTCTACCATAAATCCAAACCAAGCCGAAGTTTTAAATTTATTGGGTAACTCTTTAAGTTTTATTGATTTTAATAAATTGAATTTAAACGACTTAAAAACAAAATTTGAATTTAGCAATGGTAAAGTAAGTGTAAAACCTTTTAAGATTAAATATCAAGATATCGAGATTGAAGTGGCAGGCTCTCATAGTTTTGACCAAACCATGTCTTATAATGTCGTATTTAACGTGCCCGCAAAATATTTAGGAAGTGAAATTAATCGCTTAATTGGAAAAATAGATGATAAATCGGTAAACTTAATTTCTATTCCAATAACAGCAAATATTGCAGGGACTTATACAAAACCTACCATAAAAACAGATTTAACAAGTGGTATTTCTAATTTGACCAAACAATTGATAGAGATTGAAAAACAAAAACTACTTAATCAAGGAAAAGATAAAGTAAGTAATTTGGTGGGCGATTTAATATCGGGTAATAAAGCCAAAAAAGATTCGGCAACAACAAAACAAAATAACGCGGTTAAAGATGTTCTTGGAGGTATTGTTGGTGGCAATAAAACCACAACGACAGATTCTACCAAGACAAATGTTACCAAAGATGCTGTAAAAAATGTGCTTGGCGGGCTCTTAGGAGGAAAGAAAAAGCAAAAAGACACCGTTAAATAGTCTTTTGGAATACATTTTTCATGTTTTCTCAATAAAGTACCGTAATTATTAGGTTTTCTCGATAAAAAAGTTAAGTTGTAGGTATTATAATAAATAACTTAAAAAGAATATATGAGGCAATTAAAAATTACGAAGCAAGTTACCAACAGAGAATCTAAGTCACTTGACAAATACCTACAAGATATAAGTAAAATAGGCTTAATTACAGCCGATGAAGAGGTAGAATTAGCACAACGCATACGCCAAGGAGATCAAGAAGCTTTAGATAAACTCACAACTGCTAACTTACGTTTTGTGGTTTCAGTCTCAAAACAATATCAAAACCAAGGCTTAACATTACCCGATTTAATAAACGAAGGTAATGCTGGATTGGTTAAAGCGGCCAAACGTTTTGATGAAACAAGAGGTTTTAAATTTATATCGTATGCCGTTTGGTGGATTAGACAAGCTATACTTCAAGCGTTAGCAGAACAATCAAGAATTGTTAGACTACCTTTAAATAAAATAGGCTCTATTAATAAAATTAATAAAGCATATTCGTTTTTAGAACAAGCGCATGAAAGACCACCAAGTGCCGAAGAAATTGCCAATAATTTAGACCTTACAATTAGCGATGTAAAACAATCTATGAAGATTTCAGGCAGACATGTATCTATGGATGCCCCCTTAAGAGAAGGAGAAACTTCAACGCTTTACGACGTTGTAAATGCCAGTGAATCACCTAGACCTGATAGTGGACTAATGAAAGATTCCTTAAATATGGAAATAAATCGTGCCTTAAACACACTTTCAGATAAAGAGGCAGAGGTTATTAGAAATTATTATGGTATTAGTAATGCACAACCAATGAGTCTTGAAGAAATAGGCGAAGCTTTTGGTTTAACTCGAGAGCGTGTAAGACAGATAAAAGAAAAAGGAATTCGTAGATTGCGACATACTTCAAAAAGTAAAGTATTAAAAACGTATTTAGGATAGTCCTAAAACAAACAATTAAAAAAGTTACATGTTAAAAATTATTATTAAAGAAGGGGAAAATATAGAACGTGCCTTAAAGCGTTATAAAAGAAAACACCGTAATATTAAAGTAATGCAAAATTTAAGAGAGGCGCAATTTTTCACGAAACCTTCTGTTAAAAGACGTCGCGAAATTCAAAAAGCAGGGTATATTCAAAATTTAAGAGATCAGGAAGATATTTAATCTTTTCGTCTCATATAGTATTTCCCATTTACAGTAAAATTGTAAATGGGATTTTTTTTGGCATTACCCGAAAGGGTCGCGCATTCCTCTATACCTGCCTGCCGGCAGGCAGGCAGGTCTTTTTTTAAAGCTTCGCTTCGATATCTTCAACCAAAAAATATCTTGGTTTCGATAGTCTCAAAAAAGGATGCCACTTCAATCGCTAATGCAAAAGGCCTACAAACTAATTTCAACAACCAACCCTTCATTTCCGCGCACATTAAAAACGGTATCATCTTCAAATATTAAATATTGCCCTTTTATACCGGATAGTTTTCCTGTGTAGGATTGAGTTTTAATTAAGTTTAAACTTTTAGGATTCGCAGGATATTTAATAACTGGAAAATCTATATTCGTTTCGGTATTGGTCTCAATAAAATAATCCTTTGCTTCACCAGGAATATATTGTTTCAATCGTTCGCGCCACTCCACTAAGTTTTCGTCCACAATTTCGTTTTTAAGCATAGTTCGCCAATTGGTTTTATCGCCAACATAATCTTTTAAAGCAACCTCTGTAATGCCCGCTAAATATCTGTTAGGCACTTCAACAATTTCGATTGCTTCATGAGCTCCCTGGTCTATCCAGCGCGTTGGAATCTGGCTTCTTCTGGTAACTCCCACTTTCACATTACTGGAGTTTGCTAGATACACAATATGAGGTTGAAGCTGTACTTTCTTTTCGTATGCTAAATCACGGTCTTCTTGATCTAAATGGGCGGTGCTTAATTCTGGTCTAATAATCCAATCAGCTGCCTGAGGAATTTCAAAAAAACAATTTCTACAAAATCCTTGCCGGTAAATTGGTTTATCTAAACCACAGTTTAAACATTGGTATTTAACAAATTCAATGGTGATAGCCTTACCTAACATTTGGTTCATATTTATAAAATCGCTTTCGAATACCAAATAGTATTGAATCGGACTTGAGAATTCTGTTTCCATTTTTGTTAAAACTCCTTGATAAGTCATGAAAAAAAGTATTATTTTTAAGAACTGAAAGATAAAACAATTATGCCAATACCTTTAGTAAATTCAATTGCTTCTTGGTTCTTAAAAAAACGATTTCATCAAATTGATTTGTTTTTAAAATACCCGAATGAAGTTCAAAACGAATTACTATTACAGCTTGTACACATCGCTAAAGACACTGAAATTGGCAAACAATACGATTTTTCTACCATAAAAAATTACAGAACTTTTGCTGAGCGAATTCCTATTAAAAACTACGAGGAATGGCAAGATGTTATTGAACGCTCCAGGAGAGGTGAAAACAATATTTTCTGGCCAACACCCATAAAATGGTTCGCAAAATCGAGTGGTACAACACGCTCTAAAAGCAAGTTTATACCCGTTAGTGAAGAATCGCTTGAAGATTGCCATTACGCTGCTGGTAAAGATTTACTATGTATGTATCTAAATAATAATGAAGAGTCACAATTATTTACAGGCAAAAGTTTACGACTTGGAGGCAGCAAAGAATTATACACAGAGAACGGCACCGTGTTTGGCGATTTGTCTGCTATTTTAATTGATAATATGCCTTTTTGGGCAGAATTTAGCAGTACCCCAAGCAATAAAGTCTCGTTAATGAGTAACTGGGAGCACAAAATGCAGGCCATTGTTAACGAAACCATTCAGGAAAATGTTACTAGTCTAGCTGGTGTACCTTCTTGGATGCTCGTGTTGCTCAACAATGTACTTGAAACTACTGGAAAACAAAGTTTGCACGATATCTGGCCTAACTTAGAAGTCTATTTTCATGGTGGCGTTAGTTTTACTCCTTACCATGATCAATACAAAAAAATACTTCCAAAAAAAGATTTCAAGTATTATGAAATCTATAATGCTTCTGAAGGTTTTTTTGCCATTCAAGACCAAAACGATTCGAACGAATTACTACTCATGCTTGATTATGGCATTTTTTACGAGTTTATCCCTATGAATATTTATGGCACTGAACAAGAAAGAGCCATTCCTTTAAGTGAGGTTAAAATGAATCAAAATTACGCTGTCATTATAACTACAAATGCCGGGTTATGGCGCTATAAAATAGGGGATACTGTTAGATTCACTTCAATAAATCCGTATAGAATAAAAGTTTCGGGTAGAACCAAACATTTTATAAATGTTTTTGGTGAAGAACTTATCATAGAAAATGCTGAAGAAGCATTAAAAAAGGTTTGTAAACGTACTAAATCTGAAATTGTAGATTATACGGCCGCTCCCATTTTTATGGAAGGCAAAGAAAAAGGTGGGCATGAATGGCTCATTGAATTTAAAACACCACCTAAAGACATTAACTATTTTAATGAATTATTCGACAATGCTTTAAAATCCCTTAATTCTGATTATGAAGCAAAACGATATAATAATATTACACTTAACAAACCCAAAATTAATATTGCGCGTCAAAATTTATTTTACGACTGGTTAAAACAAAACAACAAATTAGGAGGTCAACATAAAATTCCAAGACTGTCAAACACGCGCATTTATATAAACGATTTATTGAAGCTTAATTGTTAAACATTACTTTTCCACCATAGGCGAGTAGATGCGATTTATTTGCAATCAAATAGACATCTTAAATTGGCTAACTAATAGTAGGTGTAATATTACTAAATCCGTTTAAGTACACCGTTAAAAGTTTTTAAACGAGTATTTCGTCTTATCATCTAAAAGCCCAATAAAAGTCTTGGTGAGCAAAATAAATAGGGATACTTTTAAAAAAGAATTCAAAGACATATTAAATTTACTCATAATGTCCTTTATTAATTAACATCCATATAAAATAAAAAACCACGCTAAATTAGCGTGGTTTTTTTATGTTCTAATGTTATTTAAATTAGATCCCTAAAGACTTCTTAACATCATCAAGTAAGTTTTTACCGTCTGCTAAGATAGTTACTCCTTGAGAAGAATCTAAAACGTAGTCAAATGCTTGAGCTCTTCCTACTTTTAAAATAGCAGCTTTTGCTTTTTCTGTAATAGGCTGAATTAAATCAAGTTCTTTTTTCTGTAAATCTTTTTGAGCATCTGCTTGAAATTGTTGAATACGTTGTTGCTTTTCTTGAATTTCTTGACCTCTTTTTGCGTTTTCTTCTTCAGATTTGGTAGCAGCTTCTGCCTCGTATTGCTTTAATAATGTTTGAAACTCTGTAATAGAACTTTGAATATCTTTTTGATACGTTTTACTAAGTGTTTCAAGTTGTTTTTGAGCCTCTTTCATCTCAGGCATAGCCGTAATTAAATCTTGCGTATTTATATGTGCAATTTTGCTTTGAGCTTTGGTAAAACTTACTGTACCAATACATAATGCCGTTGCTAATAAAAGGGTTTTAAATTGTTTCATTTTTAAATAGTATTAATGTGTTATAAATTGTTTTTAATTGCTTAAACTGTCTTTTGCCTTTTGGCGTTCTTCTAATATTTTCTTTTTTCTATTTTCAATTTCTTTGATGCGTGCTTCTCTTTCGGCTAATTTTTTTTGTCTATTCTCTTCAATGAGTTGTGCCTGAGTTTTTGTTTCAACTTTTTCTTCAGTTTTTACACCTGAAGCCTCCGTTTTAGTCTCGATTACCTTAGTTGTCTCTTCGCTTTTATCGTCTGTTTTATCAACTCCATTTCTAGCATCTATTTTCTCCTGTTGTACTCTTGCGCGATCTTCTATTATTTTTTGACGACGTTCTTCGGATGCTTGTTTTTTAGCTGCTCTTGCGTCTAATATTTCTTGTCTACGTTTTTCCGTTGCACTTTGAGATGCTTGCTTTCTTTCCTCTAGTGCTTTTTCTCTGGCGTCTAGTTCCTGGTTTATTTCGGGAACCAATTCTTCCGATTCTGCAGCTTTTCGTTCTGCTTTAGATTCTGCCTGAGTACGTTTTGCACTTCTTGTGATACTTCTAATTATTTGTTCACTTAAATCAAACTGTTTTGCCGAATACAACATCACAGCATCAGATGATTTGTCAAAAATAAAATCATATTTCTTTGTTCCAGCCAAATCTTGAACTGCTGCAAAAATTTGATCTTGAATTGGCTGCATTAATTGCTTTTTCTGAATGAACAAATCGCCATTTGGACCAAAACGCTTTTGTTGATAGTCTAAAATTTCACGCTCTTCAAAAGTAATATCTTCTTCCCGCTCATTAATAAGCTCTCTCGTTAAAAGCGCTTTCTCATTGCTTAAATCTTTACGCTTTTGCTCAATAACACTTAATTTTGCTTGAATTTCATTTTTCCATTTATCGACTTTCTCATTTAGCTGTGCTGTGGCTTCTTGATATTCTGGAACGCTCTCAAGAATAAATTCGGTATCGATATAACCAATTCGTACACCACGTTGCGCATTAATTGAAAGGCTTATCATAAAAACTAATGTCAGTAAAAAAAGAACGTTATTTTTCATGTGTCTGTTTTTAATTTTTAATTACTTCTATATTCTAAAACCGACAGATGATTTATGGTGATTCTGTCACTTTCTTGAATTATCTTTTCAAAATTAACGAAATTTAATTTTAAAAATTTTAATTCTCATTTAAATCATCAAAAGGTTATTAGAAAATATCGTGCCAAAATAATCTTTTCTTTTAAAATTGTTGTCCAATGATGAAATGAGTTTCCCATCCATGAGCTTTTGTTTCTGTTGATAATGGATCGAAACCATATCCAAAATCTATACCCAATAAACCAAAAGCAGGCATAAAAATACGAATTCCTAATCCCGCAGAACGAGACAAATCGAACGGATTATAATCTCTAAAACTATTATAAGATGATCCGGCTTCTAAAAAGGATAAACCATAAATTTTAGCGGAAGCTTTTAAAGTTATAGGATAACGCAATTCTAACGAGAATTTATTATAAATAGTTCCTCCATCTTGATCTGATAATGATTGGTTTGGATATCCACGAAGTGCAATAGCCTCTCTTCCATCTAAACTATAGCTTCCTAATCCATCACCACCAACAAAGAAACGCTCAAACGGTATAACACCTCTGTCATTATTATAAGCACCTAAGAAGCCAAATTCAACACTTGGTTTTAATACCAAGTCTTTAGTTACTTGTGTATACCATTCACCTTTAAAATTTATTTTATAGAATTCTAACCATTTGTATCGCTCCTGGTCAATTCGAGCTAGTTCATTGCTATCTTGATTAAGAACAGCCTGTGCTCTGTTTTCCTTTAATTGTGCATAATCTGTACCATCAAATAACGAATAAGGAATTGATAATTTTGCAGTTACTCCGAACTTAGACCCACCTGTTGGATAAATAGGGTCTACATTGGTATTATTTCTGCTTAAACCAACCGTATATGATAAGTTGTTTGCGAAACCATTACCAAATGTAAAGAGTCCTGTATTGTAATTATTTAAATCGTAACGTTGAAAACTTACGGCTTGCGATAGTACAAAGAAATCATCTGGAACGGTTAATCGTTTTGCTAAACCAAAAGTAATTCCTGTAATATTAAAACTTTTAGATTTATCGGCATTTCCAGTTTGATAGTTATATAAAAATTGTTTTGTATGTGATAACGACGTAGAAAACTGAACCGGTCTTTTTCCCCCTAACCAAGGTTCTGAAAACGAAAAACTATAGGTTTGATAAAAACGACTTGCCTGTAATCTAAGTGCCAATTTCTGACCATCCCCCATTGGGATAGGTTTATATGCGTCTTTTTTGAATATATCTTTTATGGAGAAATTATTGAACGATAATCCAAGAGTTCCAATAAAACCACCACCACCGTAACCACCTTGTAACTCAATTTGACTAGATCCAGTTTCTTTCACCGCATATTCCATATCGATGGTTCCTTCGTTAGGATTGGCATTGTTGAAGTTTGGCGATATTTCTTGTGCGTCGAAAAATCCTAATTGACCAAGTTCTCGAACCGTACGTACCACATTAGCTTTACTATATAATTGCCCCGGGCGTGTTCTAATTTCTCTATATACAACATGGTCGTTAGTTTTATCGTTACCAACAACGGTTACACTATTAAAATAGGCCGGTTTCCCTTCAACAATTCTAATTTCCATGTCGATAATATTATCGGATGCACCAACCTCAACCGGATCAATATTAGAAAACAAATAACCATTATTTTGATATTCGTTTGCGATGTCGAAAGCATCAGGTTTGGAATTATCTTGTATACGCTTTTGCAACAAAACACCATTATAGGTATCACCCTTTCTAATACGAAGTATTCTACTTAAATATTCATTTGAATAAACAGTATTTCCTATAAATGTAATATTACCAAATTTGTATTCATTGCCTTCGTTAACCTTAATATGTAATGATATTGTTTTATCCTTATTTACTATAAGACTATCAGAAAGTATACGAGCATCTCTATACCCATTTTCTTTATACTTATCGACCACATTTTTTAAATCTGCCTGATACGCTGAATCTACATATTTAGAACGTTTTAAAATTCGTAAACGATTTATTTGTTTTGTGCTTTTCATGCTTTTTCGAAGGTGCTTATCGCTTAGCACTTCGTTTCCAATAAACACAATTTCCTTTATTTTAACTTTTTCTCCTTTATCAATATTTAGAACCATATTAACTCTGGCAGTAGGTGTAGAATCTTTAACTTCAATAGTATTAATATGTACCTTAGAGCTTAAATACCCTTCTTTCTTATATTTATTATTAAGGAAGTTTTTTGTGGTGGTTATTAAGTTTTCGGTTACTTTAACTCCTTTGTTTAATTTATTATCTTTAATAATTCCTTCCTTTTTAGACTTTTTAACACCATTAATTTTTAATTCGTTAAGCTGTGGTAAGTCTGATAATCTAATTTCCAGGTAAGCTACATTGCCTTCAACATTTATAACATAAACTTCTATGTCGTTAAATAATTTCGAGTTCCAAAGTTTTTTAATGGCATCTCCGATTTCTTCACCGGGAATCGTTATTTCTTTGCCCTTACTTAAACCAGAATACGTAATTATGGTTTGTTCGCTAAACGATGTGTTACCAGAAACTGTAATATCTCCTAAAATATATTTTTCGCCACTGCTATATGACATATCTTGTGCCTGTATACTTATGCTAGTAACAAAAAGCAATAGTATTGCACAATGTTTTAATAATGTTGTCAAAGGTAAAATATTAGCTAAGTTGTTCACTTGTTTTCCCAAATCGTCGTTCTCGTTTTTGATATTCAATAATAGCATCATACAAATGCTGCTTTGTAAAATCTGGCCATAATACGTCAGTAAAATACAATTCAGCATATGCTATTTGCCAAAGTAAGAAGTTGCTTATACGTTGTTCTCCACTAGTTCTAATAAGCAAATCTACGTCTGGTAAATTTCGCGTGTAAAGATGCTCATTAATAATTGATTCATCAATTATTTCGGGCGAAATTATATTATTTTTAACTTTAATACTAATCTCTTTAACAGTATTTATCAATTCTTCGCGCGAGCCGTAACTTAAAGCCAGCGTTAAAGTCATTCTCGCATTCCCTTTTGTTTGCTCTATAACTTCGTGTAGTTCCTTAAATACCTTTTTAGGTAACGAATTTAAATTACCAATAGCAGCAAGTTTTATGTTATTATCTTGAAGTGTTTTAATTTCTTTTTTTAATGAAGAAACCAAAAGTCTCATAAGGGTTTGAACTTCTAATTTAGGGCGGTTCCAATTTTCGGTTGAAAAAGCATAAAGCGTTAAATTTTCGATACCTAGTTCTGCAGAAGTTTCAACTACTTGCCGTACTGCCTTTGTTCCATTTTCATGACCAAATGCCCGAATCATGCCTTGTTGCTTCGCCCAGCGCCCGTTGCCGTCCATTATTATGGCAACATGTTTTGGTAGTTTTTTACTTTGTATGCTTTCTTTTAAATCCATTTTAATTTATACAATAACATGGGTTTTCCCCAAATGTATATGTTAAGGTAATACCTGAAAACACATACCAGTCGTTATTATTTATATTCCCAAATCTAAATTGTTGATTATTCTGATTATCTGGAAGACTTCCATCTAAAGCATCAGAAAACGTATAACGCGCTCCTACTTCAACACCTAAAATAAGGTTTCCTAAAAAATTACTTTTATAACCAATGGCCATAGGTATGCCAAACGCCCAACTGGAATTATTTTCATTTGTTTGTACACCATTAAAAAAGTAATGGTTATCGTGGTGTGCTGCACTTATACCAGTAAATATATACGGTGTCCCTAATTTTTCGCCAGAATGTAAATCGAAATCCATAAAAGTAAACTCTATTCCTGCAGCTAGTTCCATGATTTTAGATGAAAACTCATACCCTCTTTGAATTCGTCTTGGGTCGTCTGAATTTATATCAATTCCTTCTAAATCACTAAAAATAATTGAGGCTCTATAGGAATGTCTTTTGCTTCTATTCCATTTATAAATACCTCCAATAGCCAATTGATTGGGTGAAATATAATTGGTAGCACCAACATCACCAATAAAATTGCTGCCACCCAAAAAAACACCTATTTCGTTAATTTGAGAATAGCTTAATTGAATGGTTAAAATACTTAATATTAATATGCTTAAATGCCTCATAAATATTCAAAAGTTTGCAAATATAATAAATAAGATTAGCCTAATATAATTTGAGCTAAATTGTATTAGTGTAAAACAGTATTTCTGTAAATTTATTGCCTAATTACGCTTGTCTTCGCCCCATAGTAGTTTTTTTCGAAGCGTGTCTAAAAAGCTTTCATCTAAAAGATCAATCATTTTAATTTTAAAATCGGCCTTTTTTATTTTTATGATGGTGCCATTTTCTAAAGTAGCGATTCTAGAATCTAAAGAAATTAAATGGCTTTCTTCCCGCCCTTCAACTCTTAATTGAATTTCGGTAGAATCTGGAATTATTAATGGGCGAGCACTTAAATTATGTGGCGCTATGGGCGCTATAACAAAACTGTTAGTATCAGGAGTTATAACTGGCCCTCCACAACTTAACGAATAACCTGTAGAACCTGTTGGAGTTGAGACAATTAAACCATCACTCCAATAGGATGTTAAATATTCGCCATTTAAATAAGTTTCTACGGTAATCATCGAAGTAGTATTTTTTCTGCTTACTGCAATTTCATTAAGCGCAAAATTTAATGCGTTTATCTCTTCATTTTCGGGAGACGTTTCAATAGATAATAAACTGCGTTCAGAAATTTTATACTTACCGTCTATTATATTTTGAATCGCTTTTTCTATTTGATTTACCTGTATGGTAGCTAAAAACCCAAGACGACCTGTATTTATACCAACAATTGGTATACCCATATCTTTAACAAAAGTAATCGCTCTTAAAATAGTGCCATCTCCACCGACGCTTACCAGAAAATCGAAAGATTTATCAAGAGTATCGAAGGTTTTAAAAGATTTGTAATCGGCGAAATTGGGCGCTTCTTTTTTAATCAGATTAAAAAACTCGGTTTCTATATAGGCATCAGCATTCTTTAAAAGTAAATAATCAAATAACCGCTCAACAGAAGTTGTTGTAGTTTCGTTGTAAAATCTTCCAAAAACAGCAACCTTCATATATTATATATTTAAATATTTATTCAAATAATCCGATCGTTCTTTTAAACTTTCAATAAAACTATCATCCTCATGCCCAGAAACAATGGTATAGCTATATCGTCGAAAAGTTTGAATAATTTCATTTAGACTACCATTCCCGATTTTTAAAGTAACTTGAACCAGATCTGGCTTCATTTTAGAAACAAAAGCGCCTAATAATCGCCCATTATTTGATTCTACAATCTGACTTATTTCACTAAAAGAATAATCGTTGATGCCCTTTTCAATAACTACAACACCCCCAGGTTCTGTAAAAAATGGTGATTCACTAAATAAACTAATAACCTCCTTTAATTCATAATATCCTAAATACACATTCTGCTCATTCAAAACGGGCATAATATTGGTAGAATTTTTGGCAAATGCTTCTAAAACATCCAGCCAAAGCGTAGAATCTCGCACAAAAAAGTTTTCAATAGCATATTTATATTCGTCTAAAGTTTTCCCGCTTTCAAAACAATGCGCATCGGTTTCAGAGAAACTGCCTAAATAAATTTTATCATCATCTTGAATAGGAATATGCGAATAGGTTAGCTGACTAAATAGCTGTTGCAAATCGCTTATTTTGCTTTTACTATTTAATGGCTTTATATCATTTATAATAAACTCTGATAGTTTCATTATCCTATTTATCTTAATGCAAATTAATCAAAAAAAAAGCACATAAGCCTGTTCTACTTTGTATTTTTGTCATTTAAAATAGCCATACATGACTAAGTTAAGTGTAAATATTAATAAGATAGCAACTTTAAGAAATTCCAGAGGAGGCGACATCCCTAATGTTGTGCAGTTTGCGAAGGACGTGCAACTTTTTGGTGCAGAAGGTGTAACGATTCATCCGAGACCAGACGAACGCCACATCCGATACCAAGATGCACGCGATTTAAAGCCGGTTGTCTATACCGAATATAATATAGAAGGCAACCCAGTTGAATCTTTTCTAGACTTGGTGTTAAAAGTAAAACCTACTCAAGTAACACTAGTTCCTGATGCTGAAGATGCTATTACGAGTAATGCTGGTTGGGATACCATAAAGCATAAGAATTTTTTAGTGGATGTTATAAAAGAATTTCAACGAAACGGCATTAGAACGTCTATTTTTGTTGATCCCGTTTTAAATCAGGTTGAAGGCGCAAAAGCTACCGGAACCGATAGAATTGAGTTGTACACAGAAGCTTTTGCACACCAATACAGCTTAGGGAATATGAAGGCTATTGAGGCTTATACTAAAAGCGCAGAACTTGCCAATATATTAGGTTTAGGTGTTAATGCAGGACATGATTTGTCATTAGATAATATCAAGTTTTTTAAAGATAATATCCCTGATTTATTAGAAGTCTCAATAGGCCATGCCTTAATTACTGAAAGCTTGTATTTAGGAGTAGAGAATGTAATTCAAATGTATTTACATAAATTAAAATAATGCTTTTACATTCAAATATTATAGGCGAAGGCCAACCTTTTGTTATTCTTCATGGGTTTTTAGGAATGAGTGACAATTGGAAAACTCTTGGTTTACAGTTTGCTGAACAGAATTTTCAAATACATTTAGTAGATCAACGAAATCACGGTCATAGTTTTCATAGCGAAGAATTTAATTATGATGTATTAGTTGAAGATTTAAAGCATTATTGCGACGAACACCAACTCGAAAACATCATATTATTAGGGCATTCAATGGGTGGAAAAACAGCCATGTTATTCGCTACGAAATATCCGGAATTAGTTTCAAAATTATTAATAGCCGACATTTCTCCTAGATTTTATCCAATTCATCATGATGGCATTTTAAATGGTTTAAGCGCATTAAATTTTGATGCTATTAAAAGCAGAGGAGAAGCCGATACGTTATTAAGTGGTTATATATCCGATTATGGAACACGTCAATTTTTACTCAAAAATTTATACTGGAAAGAAAAAGGAAAGCTCGCTCTACGCATGAATTTAGAAGTTTTAAAAGATGAAGTAGCCGAAATTGGAGAAGCATTACCTTGGCAGGCTACTTTTGAAAAAGACACTTTATTTTTACGTGGCGACCGTTCAGAATATATTGGTATTGATGATGAAAATATTGTTGTTCGACACTTTCCAAAAGCCAAAATAATTACTATTTCAAACGCAGGTCATTGGTTACATGCCGAAAATCCAAAAGATTTTTTTGATGCTGTTATGGAGTTTGTTAATTAATTTATTTTGTACTTTTATTGAAAATAATAAATCATGAACCTTCTCCTGAAACTTCTTTTAACCGCACTAGCAGTATTTACTTTAGCGCACTTTTTACCTGGTGTCACTTTATCCGGTGACATTTATATCAACGCCATAGTTGTGGCTTTAGTTTTAGCAGTTCTAAATGTATTAGTAAAACCTGTTTTGGTTATTTTGACCTTACCAATTACTATTGTAACTTTAGGATTATTCCTGTTAATAATTAACGCTTTAATCATCTTATTAGCCGACAAATTAATAGATGGATTTTCGGTAAGTAGTATCTGGACAGCCATATTATTTAGTGTCCTACTTTCTATTCTGGAATCTATACTTCAATCATTTTTAAAAGAAGACAAAAAATAGCTTACAATCAAGCTGTTAAAAACTTTGTAGGGTTGCAAAATTATTATATTTTTGCATCCCAAATTTGGTTAAGTAATTTTGGCTAAAAGAAACAAACACTATTTGTTAAATACCTGATAATAGGCTTTATATCATTTAAAATGAATATTACAAGAGAAAACGTTGATGCATTAAATGCGGTTGTAAAAGTAGATATCGCTAAAGAAGATTATAGCGCTAAAGTAGAAAAAATATTAATTGATTACCGCAAAACGGCTAACATTCCTGGTTTTAGAAAAGGTCATGTACCAATGGGTATGGTTAAAAAACAATACGGTAAAGCCGTATTAGTAGACGAGGTTAACAAGTTATTACAAGATGCCTTAAATAAATATCTTACTGAAGAAAAACTGGATGTTTTAGGTCAACCACTACCAAAAGCACAAGAGCAAATAAACTGGGATGCTGATGTATTTTCATTTGAATTCGAATTAGGTTTAGCTCCAGAATTTGATGTTACTTTAAAAGGTAAAAAAGCTATCACACAGTACAATATTGTTGCTGATGATAAAATGATTAAAGAGCAAATTGAGCGTATCCAAAAACAATACGGGAAATTAATTCCTCAATCTGCAGTAGAAAAAGATAGCGAAATTACAGGTGTTTTTAAAAATGAGGAACGTGAAATTGAAAATACAGTAACCTTAACTCTCGATAAGTTTAAAGGAAAATCTACCGATAAATTATTTATTGGTGCAAAAGCTGGCGATGTTATAGCCTTAAAAACTAAAGGGCTTTATGATGATGACCATGAGCTAATGAATGCTTTAAAATTAGGACATGACGATATACATGGTTTAAATATTGAAGTAAGCTTTACAATTTCAGAAATTAACACACGTGAACTTGCAGATTTAGATCAAGATATTTTTGATAAGCTTTTTGGAAAAGATGTAGTAAAATCGGTTACTGAATTAAAAGCTAAAAATAAGGAAGATGCTGAAAAGCAATTTACACAACAAGCTGATCAAAAACTTTTGAACGATGTGACTGAGTATTTAGTTGAAAACACAAAGTTTGATTTACCTGCAGAGTTTTTACAAAAATGGATGCAAACATCAGGTGAACAACCTTTAGATAGTCTTCAGGCAAAAGAAGAGTATGAGAAATCTGAAAAAAGTTTACGTTACCAGTTAATTGAAGGCAAATTAATTACAGATAATAACATTCAAGTAACAATGGATGATATTAGAAATCATTCTAGAGAGATGATAAAAGCTCAAATGGCTCAATTTGGTCAGATGAATCCTTCTGACAAAGAATTAGATGATATTGCAGCACGTATTTTATCAAATCAAGAAGAAGCACGTCGTATTTCAGAACAGTTAGTTAGCCAAAAATTATTAGGGCTTTACAAAGAAAAAGCAAATCTTAAAGTTAAAGAATTAAGTTATGAAAACTTTGTAAAAGAAGTTTACGGTCATAAATAATACTGTGCCTTTAAAGAATATTCATTATATTTAGGCGCTATAATTAGTTAATTATGGCGCCTATTTTGTTGAGTAAATTTAGCTTTAAAGATTATATAAAAAATTTAATTCTTTATTTCAAAACCACTCAATTGATTATTAGTACTTTAAATTAAAAAATCAACAAAAAACAATTATGGATTACGCAAAAGAATTTGAAAAATTCGCGATAAAGGATCAAGGTATAAGCAGCACATATTACAACAAAATTATTAGTAGTATGTATCCATCAAGCTTAACACCAAATATTATTGAAGAACGCCAAATGAACATCGCTATTTTCGACGTGTTTTCTAGATTAATGATGGATCGCATCATTTTTATGGGAACCGCGATTAACGATCAGGTAGCAAATATTATTCAGGCTCAACTTCTGTTTTTAGAAAGCACAGATGCCAATAAGGACATTCAAATCTACATCAATTCTCCTGGAGGAAGCGTTTATGCAGGATTAGGTATTTACGATACCATGCAGTTTATAAAGCCAGATGTTGCAACTATTTGCACAGGAATGGCTGCATCCATGGGAGCTGTATTGTTATGTGCTGGAGCTAAAGGAAAACGTAGTGGTTTAACCCATTCTCGCGTCATGATTCATCAACCATTAGGCGGGGCACAAGGTCAAGCAAGTGATATTGAAATTACAGCCAGAGAAATTCTTATTTTAAAAGAAGAACTTTATAAAATAATAAGTAAGCACTCGGGGCAAGATTACGACAAAGTATATGCAGATAGTGACAGAGATTACTGGATGAAATCCGATAAAGCGAAAGAGTATGGTATGATTGATGAAATTTTAGCACGTAATTAAATAAAATATTGTAATTTTAAAGAATTGTTATAGAGGAGTTTATCATAATTCCTCCCTAAAACAAAAAATAGATTAATGGCAAAAGAAGAATTAGAATGTTCGTTTTGTGGGCGTAAAAAACCAGAAACGAATTTATTAATAGCTGGATTAGATGCGCATATATGTGATAGATGTATAGAGCAAGCGCATGGTATTGTGCTAGAAGAATCAAAACAAAGCGATAGCAATGACCTGTCGGCAGAGTTAAAACTACGCAAGCCACAGCAAATTAAAGCCTTTCTTGACGAGTATATTATTGGACAAACCATGACCAAAAAGGTTATGTCTGTTGCCGTTTATAACCACTACAAGCGTTTACTTCAACCTGTTACAAAAGATGATATTGATATACAAAAAAGTAATATCATTATGGTTGGTCAAACCGGTACAGGAAAAACTTTAATGGCAAAAACCATTGCCAGAATGCTTAATGTTCCTTTAGCTATTGTTGATGCTACGGTTTTAACAGAAGCTGGTTATGTTGGTGAAGACGTAGAAAGTATTTTAACCCGTTTATTACAGGCAGCAGATTACAACCTAGAAAAGGCTGAAAAAGGCATTGTTTTTATTGATGAAATTGATAAGATTGCCCGTAAAAGTGATAATCCATCTATTACACGAGATGTTTCTGGTGAAGGGGTACAACAAGCACTTTTAAAACTTTTAGAAGGAACTATTGTTAATGTGCCACCAAAAGGAGGACGCAAACATCCAGATCAAAAATTTATTGAAGTAAATACCGAAAATATTTTATTTATCGCCGGAGGTGCTTTTGATGGTATAGAACGTCATATCTCCAAACGATTAAATATGCAAGCCGTAGGTTATAGCGCATCTATGTCTGATGAAGGCGTAGATCAAAATAATCTGCTTCAATATATCATCCCAAAAGACTTAAAAGACTTTGGTTTAATTCCTGAAATTATAGGACGTTTACCGGTACTAACTTATATGGATCCGTTAGATGCACAAACATTACGAGCCATACTTACTGAACCTAAAAATGCTATTATCAAACAATATCAAAAATTGTTTTCAATGGATGACGTGGATTTTTCAATTACAGATGGTGCGTTAGATTATATTGTTGATAAAGCAATTGAGTATAAATTAGGAGCCAGAGGCTTACGTTCGCTTTGTGAAGAAATTTTAACAGATGCGATGTTTGAAATGCCAAGTAATAACGATAAAAAATTAAACGTTACTAAAGCATACGCAGAAGATAAGTTAGTAAAAACAACTTTGAAGAAACTAAAAGCAGTTTCTTAAAAAATGCTTATAAAAATTACAAAAAGCTGTCTTTTATAAGGCAGCTTTTTTATTTTTGTTAAACTATGAACAAACAACCTATTGGTATTTTCGATTCTGGTGTTGGCGGTACATCTATTTGGAAGGAAGTCAATAGGCTCTTACCAAACGAAAACACTATTTATTTAGCCGATAGCGCCAACGCTCCTTATGGCCCAAAAGGAAAAGAGACGATTATTAATTTAAGCATTAAAAATACCGAATATTTAATAGCTCAAGATTGCAAGCTTATAGTTGTAGCCTGCAATACAGCTACTACAAATGCAATAAACACGCTTAGGCAAAATTATAATTTACCCTTTATTGGTATTGAACCTGCCATAAAACCTGCAGCTTTACAATCTAAAACACATGCTATTGGAATTTTAGCAACTAAAGGCACGTTAAGTAGTGAATTGTTTTCAAAAACATCGGGTTTGTTTGCCAGCCATATTAAAGTAATTGAACAAGTTGGCGAAGGTATTGTGGAGCTTATTGAAAATGGTAAACTTTTTTCTGAAGAGATGAAAGCGCTATTAAGTATCTATTTAAAACCTATGATAGACGCTGATATTGATTATTTAGTATTAGGCTGCACTCACTACCCTTATTTAATGCCTCTGCTAGTAGAGTTACTTCCAGACCACGTGAAAATAATCGATTCTGGAGAAGCTGTTGCTAGACAAACAAAAGCTGTTTTGGAAAAGTATGATTTAATAAACAACTCAAAAGGAAAAGCGACTTGTCAATTTTTTACCAATGGAAGTCCTGAAGTTATGACAGCTCTTCTAGATGATAAATTTGAAGTGAAACACTTAATATTTTGATTGTTCGGCTTTTGTGTTAGGGATTGAAGCGGCATCCTTTTTTGATACTATCGAAACCAAAATATTTTTTGGTTGAAGATATCGAAGCGAAGCTTTAAAAAAAGACCTGCCTGCCGGCAGGTAGGTATAGCGAAAAGCCCGACCCTTGGGTAACGCTCACTGAAAAGAGGCTCCTTTTTTCAAAGGAATTCAAAAATTACTCTTTAAACCAACCTGAATATTTAATGTAATTATTTGAGATACGGTCTATTTGACCAGAGATTAATTCTTGACTGATATCTTTTACTTTTTTTGCTGGAACACCTGCGTAAACACTTCCTGATTCTACTCTTGTTTTTTGTGTAACTACCGCGCCCGCTGCTATAATACTATTGCTTTCAATAACGCAGTCGTCCATAATAATACTTCCCATTCCCACTAAAACGTTGTCGTGAATAGTACATCCATGCACAATGGCGTTATGCCCAATTGATACATTATTTCCAATATTAGTTGGAGCCGTTAAATAAGTGGCATGAATCACTGCACCATCTTGTACGTTTACTTTATTGCCCATTTTAATATAATTTACATCGCCACGAACAACAGCACTAAACCATACACTACATTGGCTTCCCATCTGTACATCGCCTACTATAGTTGCGTTTTCGGCTACAAAACAATCGTCTGGTATTTGAGGTGATTTTCCTTCTACTGATTTTATTACTGGCATTATAATTATTGATTATTTTTTATTGACTATTAATTATTTTATTGGAAATATGATAAAAGAGCAGACTTTCTTGACCCAGAAACCATGATTTCTTTTCCGTTACTAAGCACCACGCTTCCACCCTTTCCTTTAACGTATTTTACAACCTCGTTTACGTTGACTAAATACGATTTATGTACTCTTGCAAAACTACCATCAATTAAAATATCTTCAAAGTATTTTAACGTCTTACTTACTATTTTTTTCTTGTTGGTGTTGAGATGAATTTCGGTGTAATTATCATCGGCTTTGCAATATAAAATATCAGAGATATTAATCACCTCGAAACCGTTTAACTGCGGAATGGTAATTTTACCACTAACGCTATTGGTCTTTGGCACAAGCACCTGATCTTGCAAAGCATCTTCTTTAGTTTTAATTTCGGTAACATAATCTACCGCTTTAATAAGTTCGTCTATTGAAATGGGTTTCATTAAATAATATGAAGCATGCGCATTTAAGGCATCCATGGCATATTGATTATAGGCGGTTACAAATACGGTTTCGAAATTAATATCACCTACCTTTTCGAGTAAATCGAACGCATTGCCATAAGGCATTTCTACATCTAAAAACACCAAATCTAATGAGTTGTTTCGAATTAACACCAAAGCTTCGTCTACGTTTGAAGCTTCACCAACTATTAAAACATTTGGGCAATACTTTTTCAGATAGTTTTTAAGTATCTCTCTGCTTGTTTCTTCATCTTCGACGATTATGGAGGTTAGTTTCATTTAATCCTTTTTAAGTGTTACTACAACTTTTGTGCCTGTATCTTCTTCATCTTGAAAATCATCAATAAAAACATCAACTTTATCTTTATACATGGCATTTAAAATAGCAACCCTTTTTTTGATATTTCCCATGCCTTTTGAGTTATGTTTTTTCTGATTTTCAGTTTTTAAAGCTTTCGATTTTTCTCGTCCGATACCATCATCAGTTATGGTTATTTTAATTTCTTCTGGACTGTATTGAGATACAGCTATCTCTAAATGCCCTTTCGTTTTTTTGTATCGCAATCCGTGCCAAACAGCATTTTCAATATATGGTTGAAGCAACATAGGCGGAATTACAAAATCGTTTACATGAATGTTTTTATCAATAGTGATGTTATAATCAAACTTATCTTGAAATCTAAAATGTTCCAGTTTAGTATATAGTTCTAAAAGTTCTATTTCTTTTTCCAATGGGATAAAATCTTCTTCACTATTTTCTAAAACGGAACGCATCAATAATGAAAAATCTGTTAGATATTTGTTCGCTGCCCGTTCATCATTTGAGGCAATAAAACTATTCACCGAATTTAAGGCATTGAAAATAAAATGCGGATTCATTTGGCTTCGCAAACTTTTTAATGCCAATAAATTATTTGCCAATCGTTGTTGTTTAATGTACTTAAACATTAAGAATCCGGCAATCAATAGCAGTATAACCCCTCCAATTAAAGAGTAAATTATAAGTTTTTGACCCTTCGCCTGTTCGTTTGTTAATTGATATTTACTTTCAGACAAGGCTCGATCGCTCTCCAAACTTAATATTCTATTTTGTTTAGCGACAATATCTTTACTAAACCGCGCTGCTTGTGATATTTCCTGTTCTTTTTTTGAATATAATTTATCAACTAAATCCACATAGCTTTGGTAAGCAATAAGTGCTTTGTTAAAATCTCCTGCATCTCTGTAAACTTCCGACAGTTTTCGAGTAGCATCCTTTTGAACTATTAAATCTTCATTGGTATCGGCTTCTGCTATACTTTTCTTTAAATAGGGGATCGCATTCACATAATCTCTTTTTTGAGCAAAAGCATTACCAATTTTGTAATTTTGTTTTTGTGGGGTTAACGGACTTTCATTATCGAGTTCAGATTCTTTTTGCAGGTCTCTAATTTCCTTTAAAGCTTCTATTCTGAGTTGTATTTCGCCTGAATAATTGTTTTTCTCATTTTGAAAATCGGCTACTTTAATTTTTTCTTCAACGGCTCTTTGTTTGTTCTGACTATTAGCAAGTTTTAAGGATTGATTAAAAAAACCTTCCGCTTTTTGAGTTTCTCCTTTTGCATTATAACTCTGGGCTATTTTAGAATTTAAATCGGTTACTTTTGGTGAAATTAAATGTTTTTGAGCCACTTTTAAGCCTCCATTATACGCGTCTATGGATGATTGGTATGATTTTGTTAGCAGATAAACATCTCCTAATCCTTCGTACAATTCAACTAATTGCCAATTCGACAATTCCCTTTTGTTAATGCCGTTATAAATTTGAAGACTTTCTTGATAATTTTTATTTTGTCTATATGCACTCGCCAATTTCAATTTAACAGTATTGGCACTATTGTTTTGAATACTAATTCGGTAGTTGGAAACCGCTAAATCGTACTGTTTCCAGTACAAATAAATATCGCCCAAAACTTCATAAGCCTCAGCATTTTCTTTTGAGGAATTGCCAGCACCTAAAGCTTTTTCAATAAACTGAATACTCATTTTAGCATCCTTTTTTAAATAGGTTTCTGCAGAATCAATAAGCGATTTAAATAATTCGGGGCTTGTTCTTGAATACTTTTTTTTAGAATATTGTATGTCTTCTTCGCTTGGCTGCACCTCCACTTTTATTCTTTCATTACTTTGAATAGTATAATAAACTGTTTCAAAATCTTTGTGCTTTATGGTAAGTTCATCCCCTTTTCTGCCTTCAATTCTAAAATTTCCAGATAAATCAGTTGTGGCATAAGAACCTCCATTTACCTCAATATTTACATTTGGAATGGGGTTATTAGTATTACTCTCAACCACAGAACCTCTTACGGTAAACTTTGGCAAATTGCTGTTTTCTTGCGCCAACAAAAATGTGGTGCAAAACAGAAAACATAAAAACAATATTTGTTTAATTACTAATCTCATCTAACGTGTAATATTATATAAACTTACGCACTTTACCTGATAAAATAAAATGATGATTTCACAAAAAAGCATGGTTTACGCACTAAAATAGCTTGTTTACATAATTACAAGTGTTAATCACTCATTCAAGTAAGCCATTCACTCAATCTGCTTTTTTTAAGAAATATGTTGCACCTAGCTTTACGGTGTTAATCAAAAAAACAATTAAATCATGAAAACACAATTTAAAACACTCTTATTTGGTATGGCGTTTATAGCTTTTACAGCTTGTAACGCAAACAACAAAAAACAAGCCAATAGCTACGCTCAATCAGAAATTCTAAAACACAACCCCAACGAACAATATATTAAAGTGGCACTTTTACTCGACACAAGTAATAGTATGGACGGGTTAATAGACCAGGCAAAAGCACAACTTTGGGATATTGTAAATGAATTATCATATGCAAAATGTGGCACAAAAAAACCAAATTTAGAAATTGCATTATATGAATATGGTAATGATCGGTTAAATGGAAATGAAGGCTACATCAGGCAGGTATTATCTTTTAGCAACGATTTAGATGAAATCTCAAAAGAGCTTTTTTCGTTAACCACAAATGGAGGTGAGGAATATTGCGGACAAGTAATACAGACCTCATTAAACCAATTAAATTGGGGTAAAAATCCAGACGATTTAAAACTCATTTTTATTGCCGGAAACGAGCCGTTTACTCAAGGAAAGGTGAGTTATAAGAACGCTTCTGCAAATGCTAAAGAAAAAGATGTTACAATTAACACCATTTTTTGTGGTGATTACAATCAAGGAATTTCAACATCATGGAAAGATGGTGCTACTCTAACAAATGGTGATTATATGGCTATTAATCAAAACCAAACAACAGTTCATATTGTTTCTCCTTATGATGATGAAATACTTATATTAAACCAGAAACTAAACAAAACCTACGTGATTTACGGTAAATTAGGAAAACAAAAAATAGCATTACAAGCCGAACAAGACAACAACGCTCAAGGTTATAGTAAAGCTAATGCGGTTAGCAGAACAGTAAGTAAAAGTTCTCATTTATATAAAAATGAACAATGGGATTTGGTCGATGCTGTTGAGTTAAATGAAATTTCGGTGGAAGCCATAAAAGACGATGCTTTACCTGAAGAGTTAAAAGGAAAATCGACAACTGAAATAAAAAACTATGTTTCTGCTAAAAAGAAAGAGCGTGAAATTATTCAAAATAAAATTCAAGATTTAAATTCAAAACGCAAAGTATATATTTCAGAACAAAAAACTGAAACCAAAAACGGGTTAGAAAATGCCATGACAAAAGCCATAAAAGAACAAGCTAAGAGGAAGCAATATACATGGAACTAAAAAAAAGAGGCTTGAAATTCGAGCCTCTTTTTTTTAGTTAACTGCAGGACAGTTACAAGAATAAGGTTCACGTCTGCAATTAAAATTATATCCTAAAGTAAATTGATGAAATCCACCATTTGTAAACACCACAGAATTACTTTGATAAGTGTAAGTGTAAGCAAACATAAAATTATCATAATTCACTCCCAAAATTGGTGTGATTTGCTGTAGTTTTTGACTAGCTACTGCGCCGGAACCTGTTCTGTATTGCGCACCATCCAAACTCGTTCTATAAGATAACCCACCCCATATTTTACCGAAATCCATTTTCTTGTAAGCTTTCGCATTAATATCTATAGACGCTTCTTTAGTACCATCTTTATATTGATACATAAGTGATGGTTCGTAGCTCCATTCACTTCCATACTTACTAAAAACATAACCAGCAGAAAGCAAGTATCTTGTTAAATTACTAGTTATCTCAATATCATTATTAACACCCGCATTTTTCAATACGTTCTTTACAGTTCCATGTGCATAAAAATCTAAAAAATGATATGAAACACCCAAGTCCATATTAAAATTTGTTTCATTCTGAACAATGCCGTCAATAATAGGGTCTGGTCCATCAAACAAAAACGATGTTTCGTCTAATTTATATTGAATGAAACCTGCACTTAAACCAAATGAAAGCATATTTAAATCTACTTCACTTCTTGAAAACATTAAATGATGCGCATATGTTGCATATGCTCCTGTTTGCGAATGATAGCCATTTTTATCGGTATATAAAATACCGCCGACTGCAGATGGTGTATCTCCAATTCTTCCGTTAACACTTAATGTCATAAGTTTAGGAGCATCAGCTTGCCCAAACCATTGTTGGCGCGCCGTTAATCTTATCTTACTACAATTAGCCGCACCGGCCATAGATGGATGAATTAAATAATAATTATCGGTTAGATAATCGGTATAAATTGGTAAGCCTTCCTGAGAAGTCGCAATAAAAGTGAAGAACACTCCTATCACAGCCATTAAACCATTTTTAAAACTCATATGCTTTATCTTGTAGGTCTGCATTTATACAAACACCTTCCTTTTTAAAAAATTACGCATAAAAAAATAAAGATTAACCTTTATCTTTTCAACTCTTAAAGAGCCAACTAAACTCAAATATATGGATAACTAAAGTTTTCTTTTAGTATTTTTGTCAAAAATTAGCTGAAATGAATACTTTCAAGGTTTCCGTGCAAGAAACATCAAATAATAACATAATTAAATTCGAAATAAACGAGTTTATAACCAAACATCAAAGTTTCGAGTTTAACAATATCGATGAAGCAAAATCATCGCCATTAGCACAACAATTATTTTATTTACCCTTTGTTAAAAAGGTATATCTCACTTCAAATTTTATAGCTGTTGAACGTTTTAATATTGTAGAATGGAGTGATGTGCAAGATGAAGTGGCAGAACAAATTGAATCCTATTTGAATGATGGCGGTTTGGTAATTGAAGAGTCTACAATATCAAAAAAAGTTCCAATTACGGTTTATGCAGAAAGCACTCCGAATCCAGCAGTAATGAAATTTGTTGCCAATAAAAAAATAGTGACTGCTCTATTTGAATTCACTTCTATTGACGACGCAAAATTATCACCATTAGCAACTGAG
>Ga0102814_10000339_pt1 | contig 34966 bp, 31 predicted proteins | sample ColrivemetaGS741_FD_79112 | JGI IMG/M metagenome (GOLD analysis project Ga0102814, IMG submission 79112) | Estuarine microbial communities from the Columbia River estuary - Flood tide ETM metaG S.741 | ecosystem: Environmental > Aquatic > Marine > Intertidal zone > Estuary | place: USA...
AACCATTGGGGCAGAAGGAACGATCTGATGTTCTTTGGATTCAAAAAACTTGAAAAAATGCTCGCGTATCTCGGATACTTTCATGCTTCGAAAGAGGATTGAATTTTGAACAGCAAATTTAAGTTATAAAACGAAAAGCGGGCCCATTCAGAAGACTTTTATCACCATGCCCTAAACGTTTTTTAACAGCTGACATCGAGTTAATTAGCTATTTTTGTGCTTCATGGCAGCAAAAAAGTACAGATATAACCCTAGAACCCTCACGTATGATGAGGTATCTGTGAGTCTTGGAATGAGGGCTTTGCGCACGTTATTGTACCTTTCTCCGAGTATTATTGTTGGACTTGTGGTTGCCTTTCTTTTTGCCAAACAGCTTGACTCTCCAAAAGAAAAGTTGCTTAAAAAAGAGATCTCTATTTACCAGGAAGAGCTCCAGCGTTTGAATAAAGACATGGAGCTGGTGAACCGAGTTCTTGATGATATTGAGAAACGAGATGAGGACTTATATCGTCTTGCGTTATATGCTGATAAATTCCCTGAAGAATTGAGGTTGATGGGGATAGGAGGTAGCGACAGATATGAATATTTGAATGGATATACTAATTCAGAATTGCTGAAGTCAACTTCCGAAAACATGGATGAACTTGAGAGGAGACTGAATGGGCAAAGTTTATCGTTCAAAGAATTGTTAGAGCTTGCAAAGAACAAAGAAAAGATGTTGGCCAGTATTCCAGCAATTCAACCGGTGAATAACAAAGATTTGAAAAGAATGGCGTCCGGATTTGGATATCGAATTGATCCGATTTACAAGACCAGAAGGATGCACACAGGAATGGATTTCACTGCGAATGTCGGAACGGATGTTTATGCCACTGGTGATGGCGTTGTGGAGGCAATTGAAGTAAGTGGATGGGGATATGGTAAGTCGATCGTCATCAATCACGGTTACGGATATAAGACAAGATATGCCCATTTAAGTGCGTTTAAGGTGAAACAAGGGCAAAGAGTGACTCGCGGAGAATTGATTGGATTAGTGGGTAATACAGGGAAATCGACCGGTGCCCATTTGCATTATGAAGTAGAGAAGGGAGGAGCTAAAGTAAATCCAATTCACTACTATCATTCAGATCTAACGCCAGAACAATATGAACAGCTTATTCAGATGAGCGAAAACTCTTTCAAAGCGTTCGATTGATCCCGTTCCAATGAACAATACCATGAAAATATCAATAATTAGCGTAGTTGTCCTGACTGGATTAGCGGTTGTTTTTCTGCCATTCAAAATGAAGGCTAAAGAAAAGGTAGTTCAGCAAGTGAAAGAAGTGAGCCTTTCTGAAGATACCCTAATAACCTTGGTTGCAGTCGGAGACATTATGATGGGAAGCAATTTTCCTAGCTCGAATTATCTTCCAAGGGAAGGAGTGGAATTGTTAAAGCCAATGCATGAATTTCTGCAAATGGCTGATGTAACATTTGGCAATTTGGAGGGTACGATCTTAAATGAAGGTGGGAGACTGAAGAAATGTTCGGATTCCACGAAATGCTATGCATTCAGACAACCGGAGTACTTTGTGCCTCAGCTGAAGAATGCGGGTTTCGATTTTCTATCTGTAGCAAATAATCATATGGGTGATTTTGGAGAAGAGGGTCGAACGAATACACAAAGAGTGCTGAAAGAAGCCGGAATTCGTTTTGCAGGTTTGGAATCGTGCCCTTGGGATACACTTACTGTTAAAGGGGTAAAGATCGGAATGACTGCATTTGCCCCAAATACTGCATGTCTTCAGATCACGGATTTTACGACTTTGAAAAGAGTGGTAGGACATCTTGACTGCATTTGTGATATAGTGATCGTTTCTTTTCATGGAGGAGCTGAAGGTTCTTCCAGAACACATATAACGCGGGATACAGAGATCTTTTATGAAGAAAATCGTGGTAATGTGTATGAATTTGCCAGAATTGCTATCGATGCAGGGGCGGATGTAATATTAGGTCATGGACCTCATGTCACTAGAGCAATAGATTATTACAAAGGAAGATTCATCACTTATTCAATGGGGAATTTCTGCACCTATGCTCGGTTTAATCTCAGTGGGGTAAATGGCGTTGCTCCTCTCTTTGTTCTTCGTTTGCAGAAAGATGGGACTTTTGTTGATGGGAAGGTAGTTTCTACGAAACAGCTTGGTGAAGGCGGGCCGGTTTTGGATGCTGCTAAGGGAGCATTAAAACAGGTCAGCTCTCTTACAAAAACTGACCTGCCTGAGTTGAAATTGCAAATAAAGGATGACGGAAGTTTCTATTTCAACTGATCTTTTTATCCTTAGATTGCATCTATCTCTTTTTGAAGACCATTCTCTCTGATCTGAATGTTATTCTGTGTTGCGAATTCCTGTTGAGCACTTTGAAATTCTACGTCCAATGGAATTTCACGGGTTGTGATCTGTTGTTCCAATTCACGAAGTCGTGTCATATCGTCCATCGTCATTTCCTCGCGTTTCCCCAAAATATCAAGCATTTCCTTGTATTCGTTCATGTTGATCTCTTTGTAAAAGTGGAAAAGAGCTAGGGCTGCATCCCTCATTCGATTGCTTCCATTGTAATCACTCATCGCAGATACAATAGAGATGGATTCGTCACACTGTTTAATAATGTCAAGACGCAATGGTTCGCACTGATCAAGGTCTGTTTCAACAATATTCATCAAGGAAAGAAATTTTTCAGTGATCTTGGATTGTTCACTAACGATGGCATCATTGTACTCAACGGGACCCATTTTATCCATGTTGCAAGAAAATAGAACAAACAACACTGACAAGGGTAAAAGAAAAGTTTTCATAGGTATTACATATTTATTTCGCTACAAGATAAAAGATATTTAAAGATCATGTTGTCATAAATTCTGACAATTCGACATTTATTTTAGAGCGTAATTATTGAAAATTGTCAGAAATGTCATCTTTTTTTGTCGTTTTTGTGATGGCACAGTGATTGACTAAAGAGATCAGGATTTAATCTGAAAAACTAAATTAATAGATATGGGAAAGATAATTGGAATTGACCTTGGAACTACCAACTCTTGTGTTTCTGTAATGGAAGGTAACGAGCCGGTAGTAATTGCCAACTCAGAAGGAAAGCGAACGACACCGTCTGTAGTGGCATTCGTAGAGGGGGGTGAACGCAAAGTTGGGGATCCTGCTAAGCGTCAAGCCATCACAAACCCTACAAAAACGATCTACTCGATCAAAAGATTCATGGGATCGTCTTTTGACGAAACTAAAAAGGAGGCAGATCGCGTACCTTATGAAGTAGTAAAAGGAGATAACAACACACCACGTGTTAAAATTGATGACAGACTATATACGCCACAGGAGATTTCTGCTATGATCCTTCAGAAAATGAAGAAAACGGCAGAAGATTACCTTGGACATGAGGTTACAGAAGCGGTTGTAACCGTACCAGCTTACTTTAATGACTCTCAGCGTCAGGCGACAAAAGAAGCAGGAGAAATTGCAGGTTTGACGATCAAAAGAATCATCAACGAACCTACAGCTGCTGCGTTAGCCTATGGTTTGGATAAGAAAGGTCAGGACATGAAAATCGTTGTATTCGACTTCGGTGGAGGTACACACGACGTTTCAGTTCTAGAACTTGGAGATGGGGTATTTGAAGTATTGGCAACAGATGGAGATACGCACTTGGGAGGTGATGATGTAGATGATGCGATCATCAACTGGTTGGCTGAAGAGTTCAAATCAGAAGAAGGATTAGATTTACGTAAGGATCCGATGGCACTTCAGCGTCTAAAAGAAGCTGCGGAAAAAGCGAAGATCGAATTGTCATCAACAACTACAACAGAAATCAATCTTCCATACATCATGCCGGTGAATGGAATTCCAAAGCACCTTGTTAGAACGTTACAGCGTTCAAAATTTGAGCAATTGATCTCAGATATCGTTGAAAGAACGATCGCGCCGTGTAGATCAGCATTGAAAAATGCAGGATTGTCAACTAGTGATATCGACGATGTGATCCTTGTAGGTGGTTCAACACGTATTCCGATCATTCAGGAAGCTGTTCAGAATTTCTTTGGTAAGGCTCCGTCAAAAGGGGTGAACCCGGATGAGGTAGTTGCAGTTGGTGCAGCAATTCAGGGAGGTGTTCTTACAGGAGAAGTGAAAGACGTACTACTTTTGGATGTGATTCCACTGTCATTGGGTATTGAGACCATGGGTGGTGTGTTTACAAAGTTGATCGAAGCAAACACGACGATTCCTACAAAGAAATCAGAAGTGTTCTCTACGGCATCAGATAACCAGCCTTCAGTGGACATTCATGTTCTTCAGGGAGAAAGACCAATGGCGAATGACAACAAAACGCTTGGACGTTTCCAATTGACTGATATTCCACCGGCACCGAGAGGAGTTCCTCAGATCGAAGTAACCTTTGATATCGATGCGAATGGTATCATGAATATCTCAGCGAAGGACAAAGGAACAGGTAAACTGCAATCGATCAAGATTGAGGCTTCATCTGGATTGTCTGATGAAGAGATTCAGAGAATGAAAGCCGAAGCTGAAGCACATGCCGAAGATGATAAAAAGAAGAGAGAAGAAGCTGAGTTGATCAACAAGGCAGATTCAACGATCTTCCAGACTGAGCGTCAGTTGAAAGAGTACGGAGACAAGATCCCTGCAGACAAAAAGCAACCGATCGAAGATGCACTTGCAGAATTGAAAAAAGAGTTTGAAGCGAAGAACATGAACAATCTTCAGGCGGCGATGGATAAATTGAATGAAGTTTTCCAGGCAGCGTCTCAGGAAATGTACAACGCAGCAAATCAATCAGGTGACGCTGGAGCTTCTCAAGATTCAGGAAACCCTGGAGATGAAGTAACAGATGTAGACTTCGAAGAGGTAGACGATAAAAAGTAATCGTAGTAGTTTTCATAGGAAAAGCGAGAATTCAGCAATGAGTTCCCGCTTTTTTATTTTAACGATTATCGTTTGAAGAAAAGATTTCTGCCCTTTGGGTTATCCTTTTTTCGACAACTTGATCTTCGACTCAGTCATTGAATAATCTTCAAAGTCTTCTATCATTTCCATGTCGTATTTCTCAGCAACGGTTATTGGAATGTATTCAACCTCGACGTTGGTTTTGTCAAGTCCGAAATCTTCAGCAGGTTTTAATCCTGTTGATTTAACAAAACGATAAACTCTCACACACAATTGTTGGAATGGGGTAAGGATCACATCGGTCGCCACTCGTGAATTGAGTACGATGAATTTGAAATCCACTTCTTCAAATTTGTCATGAATTGATTCGAAAACACTATGACCTGTAAGCTCACCTTTTTCGATCATGTTTCGATGTATCTTTTTGATCATATATTCTACACGATGTTCTTCCTTAAAGCCAAGCTCCAGGTGTACATAATAACACTTCTTATCGATCACTTCATTTACGGTATAATGCACACCCCATGGGTCAGAAAGGATATCAATGTGTAGAAACCAGTAGATGCCTGCTTTTCGGGGTTTTTTACGAAATAAAGAATGGAATACTGTCGTATCCAGTTTGTTGGGAGTAACACTACGGGTGGGGTATACAAGGTTAGTGCATTCAAACGGTAGGTTTTTATCTTCCTGAATAGCCTTTAATAAAGGAATCACTCGTTTCATCTGTACATATTCGGTAATATTTCTTCGCAATTGCTTCGCCTTGTAATATAGGAAAAGAATAGAGAAAAATGCGATAGCCAAAAGTAATGTGAACCATCCTCCATGAACGATCTTGCCCAGATTCGACATTAAGAAAATGCCTTCAATCGTCAGGAAGACCGTAAAGATCATAATATAAAAAGGCTTGAGTTTTGGATATTTGATCAGTAGAAGTAGTCCAAGTAATATCGACGTCATTACCATATCAATGGTGATCGCAAGTCCATAGGTCGCTTCCATGGCACTTGACTTTTTGAAGATCAGGATCACCGCAATACAGCCAGCCATCAAAAACCAATTGATGAAAGGAATGTAGATCTGACCCTGGTGCTCAGATGGATATTTGATCTTAAGGTTGGTCCATAGATCAAGTTTAATTGCTTCGTTCATTAATGTGAAGACTCCCGTGATCAATGCTTGTGATGCGATTATAGTAGCAGCTGTGGCTATTCCGATGGCAAATGGGAGCATACCATCAGGTACCATACTATAAAAAACGGTTTGATTAGGAGCAAGTGCAAATCCATCCGAAAGACAGAGTGCAGATTGTCCGAGGTAATTAATTACGAGTAAAGAAGCCATGAACATCCATGAGATTCGAATATTGTATTTGCCACAATGCCCAAGGTCAGAATATAATGCTTCAGCTCCTGTGGTACAAAGGAAGACTGCGCCAAGTACCCAGAACCCACCGTCAACATTGACAATCAGATGATAAGCGTGATAGGGATTAAATGCACCAAGAACTTCAGGGTTCTTGGCAATATTGATCACCCCTAAATAGCCCAGGAAGCTAAACCAGATCAACATAACTGGACCAAAAGCTTTTCCGATCGCTGCTGTTCCAAATTGTTGAACGGAAAACAAAACCACAACAATACCTATGATAATTGGAAGTACTGGTAGGTCTGGATAGATATTGTTGATCCCTTCAACCGCTGAGGATATGGAAATAGCAGGAGTGATGAACCCGTCAGCAAGAAGCGTCGCACATCCGATCAAAGCCGGAATGATGACCCATTTCAATCGTTTTGCTTTAAGTAGTGCAAATAGGGCAAAGATTCCTCCTTCTCCTTTGTTGTCGGCATTCAGAGCAAAGTAAATGTACTTGGTTGTCGCCAGAAGAATAAGCGTCCAGATCACACAAGACAAACCTCCCATGATCAGTTCTCTTGAAAAATCGGTTCCTCCAGTTATCGCTTGAAATACGTAAAGTGGAGAGGTTCCGATATCACCAAAAACGATTCCTATGGTGATCAATATTCCTGCTAGAGAAGCCTTTTTGGTGTCTAATGCCATGACAATTGTTTTGACAAATGTAGAAGTTTATGATCGGTCAAAGAGGATATTAGACAAAAAAAAATCCGTTTGCGAACAAACGGATTTCCTGATATAGAGTATTGATCTTTTTACTTTTTGACAGCGTCTACAATCGCCTTGAATGCTTCAGGGTGATTCATAGCAAGGTCTGCAAGAACCTTACGGTTCAATTCGATCCCACTTTTGTGAACAGCTCCCATGAATTGAGAATAGCTCATACCATGCATACGTGCACCTGCGTTAATACGCGCGATCCACAATGAACGGTAATTTCTTTTCTTTTGCTTACGTCCGCTGTATGCATAAACGAGTCCTTTTTCAACTGCGTTCTTTGCAACAGTCCAAACATTCTTTCTGCGGCCAAAGTATCCTTTAGCCAGCTTCATCACATTTTTTCTACGAGCTCTTGAAGCTACGTGATTTACTGATCTTGGCATAATTTCTAGTTTTTTAATAAGGAGTGCTTCATTGTTTCAGAAGACTTAGTTACTCATTACTTGGTTAAACAATATAAAACCTCCTTGCGCATTACTTCATGCACAATTGCAATTTAACATTTGACATATCAGAACCATCAACTAGTCCTGCATGTGTCAAGTTACGCTTTCTTTTTGTCGACTTCTTAGTTAAGATGTGACTTTTGAAAGCGTGCTTTCTTTTGATTTTACCGCTTCCAGTTACAGTGAATCTCTTCTTTGCACTGGATTTAGTTTTCATTTTTGGCATCTCTCTTCTTTTTAAAAGTTAACTCTATATCAGCTTCTTCTTATTTCTTTTTCGGATTGATCATAATGATCATTTTCTTTCCTTCAAGTTTTGGCATTTGCTCAACTACACCATAATCAGCAAGTTCCTGAGCAAATTTTAATAAAAGGATCTCTCCTCTGTCTTTAAAGACGATCGTTCTTCCTCGGAAGAAAACGAATGCCTTTACTTTATTTCCTTCTTCAAGGAACTTCTTCGCATGAGCCAGCTTAAAGTTGAAATCGTGATCATCTGTGTTGGGTCCAAAACGTACCTCCTTGATCACTACTTTACTCTGCTTTGCTTTTAATTCCTTTTGTTTTTTCTTCTGGGTGTAAACGAACTTACGATAGTCCATGATCTTACATACCGGAGGAACAGCATTCGGAGAGATCTCTACAAGATCCAGTTCCTGCTCTTCAGCCATTCTTAATGCTTCAGAAACAGACATAACTTTTGGCTCTTGGCCTTCCAGAACTAAACGAATTTCACGCGCCGTGATATGCTCGTTTATTTTGTGTTCATCTCTTTCTTCTCTCCTTACAAAAGGTTTCCTAGTGTTTTTTCTCATTTAAAGTTTTAAACGTTTGAAGATAACTCCTCTTCGATTGCTTTACGTACGATCTCAGCAAAAGATTCGATCGACATTGAGCCTTTGTCTCCCTGTCCTCTCTGGCGAACTGAAACCTCTTTGTTTTCGGCCTCTTTCTCACCAACGATCAACATGAATGGGATCTTTTTAAGCTCTGCTTCACGTATCTTTTTGCCGATCTTCTCATTACGATCGTCAACGAACCCGCGAATATCGTAATTATTTAGCAATTGCGAAAGATTTTCTGCATAATCATTGTATTTCTCAGAGATCGGCAGAATGGCAAATTGTTCAGTGCTTAACCAAAGTGGGAAATCCCCAGCGCAATGCTCAAGTAATACTGCTACAAATCGTTCCATAGAACCGAATGGTGCTCTGTGGATCATTACCGGACGATGTTTCTGATTGTCCGCTCCTGTATACTCAAGTTCAAATCGCTCTGGCAAGTTGTAATCCACCTGGATCGTACCCAGCTGCCACTCACGTCCAAGTGCATCCTGTACCATGAAATCCAGCTTTGGTCCATAGAATGCCGCTTCTCCATATGCAACAACTGTGTTCAAGTTCTTTTCAGCAGCTGCTTCAATGATAGCTTGTTCTGCCTTTTCCCAGTTCTCATCAGATCCGATGTATTTTTCAGGATTCTCAGGGTCTCGAAGTGAGATCTGTGCTTTGAAATTCTGGAAGTTTAATGTCTTAAGAACATAAAGTACGATATCGATCACATTCTTAAACTCATCTTTTACCTGATCCTGAGAACAGAAAATGTGAGCGTCATCCTGCGTAAATCCTCGTACTCTGGTCAATCCGTGTAATTCTCCAGATTGCTCATAACGGTAAACCGTACCAAATTCTGCGAATCGGGCAGGAAGGTCTTTGTATGATCTTGGTTTTGATTTAAAGATCTCACAATGGTGTGGACAGTTCATCGGCTTAAGGTAGAACTCTTCATTCGGATCCGGAGTACGGATTGGCTGGAAAGAGTCTGCCCCGTATTTAGCATAGTGTCCAGAAGTTACGTACAATTCCTTGTTTCCGATATGCGGGGTGATCACCTGATCATAGCCAGCTTTACGTTGCGCTTTTTTCAAGAAGTTTTCCAATCGCTCTCGAAGTGCGGCTCCCTTTGGTAACCAAAGTGGTAATCCTTGTCCTACCTTCTGGGAAAAAGTGAACAATTCCAGTTCCTTGCCCAGTTTACGGTGGTCACGACGCTTTGCCTCTTCAAGCTTTTGAAGATGATCTTCAAGCTCAGATTGCTTAGGGAAAGTAACTCCGTAAATTCGAGTCAATTGTTTATTCTTTTCGTCTCCTCTCCAATACGCTCCAGCAATAGCAGTTAATTTAACTGCTTTGATAAATCCTGTATCCGGAATATGTGGGCCACGACAGAGGTCAGTGAAATTTCCTTGGGTGTAGAACGTAATGTTTCCGTCTTCAAGGCCATCGATCAATTCCAATTTATATGGATCCTGACGCTCAGAGAAATATGAAATGGCATCAGCCTTAGAGACCTCCTTTCTGACGTAAGGATTCTTCTCTTTGGCCAGCTCTTTCATTTTCTGTTCGATCTTTTCAAGATCTTTTTCAGAAATCGAATGCTCCATGAAATCTACATCATAGTAAAATCCATTTGCGACTGGCGGTCCAATAGCAAGTTTAATACCCGGATAAAAGAATTCAAGAGCCTCGGCCATCAGGTGGGCTGAAGAGTGCCACATTGTAGATTTCCCGTCTTCGTCGTTCCAGGTCAGAAGCTGAAGCGTTGTATTTTCTGGCAATTCACGAGTGGCATCAATTACATCGCCATTCACACGTGCAGCGAGGACATTACGAGCAAGTCCTTCGGAAATACTTTTCGCTACGTCAAGTGCAGTAGTACCTTTTTCATACTGTCTGACTGACCCATCCGGAAGAGTTACGTTGATCATTTTAATTCAATTTTGCCCGCAAATATAGTGATTAGCACGGTTTTATTTGATCTTGTCTAGTGCGATTAGAAAAATTTGTTTCTTAATTCGATATTCAAGAAATTGCACTTCTAACTTACGATTCCATTATGTCCGTAATCTTCCGGATGCCTTTTGTTTTTATTACTCTGTTATTATTGACAGGAATAATAGTTGCACACATTGGAGTCTCGATGGATGTACTTGTTTTATCGAGTTTTTGCTGGATTTTAATTTCATTGGTTGGACTTTACATTGAAAGAACAAGAGAGTTCGCAGTTAGCTTTATTTTTGGAGGTAGTATTTTATTCCTTGGGTATCTGGTGTTTTCACTTGATAATGAAACTATCCAGACTTCTGAACAGGAATTGAGCAACTATGTTCAGATTGTACATGTTCAGGAGGTGCGAAAGAGTGAATCGGGTTGGACCCGAATAAAATGTGACCGGATCGGCTCCTGGATAGGTGATTCAGTGGCAATTGCCCCTAAGGAGGGTGTTCTTCTAATGTCTCGTTTCGACGAAGATATTCTACCTCAGAAAGGAGATGTCGTTGCAGTAAAGTGTGAATTCGAGAAGATTTCAAATCTTGGAAATCCTGGTGAGTTTGATGTCGAATCCTACTGGAAAAATAAGCGAATATCTTTTCAAGCCTTTGCAGATCAGGAGTCTTATATTTTTCTGGATAGAATAGAGTCAAGCCTTTTAGGGGATCGGGTAGATCAAGTTCATGATTATCTGTCTAAAACACTGGAAGATAAATTTGAGGGTGAAGAACTTGGAATAATAAAGGCATTGATCTTGGGTGATAAATCATCCTTGGATTCAGAAGTCAGGTCCCTTTTTTCGGATACTGGGGCAATGCATGTTCTGGCAGTATCGGGGCTTCATGTAGGAATTGTTATGATCATATTGATGACAATCATGTCCTGGTTCTCAAAATGGATCAAGAGAAATACGGCCATAATTTTAGTGACGTGCTTGTTGTGGGGGTATGCGTTGATCACCGGTTTTTCACCCTCTGTTTTACGGTCGGTATTTATGTTTTCAATATTGATCCTGGCTCAGCTTTCTGGACGACAAAATGTTCCGTTGAATACTCTTTTCTTTTCTGCGTTCGTTTTGCTTTTGATCGAACCAAATTTCCTATTCGATCCTGGTTTTCAATTATCGTATCTTGCTATGATCGGTATTTTTCTTCTCTATCCTAAGATTGAAGCGCTTTTTGAATTTCGGTTTAAATGGATGGACTACCTATGGAAAGGGATAGCAGTGGGTCTGGCAGCTCAGATCTTTACTACACCACTTAGTTTGCATTACTTCCATCAATTTCCGAATTATTTTGTGCTTTCTAATTTGGGAATGATGTTGCTCTCCGGGTTATTGCTAGGAGTGGGGATTGCATTTCTCGTTTTAGCAAGGGTTCCGGTAATTGCCACGATAGTGTCAACCAGCTTACTTCTTATTGTATCTGTGACTATTTACTTTCTTCAGTTCATCCAGGAATTACCAGGAGCGGTTGCGTATGGTTTTCAATTTCAAATCTGGGTAGCGATCTGCCTGATCATCCTTGTAGTATTTGCATCTGTAGCTTCTTCTAAAATGTTTAAGATGGCAAGTATTATTCTGATCATTTTTGGATTTGCTTCAATTCAGTTTTCAAGATGGGAAAAGTTGAATAGTGATCAGATAACGGTTTTTAATTCGTCAAGGCCGTTCATTCTATTGAAGAAAGGAGGTATAAATATCGGTTTATACAATTCGGAAGACGAACTCGCGAAACACATGAAATTGTATGACAATTATCGAAAGATCTATCCCGGAAGATTTTATCCGATCCCAGTTCCTAAAGGACGATATTCTTTTTCATTCAACAATAAGTCTTTTGAGCTGATCAACAATAAAAACGGTTTCTTTTAAAGGGAGACATTTCTCTTGGATTTGCAAAAACTACCGATCCTGTCCCTGCAAGTAATGTGGTATACGCCCCTTGGATCCAAAAACAGAAAGGAATTCGTCAATCGGCAGTAGTTCTTGCTTATTGATCCGTTCTAACGGCTTTCATTTCTCTGAGGTACAGGTCGTATTCGAAGTACCATGAGACTATGTTACTTCCCTGCTTGAACTCAACTACGAACCAATATCCAACAGGTGCATTATTCTCATCCTGTAGCTGATAAATGTTGAGGACTGATTCTTTTTCCAATTCTTTCGTGGTTCCATTGATCTTGGTTCGAGCAAGATATTTAAGGATCTCTGTTGTCTGGAGCGTCTTCTTTTTATAAGCCAGATCCATTACCTGAAGCATCCTTGATAGTATCTCATCTCCTTCACTGTTTGAAGTAGATCCTATTCCTTCTCTATAAAAATTGTAGAAGCGATTTTCCTCTTCAGTTGCCTGTATTCCGGGATATATGAATGATTCATTAAAAAGGTATTGCTTGTAATAGGTTCTGCATTTGTTTGGGATCTCGATGATATTTTCAACTTCAAATCGCTCAACGTTCATTTTTTCGTCAAGGAGAACTTTTGAAATGATGAATTCAGAAGAATCCTTTCTTTTCAGCGAGAAAACATGTTCTTCGAGATAATACAGACGATTTGTATCCAGCTCGATCTTTAATTTTTGTGATTCAATTTGTTCATTGAGCTCTTTATTGGTAATTCCCTTTTGTTCTTGCTCATACTTAAGTTCAAATAATGAGTCGAGGAATTTATAGCTTTCAGGTTTAACAACGGTTATTTCGCCAAAGGCTTCTGAATTGTAAAAGGAAGAATCAGAATTTAGAGATGTCCTAATGAAATTCTCAATGGCTGAATGTCTTCGTGCTTCAAATTGTTCTGGCGTTTCTGTCGGAACATACTTAAGACCACAAGATCCAAGCACGGTGAGAACTAGAAATGAAAAACAAAGTTTGCCGAACATTCCTTAAAGGTAGTTGACTTAAACAAAAAATCCACCCGAAGGTGGATCATTTTTTATCTGTTTAGCATTACTGGCATGACCAGCATGAGAATGTCTTCGTTTTCATTGTCTTTCACCGCCGGCATTAACAATCCTGCACGGTTCGACTCACTCATTTCCAGTTTAACTTCGGCAGTGTCAAGATTGTTCAACATCTCCATAAGGAAACGAGAGTTGAATCCAATTTCCATATCGTCACCGTCGTAATTACAAGTCAATCGCTCGTTTGCTTCATTTGAGAAATCCACATCTTCTGCTGAAAGAGAAAGCTCTGAACCTGCTAATTTTAATTTGATCTGATGCGTCGTTTTATTTGCAAAAATCGATACACGTCTGATCGAGCTCAAGAATTGAGTTCTATCGATCACAAGAACATTTGGATTCTCCTTTGGAATAACAGCCTCGTAGTTAGGATATTTCCCGTCGATCAAACGACAGATCAATACGATGTCATTGAACGTGAAAACAGCATTGGATTCATTGTACTCAACCAATACTTCTTCTTCTCCTTTTAAGTTTGATTTTAAAAGGTTCAACGGTTTTTTAGGTAGGATAAATGATGAACTTCCAGTCGCCTCTGAGTCAGTTCTTCTGTACCGAACCAGCTTATGTGCATCCGTTGCTACAAAAGTGATATCCTGTGGTGAAAACTGACAGAACACACCGCTCATTACTGGGCGAAGATCATCACTACCTGTTGCAAATATTGTTTTGTTGATCGCATTAGAAAGAATGTCTCCTGAGATCTTTACAGAATTGGAATTTTCAATTGCCGGAACTCTTGGGAATTCATCACCATTTTGACCAACCATCTTCGATTTTCCATTGTCATATTTGATTTCAACAGAATAGTTCTTCATGTCACAAATGAACGTGCATGGCTGATCTGGAAGATTTTTCAAAACATCCAGAAGTAACTTCGCAGGAATTGCAAGTTTACCGGCCTCGTTTGCTTCGATCAATTCCATTGTAGTTCTCATGGTGGTCTCAAGGTCAGAAGCTGAAATAGTCAGTTGACTGTCGTGGATCTCAAATAAAAAATTATCCAGAATTGGAAGCGAATTGCTTGTGCTTAGAACTCCTGAAATACTTTGTAGATGCTTTAATAATGCAGTGCTTGATGCAATAAAGTTCATTATTTGTCGATTTTACGTCAAAACTAACATACACCTTGCAAAATAGGGGCAAGGAGTAAGTGTTTTTTTTCCTTTTTTATTAACAAAACAAACGAAAAGTAGGGTTATTCTGTGCGAACACCTTCCATGTCCATCGGAAAGTATACATGACCCAGTAAGATCTCGTTAAAGACAAAATATTGACACTTTACAAACTGGCCATCCGGAAGCTCACACCAGAACTTGTTCATGTCCACATTCACCACATCGCCAAACTCATTTCTTTGCTCGAATTCCGATTGAATTCTAAACATTCTGAGCTTTGTTGATTTGCCAGTTGTTTCAGTAATCGTCATTACAGCAAAAGGAGTTGTTCTCCTCATACTATCGATCTGCTTATCGCTTAGCTCGAAATTTGCCAATTCAAAATGGATCTTTCTAAAATTCTGAAGATAGCGATAGATCATTGCTGTGTCCACTTGTGGGAGCTTTTTCCCTTGCTGATACACATCCAGCTTGTGCTTCTTTTTAGTAACCGTGAAACTTCTTTTTGGTTCCTCATTAAATTTAACATCCACCTTTGAGATCTGGTCGATTGATAAGGCAAAGATCCTCGTGCAGATCCATTTGCGTTTATCTGCAAAAAAGCGAGGTTCAATGATCCCGTTTTCATCCTTGATCTTCATCATTACCGGGAATGAACTTTTTCCCTGGTCAGCAGTTTCCAATAACATGATCTGTCCGTAATGATCCTGAGCTGAGGGCCCGATAAACCATGTTTTTACCCAATCACCTTCCTGATAGATTTCAACTTTCGTATGCTGGGCAGACATCATATTGGTGAAGGTACTTTTTGAGTTTTCCGAAATGTATCCCTTGAATTCGATCTTTTTAAAGGCTTCAAGGATGAATTGTACGTTTTCCTGAGTGACACAACCTCCATTTTCGTCGGTCCATCCATTTTCTGATCGAACCAATTCCATTTTTCGACTGAATGCATCAGTAATGATAATTCGATCCACAGTAGAGGTATCCTCAATATTGAATTCGATCAGTTCGGTAACAGATTTACCCGAATTATCTGTTAATTGGATAGTTAGGTAGATCAGAAATCCAATTGTTAGAAGTGAAGCAGCTAAAATGATGATTCGTGTTCTTGTCATGTCGTTCAATTCTTAGCGTATCTCTTTTTTCTAATGTATCCCATGATCAATGCCAGGAACAATACTAATCCCACTGGTAATAATAGATTGATCATCTTGAAAAAACCGGCCTTCGCTTTAATCTTTTCTTTGTCTATTGCTCTGATGTCGATCTGTCTGCTACGAATGTCGAGAACTGAATTATCATCCATCATGTAATCAACCAGGTTTTGGAAGAATTCCTGATTCCCGAAAAACAATGGTATTCGTAATTCGGCAAGTTTAGGATCCATGCGAAGATCATTGATCTGTTTCGGTCTGTACATGAAGCCTTGTCCGTTTCTTGCAGGCATAGAATCATATTCGTTCATAATGCATCTACCATTTCCGACAAGGAATACTTTTCCTTCAGAAGAACTTTTCTCTTTGTACTTAGCTATTGGATTATTCGCGTATTCATCAATGATCCTGTTCTTGAAATGCGATTGGAAAGATCCTTCTGCTAGTCCGGCAAGGCAGATTTTATTGACTTCATCCTCTGGATTGTCTACTAATTCCGGTTTGTCACCATAATTCAAAGGCATTGCTAAAGAAACCATTGGAGCCAAACCAGTCAGGTTGGAGTTTGTTGATGAGGTTAATACAGGTGTCAATACTGCAGTTTTATTCTCTACGAATTGAATTTCACTGGTATAATTCAAGGATACTGGTTCAACATTTCTTGAGATAGGATGAGAGGTTGGTGTTGCCAAAACATGGAAAAACCAAGGAATGAGAGATTGTTTTGCAAACGGAACCGGTTTTGGTGCACAATTGACATCAACGACATAATTGTCGTTCAGTTTTAAACCATAGTCGAAAAGCATTCGTTCCAATCCGGTTGAATAACGCGTGGTATGTGTTACACCTCTGGCATTTAAACTGTCCTCATCAATTGAAAGTGCATCCATGAAACACATTAGTCGTCCTCCCCGCATAAGGAACTGATCAATGATGTATAAGTCTTTATCACTGAATTTTTGAGTGGGACGAGCAATGATCAATCCATCAATATCGTTGAGAGCAGCTAATGAGTCGTTGATTGTGACGTCCTTGATGTTATAATAATTCGAGATCAACGCTCTTGCTCGTTGAGTTTGAGCGAAACTAAGCTCCCCGTGTCCTTGCAGGAATCCAACACGTTTTAATGTTTTTTGCGTTGCTCTTCGAAGGGCACTGATCAACATGTATTCAAGGTTGTTGACAGAGTTTTCAATGAGCTGTGTCATTGCATCCAGGCTATACGGCTTTCCAGGAGGTGTTCCAGGCAAGAACTGAATATTGTTCACTGTAGATCCACCGTAATCGATCACTGCACCTGGCCATAGTAACATCTGACTTTGCGATCCATCTTTCATGTAGACCACATCCATCGGAATGATCCCTTTTCCTTTGGCGTAGAGTGTCTCGAATAAGGCTTGATTGTCTGCTTCCGTACTTCCTGGAGGAGTCGGGTTAATGAAAATATATTCAACCCTGTCACCTGCAAATTGCTTGAATTCCTTCAGTTTATCTTCGATCGCATTTCTGAATAGCTTCAAAGAAGCGGGGAGATTACCTTCAAGATAGATCTTGATCGTTACTCTATTTTCAAAATTATCCTTGTTCTCAAGAAAATCGATGGTGCCCTGATTCAATGAATAGCGCTTATCCTCGGTCATGTCAACCCTTGTATAGAGGAAGGAACCAATGATATTGATCAAGATCATTCCTACCATAAATAGTAACAGAAAAGACCAGTTGAAAATGCCGCTTGTGAATTTCTTTTTCTCTGCCATGATTTACTTTTTAAGTGATTTGATCACCGTTAGTGCGGCAAATATGAAAACTGCGATTAAAGATCCAAAGTAGATCAGATCACTCGTGTCGATAACACCTCTTTTGATCGAGTCGTAATGGAAAGACATTCCCATATACTGGATGATGTAATCGAATTTTCCCATCAGATTATATGACCCCAATAAAGTAAGGCCATCATAGAAGATCCAGCTCAGGAACATGGCAATGATAAATGCGACGATCTGACTGCTGGTCACTGCCGAAGCAAATATCCCGATTGCCACAAATGCAGATCCCAACATGATCAATCCCATGTATGAAGTAAACGTAGCGCCATCGTCAATAACACCCACTGGGTTTCCAAGGTAATGCATGGAAACGTAATAAATGAATGTTGGCATGATAGCGATAATCAACAGGGTAACACCTGCAAGATATTTAGCCATCAGGATCTTGAAGTCTGAAATTGGATGTGTAAATAATAATTCAATTGTACCCGTTCTGCGTTCCTCTGCTATCGATCTCATCGTGATCGCAGGGATCAGTATCAAAAAGATGACTGGAGAAAGATTGAAGAATGGAATAAGATCGGCCTCTGTTCCCTCCAGAAGGTTCGTATTCATGGAGATGATCCAGTGAAAAAGACCCGAAGCAATAAGGTAGATCAGAATAAAAATATATCCTATGATCGAGCTTAAAAAGCTTTTGATCTCCTTGAAATAGAGTGCTTTCATTATTGTTTGTTGCAGTTCGCGTTCAAAATTAAGATTTCCTTTTGAATTGCAGGTCGGCATTGAGCCATTGGTATGGATTATTAATTCACGCTCGACTATTGATAAGTATTGCGATCAATCCTTGTGTGCGAAACCATCAAAGTAGGTCTCAACACTCCATGCTTCCGGCTTTTCTGCAAACCAGGGTTTGATCGATGGCCAGATTTCACCAAATGTTTCAGAAGTCCTATACCTTTCAAGATCTTCGGGAGTGTTCCACATGCTGTAAGTCATGACAATAGATGGTTCATTAACATCCCTCAGAAGTTTCATGCCACGACAACCTTCAAAATCATTAACTCGATATTTTATCGTGTCAAAAAATGCTAGAAAGTCGTCGATCTTATCTTGTTGAAAATGAAGTTTTACAATTCTGATCAGCATTAGAACAAAGATTCAAGTGTGTTTCTGGATCCTCTTGGAGTAAATTCTACGCGTACGACGTCTCCAATGCGCATTCCGAATAATTTTTCAGCTCCACCATTCGAAGCATTTGCACCTCGATTAATTGCTATTTCCAACAGCCCGTTGTCATTGAAAATGGCCACCTTTTCTCCACTCGGAACAGAGTTGTAGGTTGCTGAAATTTCGTCGATGTGATAATCCTTATGACGATAATAGATGGTAAAAGGAGTTTCTTTTCCGAACCTTTCAAAAATATCCTTGTGAATGTTTGTGATCAGGTTGCCGTAATTATCAATATGGATCACATTGCCCTTAATTAGATTTTGCTCGATAACAGCAGAAGGAGCGAAAGCTCTTTTAAAGCTGCCGAATTCAGAAGCAAAGCTTTCCACGTCAGCTCCGTTCAATATTTTGCATCCCGCTGGGATCAGCATATTTTTTGTTGGGAACCTGAATAGTTCGGGATTGGATAATACATCGTCGATCCTGTAAAAGCCCTCGTGCTTGTTTTCAGCCAGGAAAGAGCCGAAAAAACCATTATCGTTACTAAGTAAATACTGCCCATTGAATTTCATCACCGAAGGAAACGCTCCTTCCGAGCCTGAAAAATTGATCATTGGTTCACTGTCTACACCTATAATATGAACAGTTCCTTCAGGGAAATCCTGAATGCTCGACTGTAAATAGTAAGCGGCTTCGGCAACATCAAATGGACGAACGTTGTGAGAAATATCAATGATCTGGGCGTCAGGACAGAGCTTAAGGATCGTTCCTTTAAGTGCAGCCACATAGTGATCTTTGAGGCCCATATCCGTTGTTAGCGTAATAATTTTCACTGTCCTTAATTCCGTGCAGAATCTTGATGAATTATTTCCTAATTTTGGACCAAAAATAAGGTTATTCAAACGATTTTTATCGTCAGTAACTGACAAAATATTAAGCATCTGGAAAAAAAGATCGAAATCACGGGTATCAATCCTGTTGAACTTTTTGGAGTCAACAACGATAAGTTAAAGCATATTAAAAGTTTCTTCCCGAAATTAAAGATCGTGGCAAGAGGCAATGTTTTGACGATCACCGGGGACGAAGAAGTAATGGATCAGTTTGAAATAAAATTCAATTTGATCATTCAGCATTATCACAAATACAATTCAGTTACGGAAAATAACATCGATAATCTGATGTTGGACGAAGGGGAGAAGATGATCTCTTCGGATGATGGTTCAGAGACACTTGTGCATGGCAACCAGGGAGTCAAGATCAAGGCCCGTACCTTGAATCAGAAAAAGCTGGTAGAATCTGTCAACAAGAATGACATGGTGTTTGCCGTTGGTCCTGCCGGTACAGGGAAGACCTATACAGCTGTTGCGCTGGCAGTAAGAGCACTGAAAAATAAGGAAGTCAAAAGGATCGTATTGACCAGACCTGCTGTAGAGGCAGGGGAGAACTTAGGGTTTCTTCCGGGAGACCTAAAAGAAAAACTGGATCCATATCTGATGCCCCTTTATGATGCGCTGAGGGATATGATACCGCCTGAAAAGCTTGGGGATATGATCGAATTTGGAATCATTGAGATCGCGCCCCTTGCATTCATGAGAGGAAGAACGCTTGATAAAGCATTTGTGATTCTCGATGAAGCTCAGAATACCACTTCAATGCAGATGAAGATGTTCTTGACCCGAATGGGGATGACGGCCAAATTTGTCATTACGGGAGATATGTCGCAGGTAGATCTTCCTCATCGTCAAAAATCAGGTCTTGCCTACGCTTTGGATGTGTTGAAAGATGTTGAAGGGATTGGCGTTGTTCGTTTAGGTCAAAGTGATGTGATCCGTCATAGTTTGGTCAAGAGGATCGTGGACGCCTTTGATAAGGCAGAAGCTGAAGAAAAGATCAGAAAAGAAGAAGTAAATAAGAATAAATAAATACTAGGAATTATGGGCAATGCTATTGTCAGAACAGATTTTAATTTTTCGGGACAGAAGAAAGTATACAAAGGAAAAGTACGCGATGTATATACACTTGAGAATGACTTGCTGGTGATGGTAGCATCCGACAGAATCTCGGCATTTGATCATATACTTCCGAAAGGGATTCCTTTCAAAGGTCAGGTTCTGAATCAGGTAGCAACGATGTTCCTGAACGCAACAAAAGATATCGTTCCAAATTGGTTACTTGCAACTCCAGATCCAAATGTTGCGATCGGATATGCTTGCGAACCTGTTCGAGTTGAAATGGTGATCCGTGGATATCTTGCAGGACAATCAGCAAGAGAATATAGAGCGGGTAAGCGAATGTTATGTGGAGTAGTTTTACCAGAAGGGATGAAAGAAAATGATCGATTCCCTGATCCTATCATTACACCTGCAACTAAGGCTGAGGAAGGTCATGATGAAGATATCAGCAGAGAAGATATCCTTTCAAAGGGAATCGTACCGGAGGATATCTATCTGAAAATGGAAGAGTACACGAGAGCACTTTTCCAAAGAGGTACTGAAATGGCTGCAAAAAGAGGATTGATCCTGGTGGATACGAAATATGAGTTCGGAATTAGGAACGGTGAAGTGATCCTGATCGATGAGATCCACACCCCGGATTCTTCACGTTATTTTTATGCCGACGGTTATCATGAAAGACAAGATCGAAATGAGCCGCAAAAGCAATTATCAAAGGAATTCGTGCGTCAGTGGTTGATCGAGAATGGTTTCCAGGGTCTTGAGGGTCAGACGATGCCTTTTATGCCTGATGAGTTTGTTCAAACGGTTACTGACAGATATATCGAGTTGTACGAGCGTATCACTGGGAATGAATTTAAGAAGGCTGATACGGACATGATCGAGGAAAGAATCCAGAAGAATGTAGAAGAATTCCTGGCAGCACTTTGATGAGTGCTACACTTGTTTTAGGAGCCAGTACAAATACTTCTCGCTATTCAAATATGGCGATGAGATCCCTCCTGAAGCATGGTCATCCTATTTATGCCGTTGGCAAAACGGGTGGGGAAGTGCAAGGTGTTCAAATAGAAAAGACAATAGACCAGAAATGGTCCGTTGATACGGTCACCCTGTATTTAAATCCATTACACCAGCAAGCCTATTATCAGCAGATTATTCAGCTTAAACCAAGAAGAGTGATCTTTAATCCAGGTGCTGAAAACCCAGAATTCTATGATCTTCTTTCGAAAGAAGGAATCGAAATAGTCAATGCATGCACATTGGTTCTGCTTTCGGTGAATACCTACTGATTCGACGGGATTTCTAATCTGAGCCATTCTATGGCAGCTGTTCTATCAGTAAATACTTTGGTTTTGATGTACGGTTTGTTGATTGCCAAGTAAAAATTACCGATTAGGCGGTGACCGATGTTGTCTACAAGTAGAGCTTTGGCAACTGTATATTCAGCAAATTCTTTCGAGGCGATCAATTCCTTTGCCTTTTTTGAGACATCCGCGAGGTGTTCAAAGCTTACGACAATTGCATAAGGTTTTCCTTCTGCAATCGATTTATTTAGTGTTTTTAGCTCAAGAACGTCTTCCACTTCCATTGTGCAGCCTTCAAGAACTACATTTTCAATGACGTGCGGTTCTATAAGAGAAACCCTGCATTTATCTGTACGAAAAATGTTGTTCAACTTTTTCTTGTTTGCGGATAAAACGAAATTAAGAATCTTTTTTTATCGGGCAAATACTTATTAATCAACGCGATAGAATATTCAGTGAATTGATCGGATTTACCATCTTGAATGATTAATTTTGGGGGTCTAAAAATGCACGAATGGAGAAAATTTCCAGAGCCCTTTTTTCAATGAAGTTAATGACCTACGCGATGATGCTATTCTTTCTTGGAATAGGTGCCGCGACGTTCATTGAGTCCGCATATGATATTCAAACGGCCAAAATACTAATTTACAATGCCCTTTGGTTTGAGATATTGCTTGTATATCTGGCAATTATTCTCATTGCCAATATTTTCAGATATCAGATGTTTAGCAAAGAGAAGATCGCAATGCTTGTCTTCCATCTATCGTTCATTTTAATTTTGATCGGGGCAGGGATCACACGATTTGTGAGCTATGAAGGATTAATGCTTATCCGAGAAGGCCAACAGTCCAACTTCATTTATTCTTCTGATCCACACCTTTGGTTTAGGATCAATGATGGGGAGATGCAGTATACCTATGCTGAAAAACTATACATGACAGAGGTCAAACCTTTAGGTATGGATTTGAATTCGTTTTCTATTCCAGTTTCATTTCCTGGTCACAATTCTGATATTGAGATAGAATATCTTGGGTACCAGAAAAAAATGATCGATTCTTTGGTGATCAATGATTCGATCAACGGAAGTGTTCTTGAGATCATGACGAATGGGATGCAATCGAATTACCTTGAGCCAGGAGGCTTCTTAATGGCTGGAGAAGCTGCGATTTCCTTTGATAAAAAGGATGCGATGCCGGGAATTTATCTTTTCAAACAAGGAGCCAAGATCAAAATGCAATCCAAATTGCCAGTGAGATATCTACCAATGGCTCAGATGCAGAAATATCGCCAATCCGGTGAAGAAGTTCCAGATTCACTTTTTGTCGAAGTTCCTGTTGATAGTGTTGTCCAATTTCAGACGTTGACACTGTATCAAAGCGGTAATGAGCAATTTGTTTTCAAGCAAGTTGTAGATCATGCGAAGAGAATGTTGCTTCCTTCCGGAAGAAAGGACGTTGGACAGGATTATCTGACCGTAAAGATCACGGATGGTGATCAGTCGAAGGTCGTTCAGTTGCAAGGTGGTATGGGTATGATCCCGGAACATGAAATGTTTACACTCAACGGACTTACCTATGAAATGGAATATGGTTCTACCAGAATTGAGTTACCTTTTTCAATTGCATGCAGGGATTTTCAACTGGACAGATATCCTGGATCAATGGCACCATCTTCCTTTGCGAGTGAAGTGACAGTGATAGATGAAAAGAAAGGATTTAAGAAAGATTACAGGATCTTCATGAATAATGTTCTTGATTATGGTGGATATCGATTCTTTCAATCAAGTTATGATCCAGATGAACTTGGAACACGTTTGAGTGTTAATCATGACTGGTGGGGAACCAATATCACCTACCTTGGTTATTTGTTGATGAGTATTGGAATGATCATGTCTTTGTTTGCACCGGTCGGTAGATTCAGAGAATTAAATGGACTTCTTAGGAAGTCGAAAGAAAAAAGAGAAAAGATGATCAATGTCCTTATTCTATTGATTGCTTTTGGTTTTGTTTCTTCTCCTTCGATTGCACAGAACAAACATGAAGGACACGAACACCACGAACATGAGCATCAAGAGAATGATCATTCGGTAGAAGTGAAGAAAACAGCGGTCAGAACTCCTATATATCGAGTGATGTCTGAGGAGCATTCTGAAGAGCTGGCCTCTTTGTTGGTTCAAGATCAGGATGGAAGGATCATCCCAATGCACACCTTATGTGACCAAATCCTTAGAAAAGTATATCGAGCAAATAAATTCAACGATCTGAATGCAGTTCAGGTTGTGATGAGTATGCATATGTATCCGGATTACTGGATGGATCAGAAGGTAATTAACGTTTCGTCCAACTTGAAGGAATCGCTGAAATTGAAAGATGGATATGCATCATTCCGAGAATTGGCAGATGAGAACGGTGATTTTAAATTGATGAAAGAGTATCAAGTCGCTCATCAGAAACTTGAATCAAAGAGAAATGAGTATGACAAAAAACTGATCAAGCTGGTAGAAAGATTCCAGGTAATGCAAGCGGTTTTTTCCTGGCAATTCATGAAGATCCTTCCTGCTAAAGGAGCACCGAACAATCAATGGTTCATCCCATTAAGTATGGAGGTGATGCAATATGACACTACTTCTTCAACTATGGCGTTGAGATATATCTCTGGATTAGATAAAGCTTCAGAATTGAACAAGTTTGGTGAAGTTGCGGATTTATTGAAGGATCTTAAAACGTATCAAAGAGAAGCAGGGGAGAAGGTGGTGCCTTCTGAGTCTAAGGTGAATATGGAAATTCGCTACAACAAAATGAATATATTTGGAAATTCATTGAAGATGTACAGTCTCATTGGATTTATTCTATTAATCGTTTTCTTCGTTCGGATATTCCTGAAACCTTCCGACCGTTCTGAAAAGACTGTGAAGCGCATTGGAAATGTTTTAGTCGGCTTACTTGTCATTGTTTTTATATACCATGGGTTTGGTCTAGGGATGCGATGGAACATTTCTGGTCACGCACCCTGGAGTAATGGATACGAAGCAGTTGTATTTATTGCTTGGGTGACCATGATTGCAGGTTTCAGCTTTATGAAGAAAAATCCGGTGATCATTGCCGGAACAGCAATTCTTGCTGCCTTAATGATCTTTGTAACTGAGATGAATTTGATGGATCCGGAAATCACTCCATTACAACCGGTATTGAAATCATATTGGTTGATGATTCACGTAGCGATTATTACAGGAAGCTATGGATTCCTTGGATTAGGAGCCATTCTAAGTTTCCTCAATTTGACGATGTATATTTTCAGAAATAAAAATAATGGTAAATTGATCACGTTACATATCAATGAGCTTTCACATGTAGCTGAAATGACCATGACGATTGGGTTGTTCATGTTAACGATAGGCACCTTTCTGGGTGGAATCTGGGCCAATGAATCATGGGGAAGATATTGGGGATGGGATCCCAAAGAAACATGGGCGTTGGTGTCAGTACTGGTCTATGCGGTAATTCTACATTTAAGATTCATTCCGGCACTAAACGGTAAGTTTTTGTTCAATCTGGTTAGCTTCTGGGGTTATTCAGCCATTTTATTCACCTTCTTTGGGGTTAATTTTTACCTTGTAGGATTGCATTCATATGCTCAGGGTGAGGGACTTGGTAAATTTCCATTGTGGTTGTGGGTAACAATAGGTATTTTTGTTTTGTACTCAATGCTCTCATTTTTGAAAAGTAGACAATATAAAAAAATGTTAAGTGAAGACCTTTAAGAAGAATTTATGGTTGAAAAATTAGATATTCTAGCTTTTGCAGCACATCCAGATGATGTGGAGATCTCATGTGCTGGGACATTAATTAAACACATCGCACTAGGTCTTAAAGTAGGGATTATTGATCTTACACAAGGAGATTTGGGTACAAGAGGTTCCATCGAAACACGAAATAAAGAAGCTAAAAAAGCTACTGATATTTTGGGACTCAATGTGCGTGAAAACCTTAAAATGATTGATGGTTTTTTTGAACACAATGAGGAGAATAAGATCAAGATCATTCAAATGATCCGTAAATACCGACCTGATATCGTTTTAGCCAATGCGATTGATGATCGTCATCCAGATCATGGAAGAGGAGCAAAACTTGTGAGTGACGCTTGTTTTTATGCTGGATTAAGAAAGATAGAAACGAGTATTGATGGCGTCAGGCAGGATGCATACAGACCAAAGACTGTCTTCCATTATATTCAAGATCGTTATATCAAGCCAGATTTTGTTGTTGATGTTACAGAATACATTGACCGAAAACTGGAGGCCATAAAGGCATATAAAAGTCAGTTTTATGACCCCAACTCCAAAGAACCTCAAACTCCCATATCAGGAGAAGAGTTCTTTGAATTTATTCTGGGAGGAATGATGCAGTTTGGACGTCCGATTGGCGTAAGATATGCCGAAGGTTTTACAGTAGAGCGAGTGCCTGGAGTTAGAGATCTGACTGATCTTATTTGATCATTCTACAGAATTAATCAGGATTTTTAGACCATTCAGCAAAATGGTTTCTCCCGGTTTAACTTTGATCAGCAGCTGTCCGATTGGCGAATCCTTTGAAATAACGAATATGGTTTCGTTGTTGATCATTACTTTACCTAGTCCGACAGACAGGAAATAAGTACCATTGCTCGCAGCGTATAGATTCTCATGATCAGTATTGCTGAGTTGACGCTTCAAAAAATCTCTCTGGATCGATTTATCCTTTAAATTCTTTGAGTAAGATTCAATTTCAAGCTGGACCATTGCTCTGCCTGTCTCGTGCTTGTCACCTGCCGTGCTCTTTGTCTCTTGACTCAAAGAATTGTTCAATTCTTGAATGTCATTCTCCAACTGATTGATCTTGGTTTCAACTTCGTTGAGACAAAATTGAATAATTTCAGTTTTAGAGAGTGGCATAGTAGATCTCTGATATAGAATGTAGAAACGCTTGTTCAGTGTATTTCAATGCCTCCTTACGAATAGTCACCGGGTCAAAAGGCAGGTCGTTAATGATCTTTTCCATTGCCATTGCCAGGCTTAATGGATCATTATCTTTTACCAAAATCCCAGCTTCTTCCGACATCTCAGCTGCAATTCCAACAGGAGTAGATATAACCGGAATCCCACTGGCCCAAGCCTCAGCAATCACGATAGAAAAGGTTTCATAATGAGAGAACATTACCAGAGCTGTACTTTTTTGGTAATAATCGAGAAGCTCTTCGGAAGTGAGAGGACCCGCAAAATCAACGTAACGATTAAGTCCCATAGAGCTGACCTTATCAGCAATGTGTTCATAGTTTTCGTCGCTAACAATGGTTAGACGAACTTCTTCATAACCTTTTTGAACTAAAAGTGACATTGCTTCAAGGATGCCAGGAACATTCTTGATCTGCGGATCTAACGTCGAAACATGAATGAAATGAGCGTTTGAAATATGTTTTTGACTATTTGGTCTGAAAAGTTCAGTATTCACGGGGTTGCCAATAACAGAGATGTTTTTATCTCCAAATATTGAAACCATATCCTTTTGTAAGAAGCTCGAAACGGCAATTAGTCGATCAGCATTTTTTCTAATGAGTTGAAGGACATATTTTTCTTTCAGTGTTAGTTTGTTTTTTCTTCCGGGACGATAATAAGAACCATGCTCAGTAACTATGAGTGGACAGCCAAAATGATCCTTTGCGGCTACAAACAAATATCCATTTGGGAGAATGATCTGTCCATGTATCAGATCAGGTTTTTCGATCTGTTTAAAAGCTAGATCCAACGCTTTTAATCGCTGTTTTCTACGGGAAAAAACATGAGAACCTTTTGGATGTTTGGCATAAACCTCAGTAAGATTGTTGTCTGTTTTTTTGCTGATCTCAATTTCTTTCTGATCATCAAGTGGTACAGTATGAACAATGGTGACTTTATATTTTTCAGAAAGAATTATAGCTTGTCTTTGCACAAAATTCCCCAGAAAAGGATGGTCTAATGTTGGATACCAGGAAGACAGAATTAAAATATGCAGATCAGGCGACGAGGACATAGATCAAATATACGAAATTCAGGCAAGGGTCTTTTCAAAGACCGTTTTCACCTGTTCCAATGCATAGTCGATCTCCGCTTTTGTAGTATATCTCGAAAAGGAGAACCGAACGTTAGGACGTGTCATGTCGGCTCCAATTCCTTCGAGTACATGCGATCCTTTTGTTGCTCCTGATGAACATGCACTTCCTCCGGAAACAGCTACGCCTTTAAGATCTAGAGTGAATAGTAACATTCCTGCTTTGTCTGTTTTCGGAAAGCAAACATTCAGTACCGTATAAAGTGATCGTTGTGGGTCGACCTCACCATGAAAGTCGATATCTGAAAAATGAGACTTAAGTTGTTCGATCATATAGGTCTTCAATCCCTGCACGTGTTCTTGATGTCCATTTACATCCTCATAAGCGAGCTCAATGGCTTTTGCCAATCCAACAATACCGTATACATTCTCTGTTCCACCACGGAACCCTCTTTCCTGTGCTCCGCCATGTATAAAAGGCTCTGCTTTGACACTTTTGTTAACGTACAAAAATCCAACACCTTTTGGCCCATGGAATTTGTGAGCCGCACAGGTAATAAAATCGATATCCAAATCCTTCAAGTCGAAGGGATAATGTCCCATTGTTTGAACAGTATCCGAATGGAAAAGCGCGTTATATTTTCTGCAAATCTCGCTAACTTTTGAAAGAGGGAGTAGTGTAGCGATCTCGTTGTTTGCGTGCATTAAGGAAACCAGTGTTTTTGGACCATTTGCCAATTTATTTTCCAGATCATTGAGGTCTACATTCCCTTTAGAATCAACACTCACAAATTCAACCGAAACTTCAGGGTAATAGTTCGCAAGTGCTTCTGCGGTATGACCAACTGCATGATGCTCAAGGGAAGAAGTGATGATGCGTTTCACACCCATTTGAATGATGCTTGAATGGATAGCCATGTTGTCTGCCTCAGTACCTCCTGAAGTAAATATCAATTCAGAAGGTAGACAGTTGAGATATTTTGCAATGCTTCGTCTTGAAGTTTCAATTAATGCTTTTACCTGTCGACCATAAAAGTGAGTTGAAGATGGATTTCCAAATTCACTTGACAGAACTGGAATCATGGCTTCAACAACTTCAGGAGCAATAGGAGTAGTGGCTGCATTATCAAGATAAACACGCATATTATTTTTTTTTGCGAAGATAAAGAATCTTAGGGTATTATTCTTTCCCAAACAAACCCTTCATAGTTTCTTTTCCTTCTGGAAGTTTCATAAGATTCGTCATATAGAGCCACGCTCTTTCGATCTGTTTTTCAAGTGATTTTGGTTGATTGATGTAGTATATGATCGTCCTTTGCTTTCCGGGTGCTAAATCTTTAAATCGTTTCTCAATGGCAATGTCCTGTCTGAAGATTTCGGCAAGGGTCTGAGGAAATTCATGACCAAATTCGGACTTATCTTTGGTGAGTTTGACGTGCACTTCATCATAGCGTTCAACATCTAGTTGTTTCATTCTTGCTGAAGACACGGTGATATAACCATTCCCTTCTCCTAATGCGACAACTCCTCCTTGCCACTCGACCTTACCATCTAATTGAATCACAAAACGCTGATTGAACTTTCCTTTTTCCAGGTTGTCGTTCGATTGAGTTAAGACTTCACCTGGAATCAATAATATATGAAGTTTTAGCTTATCTAAATACTCTATGGTAGTTTTGAATTCTGAATGCATGGTCAAAAAAAAGGCTCCTGTTGGAGCCTTCATTTTATAATGATAGTACTTTAAATTCGGTACGTCTGTTCTCCTGATGCTGCTCGTCTGTACATTGTACACCGTTGCTACATCCGTTAACAAGTTGGGTTTCTCCGTAACCTGCCCATTTCAAGCGGTCAGCAGAAATTCCTTTCGCCGTAAGATAATCAACAACCGCCTTTGCTCTTTTCTCTGAGAGCTGCTGATTATAAGTATCAGAACCTCTTGAATCCGTATGTCCTCCTAATTCGATCTTCAATGTTGGAACATCGTTCATCAACTTGGTTAAACGCTCAAGCTCCGCAGTTGATTCTGGACGTAAGGTTGCTTTGTCAAGATCAAAGAAAATGTTTCTAAGTACGATCTTTCCACCCACAGCCAGTTTTTTAAGTTCGATGTCCTTCTCAACTTCCTGGAATGCTGCTGTTGCAGGAATGTCAAAGTTCTCTGAATGGAATAAATATCCATCCCTCTTAACTGCAATACCATAGTTTTTTCCGGCAGGAAGAGATACAAGATATTTTCCTGTTGATGAGTTCGATTTGAATGTAGCGATCACTTTGTTCGCTGTATTGTCCACAATCTCGATCTCTGCAGCTAATTTTTCTTTTGTGAGGTAATCGGAAATAACACCTTTCAACAAAGTCAATTGTGCTTCTTTCACTTCCACTGTTGGTGCAACTACCAATTCCTGGACAGGCTTGGCAGCACTAGCGATCAACTGATCTTCATTGTTCAGGATCATTGGCTTCTCAGGTCCCAGGAATGTGATCATGTAAAGATCTCTTAAACCAAGGGACGTTTCGTTCATTGAAGTATAATATCCATGCTTTCCGCTTGCTGAGATCACAAAGAAAACATCATCGTCAGCAGTGTTTACAGGATATCCAATGTTCTCTGGCTTTCCCCATTGTTTCGTTGTTTCGTCATAAACAGATTTGAAAATGTCAAAACCACCCATTGAGCTGTGCCCTTGAGATGAGAAATACAATGTTTTTCCATCAGGGTGCATGAAAATTCCCTCTTCATTGAATTGAGTATTAATAGCAGCTCCAAGATTTATTCCTTCACCCCAACGTCCCTTTTCGTCCTTCGTAGAAACATAGATGTCATGTTGTCCAAATCCTCCCGGTTTGTCGGTTACGAAGTACAATTTGTTTCCGTCAGGAGAATAACAAGCAGTTGGTTCATGGTAATCCTTTGTATTGATATTCTTATTGAAAGCTTCTGGCTTGCTCCAAGTATCACCTTCAAGAACTGATTCATAAAGGTCACCGGCATTATCTTTTCCTAGATAAATAATGAATCTCTGACCATCAGCCGAAACCCCTGAGTTGGCATCGTGGTTGTCACTGTTTATTGGTTTAGGAAGATTTCTGGCCGGAGACCACGTTCCGTCAGATTGCTTTTCAGATATGTAGATATCCTCAAAACGCTCATTCAGGAATGGATCGATCTTATCACCTGTTGAACCAGGTCTTCTCGAAGTGAAAAGCAAAACGGATTCATCAGCAGAAATTACCGCACCATAGTCGTTGTATTGAGAGTTGATATTTGGTCCAAGATTGTCAATGAAAACACGAATCGGATTTTTAACCAGGTCTTTTCCATTGTAGCACTGAGAAATTCTCATTTGAATATCCTGTATCACAGAAGGATCTTGGTTACTCATCGCAGTTTTCTGGAATTTGCTGTACGAAGCAATTGCTTTATCGAAATCCAGTTTCAGGTGATATGCCTTTCCCAGATAATAATTGATCGTCGGATCAATATTTGGATTCAATTGCAGCGCTTTTTCCAAATGAGGAAGAGCTTTGTCTTTATAAATTGAAGCCAGATAACATTGTCCAAGCTTATAATTCAGTAGAGCATTATTTGGGTTAAATGCATTGGCCTTTTCATAGAATGGAAGAGCATCTTTGTAGAATACGGGTCCTTGCTCATAAAATTCATCTCCTGATTTCAGGTTATCTTTGGCTTCTTTAAAACCATCCTTGTTGTCTTTGAAGTTGTCCTTTTCAAACTCCACGTTCTGTCCAAATGTTATTCCCGTAATCAGGACAAAAACTGAAAATAGTATTGATCTCATAGCTTTCTTCTTAATGTGTTCTGATTCGATGAATTAATTACAATCTCCAATATTGCTTTTGGCAGATTCTACTCCGAGTTGAGCGGCTTTTTTCCAGTCTTCACAGGCGCCTGCTTCATCTCTCATCATTTCTTTTGCATTCCCTCTATTCAGGTATGCGAAACCGTAATTCGGATCCATTTGGATTGCTTTGTTACAATCTTCAATTGCTCCATTGTAATCTTTTATTTTGAATTTCGCAGCGGCTCTATTGTTATATGCATAAGCGTATTTAGGATCCAATTCGATTGTTTTCGTAAAATCTTCTATGGCCCCTTTGTAATCCTCGGCATCATATTTAGCACTTCCTCTGTTGTTGTATGCAAGAGTATAATTCGCATCAAGACTGATTGCTTTTGAATAATCCGTAATGGCACCTTTCAAGTCGCCATTCTTTCTTTTTGCACTCGCAAGGTTGTTATAAACGAATGTCAATGTTTTATCGATTTGTATCGCTGCATTATAGTCAGCAATAGCACCTTTCAGGTCTCCCATTTGACGCTTCGTACTACCGCGGTCATTGTATGCATAGGCACTTGTTCGATCATTTAGAAGACACGACGAGAAATCTACCAGCGCTTTCTCGTAATCATTTCTATTGAAATAAAGTACACCTCTGTTATAATACGCTTGGGCATGGGTTGATTTATTCTCGACCGCAGAACTGTATGATGATAAGGCATCATCAGTTTTTCCCATTGATTCATAGATCTTTCCTTTAGTGAAGTAGCTATCTGCATTTTTAGTGAGTGCAATACTACTATCAAGATCCGTTAATGCATTATCAAAATCGTTTAGTTCAAAATAAGTGATACCCCTGTTGTAGAAAGCTTTTTCGAAACCTGGTTTCATTTTAATCGCTTCGGTGAATGCCTTTAAAGCATCTCCGAATTGCTTTTGATTAAAAAGTGTTATTCCTTGGTTATACTGTCGGTCTGCTGCTGCATCCGAACTATCCAGGATCGTAGCCTTTACAACCTGATCCTGACCGAAAGATAAGAAAGAGATTCCGGCCAAAATCCCTGTGAATAGCACTGGTTTTAGGTTAATCATACGTGTATAGTTTGTTTTTCGACTCCCGAATTTACAAAATTGATACCGACATTTTTGTTGACCTCCAAAAAAATAAATCGAATGAATAGAGTATTGATGATTTATAGTAATTAGTTAAATGAAAAAACCGCCCGAAGGCGGTTCAAACTAAACTACTAAGCTATGCTTATACCGGAGACGTTAATCCCTTATTTAATAAAACCGGTTGTTACATCCACTTTGCTGAAAACTCGTTGAATTCTTCTCTAAGTGAATTAAAATTGTTCTCGAATGTTTCAACCATATCCTTCTCTGTTTCATGGTATTCGGTATTACGATGATCAACAGCCACAGGATTCTTGTTTATTTCTGATTCTAACTTGTTTTCATCATGTTTCACAGAATGACGAATCTCGTCGATGTTGTTCTTTTGAATGATCAACTGATTCTGAAAATGTTCCACCTGAGCTAAAACATCCCGAGCATTATTCTTAGAAGCGATTTCTTCTAAACGTCCAGTCATGATCTTAACTTCATCGCTGTAAAAATTTAACTTACTCAACCATTCTGTGTTTTCCTGATGCTGATTGTAAATTGTTTCCTGGTTTGACATATTCTTTATTTTTTTGGTCCAACAATACATTACAAAGGTTAGGAAGATGCACCGAGAAAAACATGATATACATCACAAATTCAATTGATATTCATTATAATTCAACTAAAAAAGCCCTCTCGGGCTTTTTCTTATGGTGTTGTTTCTTTTTCGTAACCAAGTTCGGTCGCTTTTTTCTCAATACTTTTTCTGACAGAAGATCCAAAGTCATCTTCACCGGGATTTTCTTCCTTTTTCTTCTCTTCGATATATTTTTGTCGTTCAACTGCCAATTCATTGATCTTTTTCTGGAACATTTCTCTTTCTGCCTTCTTTTCTTCGATCAACTTTTTCTTTTCCTCTTCAGTCTTTCCCTGAAATTCCTTCGGTAAGTCCTGCTCGTTGATCGAGTTGATGTCTTTTCCTTCGTTTTCCACAGCATCAATAAGGTCCCAGCTTCCATTTGAATAATTGGCTTTAGATTTTGCGATCGATCTTTCTGCCTTGACTGATACAGATTGTGCTTCGGCATTTGCATCTTCCGAAACCTGGGCTAATTTCCGAGTATTGCCACTAGAACCGTATCCATAGTAGGTTCTGTTCAATGAATCGTTATAGGCATTTATGTTATCATCATAAGGAGTGCTGATGTGAACAATTGCCTTATTTGAGTTGATGTTGAAATATTCTCCCTTGCCAAGTTTAGCTCCATCATACCAGAATTCACGAACCCCTTGATCGTAATCACCACAATAGATCGTGTTGACAACAATATCTTTTGTCGCAGCAGTTTGACAAACCTCTTTGTAATTGATCGAACCTTGATTGAAAGGCTCATTTCCGGCAATGTAGATCAATCTCAGATCCTGAGGATGACTTGTCCATGAGAGTTCCGATAAAGAGGAAGAAATGACAGCACCACAATATTCAGCACCACCATTTGTTGTTAAGCCGAAAAGTTTCTGAGAGATCAGATCAAGGTCTGTTGAAAGATCGATCTGTTTTCTGATGTAGTTTGATGATTCTGTTAAAGAAGAATTGCCATAATCGTATAGTGCGATTTCAATCGTAGGTACCTGTCCCTGATGTCTCAATCCTGAAAGATCATTGATGATTGTCCAGATCCTTGATTTAGCCTGATCGATCAGACCATCCATGCTATTGGATGTATCAAAGAGTATTGCAACTTGAATTTTACGTTGACTGTTTGGTTGTGCCAGAGAGAATAGGCTCAAGAGTAGGGCAGGGATCACAAAGTACTTTTTCATAACTAAGAAATTTCCCAGCGGTACATTGCTACTCAAGATCGGTTCAAAAGAAATTACTTTTTTGGTGTTTCGCACTTAGATTTGCTGTGACAACAGAACTCGTGTTCATCCTGCATCACTGGTTTTCCAATGACCTGATCTCCGCAATGAAAGCACTTTTCACTCATATGGTTCGCGAGAACATTTTTTCTGTAGAATTCACTTCTTGAAGGTGCTGATCGAAAGCCATACAGCAATTTCGGACAAAAGCCCCCCCTTTTTCAGTTACCTTGACGTGATCGTTTTCGATGATCACTAATCCGTCGGTTACCAATTCATTTAGTCTTTCTGCAATCTTCAGATGTTCATTTCTAAATGCAGAATCTGTTTGAA
>Ga0102814_10000340_pt1 | contig 34876 bp, 29 predicted proteins | sample ColrivemetaGS741_FD_79112 | JGI IMG/M metagenome (GOLD analysis project Ga0102814, IMG submission 79112) | Estuarine microbial communities from the Columbia River estuary - Flood tide ETM metaG S.741 | ecosystem: Environmental > Aquatic > Marine > Intertidal zone > Estuary | place: USA...
ATGAATAACGAAATTATCTGCGCAAAAATTACTTTGCTGCTCCGGGCTTGATCAAAAGATGGCTTAAATTAGTTTCTTTAAGGAAAAGATTGAAGTGAATCATTTTTGGAATGAATATGATCCTTTTGCCCAATTGGCCCTTTTCTTTTAAATTAATGTGTACTGCTTTTAATAATAAATGATCATATAAAACAAAGGAATCTATAGAATCAAATGTATATCTGTAGGTTTTAAAATAATTGGAAATATAAATATGCTCATTGTCAGCATCCATTCTTTTGAGTCTGAAGAATGTAAAATAGAAAAAACTCATTCCACCCAAAATAAAAACTAAAACACCCGTTCGAAAACTGTTTGTCGTAAATTGTGGCACCTCAATTGGATTGGCCAAAAAACTACTGAGCAGGAAAGACGAAAAAAACGCAGTCCATGCCACCGGTAAGACCAATTTCAGGATTAAGGTCCAGTTGGTTGATAATCTGATCGTAGACATATTTTAATTTAGTGCTTTCTTATATTTCTTTTCTGCTCTTTTAGCAATGATGATGCTAATTTCGTATAAAGTAAAGATCGGTATGCCGATCAGGAATTGGGTCACTACATCCGGAGGTGTGATAATAGCAGATAAAATCAATACCCCAATCACAGCATGTCTTCTGTATTTCCTCATTACATCTGCTGTAACAAGTCCAGCTCTTGCAAGGAAATAAACGACGATAGGTAATTCAAATACGATACCGGTTGGAATTGTAAACATGGTCATGTATCCAACAAAGGACGATAAAGTTGGTGCAGTTATGGCAAATTGTCCAACTGAATATTCTGCAAGAAATTTGATCGCAAATGGCGCCATCACAAAATAGCCAAAAAGCACACCTAACATAAACAGCAATGAGCAAATCAATACGATTCCTTTAGAAACACTCTTTTCATCATTATATAAACCCGGAGCCACAAAAGTCCAGATCTCCCTTAACACCAGCGGAAAAGCAATGACTAGTCCGAGCCATGCAGAAACCCTGATGTGGGTTAAGAATTGTTCTCCAAGCACCCGTGTGATCAGCTCAAGCTTAGGCGGCTGGAAACAGATAAAATCCCCCATCCAGCACAAAAATCGATAAGTAAGGAAATCTTCTGACAGTGGCCCAAAAATGATATTAGTGAAAACAAAATCCTTAGCAATGAAAACAACTATGGCTACTACTGATATATATATGACAGACCTCAGGATATGCCATCTCAATTCCTCCAGATGATCCAGAAAACTCATTTCTGATTCATTCTCCTGACTTTTTAGTTTTTTCTTTTTATTGCTCGTAAATTCCATGTATTTCTAATAATTCACAATTTTACACAAGATTTCTCAATTACAGGCAGAATGAGCTTTTAAAAATTAGTTGTTTATGTCATGTAAAATCTAAATAAAAAAAATTATTACTTTTGCGTTTCGGATTTAAAACACATTATTATCGGACTATTAGCTTTTATTGGAATTTTTATCGTCAGCCTCTTTGTACTTATCAAATCAAGTGATTGGTTTGTGGCTTCAGCTGAAAAGATCGGACTAAGTTTCGGGATTTCACCTTTTATTATCGGTGTTACCGTGGTCGCATTTGGCACATCTCTGCCAGAACTCGCTTCCTCTATTGCAGCAGTCAACATGGGGGCATCTGAAATTGTAGCTGGCAATGTGATCGGTTCAAACATCACAAACATACTGCTGATCATCGGTATTACTGCCTTTCTCGGCAAGGGCATAAAAATGGAATACAACATTATGGAAACCGACATTCCACTCTTGCTAGTGTCTGCGGTGCTGTTATGGCTTTTTATGTTGAATGGATCAATTAGTTATCTGGAATCTGCACTTTTATTAATAGGATTAGCTGTTTTTATTTACAATTCATTTAATAATGGTGAAGAACGAACAGAAAAAACAGAAAAAGTTAAACCAATTACCTACCTGATCTTAGTCGGCGGGGCTATTTTAATCTATTTTAGCTCCGAATATACTGTGTACGGTCTTAAAGGAATGGCTGAAATTCTGGAAATAAAGAAAGAAATAATTTCACTGGGTGCGCTTGCGCTTGGTACGTCATTACCAGAACTCGTGGTAAGCGTTGCAGCCATCAGACGAAACAATCACAGCATTGCTTTTGGTAATGTATTAGGTTCCAACATATTTAACACCTATGCCGTGGTAGGTATTGCCTCTCTTTTCGGGACACTTAATATCACGCCTGACATCAACACCTTCAGTATTCCGGTGATGCTTGCCGTTACAATCCTTTTCGCATTCATGTCCATTTCCAAAAAAATAGGAAAGTGGGAAGGTTTTATGTTGATATTAATCTATGTATATTATATCTATGAATTAACCAATCTGGCACCGGTTTAACATTCCAGTAAATCCAATCAACACAAATAGTTCCGTATACTTTTTGGCAGAAAAACATACGGTCTAATTTGTTTTATAAATACTATTCGATATAAGAAATGTATTTATTTCTCTTTCAGATCCGGATATTCTACACGTATATGGTACATACTCCTCAAAACCGATTTGAATGTATCCTCACATTGTTTTAATTCAGAAAACGTTAGATTCGCATCATCCAGCTGATCTTGATCGATCTTATATGAAATAATCTTATCGACGAGGGCATCTATATCCTGACCATTTGGATTTTTCAGGCTTTTACTAGCTGCTTCAATAGAATCAGCAAGCATCAAAATTGCCTGTTCTTTTGTTTTAGGTCTTGGCCCGGGATATCTGAAAAGGCTCTCATCAAATTCCTTATCAGGAAAATCATTCTTCTGATTTCTGTAAAAATATTCCACTCGGGTCGTACCGTGATGGGTCATAATAAAGTCGATCAGTACTTGTGGCAATCTGTGTTTTTTCGCCATTTTTCTGCCATCCGTAACGTGGTTAATGATTTTCTCAGCACTTTCAAAATTATTCCAGTCAGCATGTGGATTAACTCCGTTGCGTTGATTTTCAATAAAACATTCCGGGTTATTGATCTTGCCTATATCATGATATAGTGCCCCAACTTTTATCAATAGTGAATTGGCTCCAATCAGATCAGCCGCAGCGGTTGCCAAATTTGAAACCTGCAAAGAATGCTGCATCGTTCCAGGTGCTTTTAGCGAAAGTTCTTTCAATAATGGTCTATTTATATCTCCCAGTTCAGCCAGCGTGATCTGAGAAGTAAATCCAAATATTTTTTCCAGCAATGGAATAAAAGGATAGGCCAAAAGAGTAAGCATACCATTGATCAGGAGCCAAACGATCGTCACCCAGTCAATATCATTGATCGAACCTGTATTAATAATAGACAGACCGATGAAACCCAAAATATAGGTAAGAATGATAAATGAGATCCCAAAAAAGAATTTATTCCAATAACGCGTTTCCGAAACCACTAAAACAGTAACCATTCCTACCAGCAACTGCAAAACAGTAAATTCATAACCCAGATTTGAAAGAAAACTTGCGATTAGAATTATGACAAGATGCACGAACATTGCAAGCCGTTCTTTATAGAAGTTTTTAATGATTATGGGTACGATCGCGAAGGGCAAAACGTACGTGCTAAGTGTTTCTGTCCTTTCCAAAATATAAACCAGATACGCAAAAATCGCGATCCACATCAAAATAAAACTCAACCGGGTCCATTTTTCATAGACTTCGCGTGCATGAAACTGTAAATACAATAACAAAACACCAATGATCATTAAGGTCAATAAAAAATACCCGGCAAAGATGTAATAGATCGAAGTACTTACACCAACTTCTTTTTGATATGCGATTTTGTACGATTCCAATTTTCTTACGGTCTGATCCGTCACGACCTCTCCCTGCGTTGCGATCAATTCACCTTTATCCACCATACCAATGACAGGTGAAACCTTACTCAATTTATCATTCAGCAATTTTTCATTTATCTCCTCACTAAAAACCAGATCCGGCAAAATATCAATATTGTTAAAATTCAACTTTCGCACAATTGAATCCGGGAAAGAAAGGCTGAACTCTTCAACCAGTAAGGTCCTGACTTTTTGAGGATTGCCAACTGACTGTATGGCTACCTTGGTATTTACATTATTTACAGAAATGATGAGTTCTTTCTTATCTTGCCAGAGTTCATTATAATCTTTTAAACTTAAAATGCCCTTTCGAAAATGAACTACGGCTTCTTTTTTGAGGAAATCCTTCACACTGATCTGGGGTTCTATTTCTGAAAGATCTAGATTATCGACGGACAAATTGAATTTTGAAAGCGACTTTTCCTCTTTTACATAGATTGGAACAAAAGATGATTCTATCAGACTTTTCTCCTTTTCTATATCTTCCGTTGTCCTGTTTAATGCAAAACTAAATGGCGCAACCAGATCCTCATAATTCCAGGCTTTCCCCTTCTGAAACTGAAAATTTAGTTGGGTTTGGGTAGGAAACAAAAAGCTGATAAAAGCAATCGTTGCAGCGATTAAAAGATATTTGAGAATATCCTGCCACTTTGGGATTTTCCTTTTATTTGATTCACTCATTATTTAAAATTCGATATATGTGGTTAATCACCTAACCACAAATTTTCAATACAATCTTCGTCTAAACAAATTTTTCTGGCTAATACAAAGAATAAATCAGACAATCTGTTGATATACACAAGAAAATCGATCTTTTCCTCACTTTCTTTGTATAGGCTGACTATTCTTCTTTCTGCCCGTCTGCAAACAGTTCTCACTACGTGGCACTGAGCTACCGCAAGAGAACCTGAAGGTAATATAAAACTTTGAAGAACGGGAAGCGAGCTTTCCATTTCATCAATCCAGTTTTCGATATCCTCAATACTATCCGATTTAAAAGGTTTAACCAGGTGGATTTTGTTTGGATCCGTTGCCAGAATAGCCCCTATTGTGAATAAATTCTTCTGAATTTCCAATAAGTTGTCGCGGTATTTCTGATCTTGAACTGAGGCAATTAAAACGCCTAAATTGGCATTGAATTCATCCACTGTTCCGTATGCTTCAATTCGCAGATCATCTTTGGGCAATTTTTTTCCTCCAAACAATGAAGTGTAGCCTTTATCTCCTTTTTTCGTATATATTTTCAAATACTTAGGTTTAATATTTTAATTAAAAACTTTCCGGATCATATTCCTTCATCATATTAATGACGGTTTCCACAATGTCTTCTGTATTTGGTTTGGTAAAATAATCACCATCTGACCCAAAAGGCGTTCGGTGGTCATGTGCTGTAAGGGTTTTAGGCTTGAGATCAAGGTATTCCCAGGCACCTTGCACCTCCTGTATCTGTTGCAAAATATAAGCTGATCCGCCACCCGGTATATCCTCATCAACAATGAGTAGTTTATTTGTTTTCTTAACGGACTCCAGTATCCTGTGTTCCAAATCAAAAGGAATTAAAGTTTGCACGTCGATCAATTCAACAGATATGCCCAAATAATCCAATGTTTGAATTGCTTTTTCAGCTTCCCTAATCATTGATCCATAAGTTACCAATGTCAGATGATCACCTTGTTTTAAAACTTCAGGTAATCCAAGTGGAATGGTATATTCAGACAGGTTATCCGGTTGTGTTTCCTTTAATCTGTACCCGTTCAGACTTTCAACAATAATCCCCGGGTCATCGGATTTTATAAGTGTATTGTAGAATCCGGCAGCCTGGGTCATGTTCCTCGGTACAATAATATAAATACCCCTGAGTGAAGAAACCAGCAGCCCCATCGGTGAACCAGCATGCCATATGCCTTCCAGTCTGTGTCCCCTGGTTCGAATGATAACCGGTGCTTTTTGCAGACCACCTGACCTATACCTTAAAGTAGCTACATCGTCAGAAAGGGGCGAAAGTCCATATATCAAATAGTCCAGATACTGAATCTCTGCAATTGGTCTGAGCCCTCTCATCGCCAGCCCAAGCGCTTCCCCAATGATTGTCCATTCTCTGATTCCTGCATCAAAAACCCTGTCCTCACCATATTTCTCCTGCAAATCTGCAAATCCCTGATTCACACCTCCTATTTTCCCTACATCCTCGCCAAAAGCCATTAGTTGCAAATTCTCCCCGAATTTCTGTTCAAAATAGTTGTTGATGATCTGGTATCCACTGTACACTTTTGATTCATTTGAATAAACAGCTTCAACACCTTTAATCTTAATGGCTGCCTTGTCTGAATTACTATAAAGGTTGGTATGGTACCTTTTTGCACCAATCGTAAATTGTTCACGGATAAAACGCTCAATAGAATCAAACTCAAGATTGAGTGCTTTAGCCATGGTAGAAAAATTCCTCGCGTATTTCAGGAGATAACTAATGGACGGATCCAACATCGTCTCAACGGATTTCTTGATATCTACCAGAACTTCTTCATTTTGTTCCCGAATAGCATCATTCATCAGATCCAACAGGTATTTCTGTTTCTTGATGTTTGGCTCTCTGAATTTCTTCCAGGCTTCGGTTTTTTTAGTCCTTGTATAATCTTTGGCGATCGCCATTATTTTCTTAACGGTTTTTTCTTTCGCTATTCCGGTTTTAATGATCCAATCAACAAAATGATCGATGCCATCTGCCTTTTTCTCCCACTGTAATCTTTCAGGTGATTTATATCTTTCATGCGAACCTGAAGTACTATGACCGAGGGGTTGGGTCATATCCACCACGTGGACCAGTGATGGAATATGCTTATTCCTTGTTTTTAATACTGCTTTTTCATACGTAGCTACAAGTTCAGGGTAATCATTACCTTTTACCTTATACATATATATCCCATTGCTCTTTTTTCCTTTTTCAAAGCCCTTCAATGCATTTGAAATGTTTGATTTTACCGTTTGCAATTCTGTCGGAACAGAAATCCCATAACCATCATCCCAGATTGAAACAACCATCGGAACCTCCGTGACGGCAGCTGCATTCAAGGTTTCCCAAAATACACCCTCTGACGTACTGGCATCCCCTATATTGCAAAAAACCACTTCATTTCCTCCCTTGGAAAAAAGCTTATCTGAATCAATTTCATCGTGTGTTCTGTATTGTTTTGAAGCTAAAGCCAATCCCAGACCGCGAGCCATCTGACCAGCTGTAGATGAGATATCTGCAGAACTATTATATAACGTTGTGTGATTGATCCATTCTCCATTTTCATCGAGTAAAGGCGTGGAAAAATGATTATTCATCTGCCTTCCTTTAGAAAATGGATCATTGTCTGAATCTGCATAAAGCTGTGCAAAAAATTGTTCAAGATTTGCCAGGCCAAGCGCAAACATCATGGTTTGATCTCGGTAATATCCGGAACGAAAATCACCTTTTTTGAAGGCTCTTGCCAGGGCAACCTGTGCCAATTCCTTACCATCACCCAAAATTCCAAATTTTGCCTTGCCGTTTAGAACTTCACGTCTTCCAAGTATACTTGCTTCTCTACTCACCAAACAGATCCAAAGATCTTTGAGTACTTCTATCTTATATTTCTTCTCTCCTGTAGCATCTGGGCTGAACCCGGTTTCACTGTAAAAATCAAGCATGTAGTCTAGTTTTTGTGATATCTTAACAATAGAATAGCAAAAATGATTACAAAAGTAAGCAATCAATTTTACACCTAAGTAAACTTTTTGAACAAAGCAATATAATAATAATTTATAATTCAGATATCATCTAAAAACGAAATAACATTTTGACACACTTTCCGGAAATTTAGTTTATAGTTGTAAAATTTCAATATCTGTTTGGTGAACCTAAAGTGTCTCCAGGATAAAGATTACATAAAAGCTGTTCAGGCGTCATCGGACTATTAACATTTACTTTATGATTTGGATTAAAGGCTTTTATCGCATCATGCAAAGCAAAATATGCGGCAATGCCATACATCAGCGGTGGCTCACCGATTGCTTTTGATTGGAATATAGCACTTGTCTTCTTTCCAGTTGACATGAATTTTATTTCAATTTTTTCAGGAATTGAACGAATGTCCGGTATTTTATAAGTACTGAGTGCCTTGGACATTAACAGACCCATTTTATCAAATCGCAGGTCTTCCATCGTCACCCAGCCAATGCCCTGGACCAATGCACCTTCTATCTGCCCCAAATCAATATCCACATTCATACTTTTACCACTATCATGTATAAGTTGAATGGATTCTGTCTGATACCTTCCCCTGAGACAATCAAGTTTCATAACACAAATAGCAGTACCATAAACATGATAAGCGAATGGATGCCCTTTTTCAGAATTCTTGTTAAAAAATATATTGGGCGTAGCATAATGGCCCACTTCTGTCAACTGCACCCTGTTTTCAATTGCCAGTTGAATTATTTTTTCCCAGTTCAAATCTGATTTTTTCCCTCCAATAAATAATTGTTCAAATATGATTTCAAGCTGGTCAGAATTAACATCCAAAACCCTGGATAGCATGACTAACAATTTTTCACGAATGCCTTCACAGGCGATTCTTACGGCATGTCCGTTCAGATCAGCTGCAGCACTGGCAGCAGTTGGAGAAGTATTGGCAACCCGGCTGGTGTTTGTACTCTCTATTTTAATCCTTTTCGGATTGATAGATAAGATCCGAGATGCTACCTGAACCATTTTGGTATTTACCCCCTGCCCCATTTCAACAGCAGCGGTGGATAATCCAATGCTGCCATCTGAATAGATATGAATTAGCGCTCTTGCCTGATTCATCCTAGTGTTTGTGAAAGATATTCCAAAACAAACAGGCATCACCGCCATGCCCTTTTTTATCCATTTATTTTGAGCATTAAAAAGGTCAATTTCCTTTCTGAGCTTATCAAATCCAAAAGCTTTATCCGCAGCCTCCCAGGATTCACCGGCTCTGGCATTTTCTGTGATTTGGCCAAAAGGAAATGCCTGATCTTCAGCGATCAGATTTGTTTTTTGTAAAAAAAGAACATCTGCATCCAGCTTTTCAGCCGCTTTGACTAATGCTGATTCAATAACCAAAAATGCCTGTGGTGCCCCAAAACCCCGGAACGCAGTATTGGGTGGCAAATTTGTCCTGCAACTGTATGCATTTAATTTGGCATTCGGAATATAGTAGCTTCCACTGGCATGAAATAAAGTTCTTTCAATGATCGCAGGAGACAGATCAGCCGCAGCGCCGCCATTTTGATAATATTCAGCTTCAAATGCTTTTATTTTATAATTTTCATCAAATCCTATCTTAAAATCAGAACTGTATGGATGCCTTTTCCCAGTCATTCTAAGGTCTTCATCCCGATCCAGAATCAGTTTTACCGACCTGTTGGTGACTGTAGCAGCTAAAGCTGCCAATACGGCCCAGGCAGTTGCCTGATCTTCCTTCCCTCCAAATGCCCCTCCAAGTCTTTGCACATTGACCTCAATCAAATGCATGGGAATATTCAAAATCCTGGCCACTGTTTTTTGTACAGCAGTTGGCCCCTGCGTGGAAGAATTTATTGTAAGTTTACCATTCTCACCCACACTTGCATAAGCACCTTGTGTTTCAAGATATAAATGCTCTTGTCCTCCTGAATCAACCCTGCCTTCAATTATATGCGTACAATTTTTCCAGGCATCATCCACATTCCCTATCTGAAAAGTCCGGGGTGGCATCAATAATGATTTTTGTTGAAATGCAACTCGCGGATCAGTAATGGGAGTCAACGTTTGATAATCCATGCGAATTTGCTTCAGGGCTTGTTTAGCTATTCTGCGGCTGGTGCCAACAACCAGTGCCACAGGCTGCCCGGCATAGTGGATTTGTTCCTCTGCTAATAATGGTTCATCCGCGATGATGGCTCCCAGTTCATTTTCCCCAGGAATATCATTATACGTCAGTATTTTAATGATGCCGGGCAATTTTAAAGCTTCCGAAAAATCAATTCGCAAGATCTTGCCATGAGCAACAGGCGAAGCAAAAACAACCGCATGAAGACAATTCTGGTCAACTTCCATATCATCCAGAAAAACAGACTTGCCTTTTAAATGACCGCTTGAATCTATATTTTTCATCCTGCTTGATTTTTTATGATTTCAGGAATAACCACATCCGGCACAATTTTTTCAAAATGGGCCAAAAACAATTGTCTTAAAAGCAATTTCTTATACATAGCTGAGCCACGGATATCATCAATTGGTCTAATCTCGGTGAACATAATTTCAATGGCTTTTATGAGATTAGCTGCTTCTGGTTTTTTATTATTCAGGAAATTTTCAGTTAAGCGTAGTCTTAATGGAACGGGCGCCACACCGCCTGCAGATAAATATATCTGTTTGAGCCTGCCATTCTCCATCTTCATATTGCAAGCTGAATTTACTGAAGCAATATCCAGATAGGTTCTTTTACTTACTTTTTCAAAACTGAAAAAATCATTATTTTCGGGAATATCAAACAGGATAGCCGTCAGAATTTCATCCTTTTTGATTGCCGTAACTTTATATTCTATAAAGAAATCCTTTAGGGAAATCAATCGTTTTGCCTCTGTTTCCAGATCAAATAATTCAACGTCTCCGTCCAATGCCAGGAACCAAATAGCCAAATCACCAATAGGAGAAGCATTTATGAGATTCCCTCCAACAGTTGCTGTATTTCTAATCTGCTGAGAAGAGATAAGAAGCATATCTTCTTTCAAACTGGAAAAATACGTATTTAATAATTCACTTTCCAAGATTTCAGAGGTAGTGACAGAAGCCCCGATCCTGATTCTTTTTTGCTCAATTTCAATGTATTTCAATTCTTGATTGTCCAGGGTAAAATACATCTCCTGATCATGCAGCTTATCTGGTTTCTGTACAAACAGATCAGTTGCCCCTCCTATCCATTTCATTTTCTTATTGCCTGATTGGGAAGGAATTTTTTTCAACATCTCAGGAATATGTAAAAAATAATCCTGGACAAAGCCGTGACTCACGGCATGTTTTAAAGAGGGTTTGAAATTCTTGAGTTGCAAAGAATATTCCAGATCACTTATGGCATTTATGATCGACTTATACCCCGTACATCTGCAGATATTTCCAGAAACTTGTTCCTGAATACTCAATTTATTATCATGCAAAAGACTACCTGTCAATGACATAATAAATCCAGGTGTACAGAAACCGCATTGAGTAGCATGATTTTTTTGCAAAAATTGTTGAACCGGATTTAATCCATCTACATTAACGCCCTCAATTGTTACAACATGTTTACCATGAACCATTCCGAGAGGGCTGATACAGGATACAATGGTATCATAGTGAATTTCTTCTCCTTTCAGGGTACCAAGTAACACGGTACAAGCCCCGCAATCCCCTTCCCTGCAAGTGATCTTCGTACCTTTTAAATGGGCATGAGATCGAATGTAATCAAGCAGTACCATTCCTTTCGGAAGTTCTGTTTTATGCAATTCACGGTTTAATACAAATTCTGTCATCTTGCGGGTGGTCTTAAATGAATTAAAAGCAAATTCTGTTATTTGCTTTCTGAATTACCGTCGTTAAATCAAAAAAACAATATACAAATTACAAATAAGCTTAAAAACTGCCTCAAAAGACGCCTACTTTTTTACAAGAATCGATGTTCTGGCTGATTCATTAATTTAATGACAATACAAGAACGTAAATCAAAGGCTTTACAGAATATTAAAAATTGAAAGTGTTTTACCACAACAGATTGCAACTGAAAACATTCAAGATTCGAAATTAAGCGTTTGATTTTAATTTTCTTCAATTCAATAAATCCCCAAAACATTAAAATCAAAATTCCAGTTAATTATCATGGGTGAACCTGGCAAAATTGGTATCACAATGATTTTTGATTATTTTTGTCAATTGTGTAAAAAATGAAAAGATAGTGATCAATTTGCCTTTCATATTCCGGTTTATTTGCTTTTTACGTTCTGTTCAGAAAATCAATTCCATCAAATCGGTTAAATTGAGAGAAATAGCTAACTTACTAACAGGGCAAATCCAGTATTATAGTTTTGAAAAAATAGAAGCTCTGCGATATGAACTAAAATCAGGTAAGGGGAAAATCTCTACGACCGACATGGGCGCTGGCACCAATCTTCCTTCCAAGAGAATCCGATCCGTCGCATATATCACCAAAACATCAAGTTCATCCAGGCAACAGTGTCAAGGCTTGTTCAGGCTGGTTAATGCATTGAATATCCGTAAGATCATAGAATTGGGAACTTCATTGGGCATCAGTGCTTCTTACTTAGCATCTGTTGACAGTAAAAATGTGTTAAACACCATTGAAGGAGATCCTGAAATAGCTAAAATAGCCGTTAAAAATTTTAAAAAACTAGGTCTTAATAACGTATCATTAACCTTGGGTAATTTTGACGAATCAATTGACGCCGTTCTGCAGAAATATGATTCTATTGATATGGCGTTCATTGATGGGAACCATCGAAAAGAACCAACTTTAGTCTATTTTGAAAAAGTAATGCAAAAATGCAATCCTGAAGCAGTTTTGGTTTTTGATGACATCTATTGGTCTGACAAAATGCATGAAGCCTGGAAACAAATAATTGCGGATAAGAGGGTTTCGGCCTCACTGGATCTTTTTACTTTTGGACTTGTTTTCCTTTCAAAAAACTTTGAAGGACATCATAGGATCTTCAAACCGAATATTATAAATAGCTTATCTTTGGCTTTATCAAAATGACAAATCATGACAGATAAATTTTCACCGGACCGATATGACAAAATGATCTATAATCGCACAGGTAAAAGTGGTTTACTTCTTCCAGCCATTTCTCTGGGTTTGTGGCATAATTTCGGTCATGTAGATGATTTTGAAATAGCCAAATCTATCATTCATTATGCATTTGATCAGGGGATAACACATTTTGATCTCGCAAACAACTATGGTCCTCCTCCTGGATCAGCAGAAGAAAATTTTGGTAAAGTACTACATCAGGAGCTCGGTGCTCATAGAGATGAATTGATTATTTCTACCAAAGCCGGTTACCGTATGTGGGATGGTCCGTATGGAGAATGGGGCAGCCGTAAATATTTAATATCTAGTCTTGACCAAAGTTTGAAAAGAATGAAATTGGATTACGTGGATATTTTCTATTCACATAGACCGGACCCATCAACCCCTCTTGAGGAAACAATGGGAGCGCTCGCTCAAATAGTTCGTCAGGGAAAAGCCTTATATGTTGGACTTTCCAATTACAACACAGAACAAACGATTGAGGCCACTCATATATTAAAAAAAATGGGTGTTCCCTGCCTGATACACCAGCCAAGGTATTCAATGATGGACAGATGGGTAGAAAAGGGCTTATTGGATGTTTTAGAAGAGGAAGGCATTGGTTGCATACCCTTCAGCCCGCTGGCACAAGGTATGTTGACCAATAAATATCTGGGAGGCATTCCTGAAAATTCAAGAGTTGCAAAATCCTGGGGATTTTTACAGAAAGACCAACTGACGCGTGAAAACTTATCCTTGATCAAAGCGCTGAATGAAATTGCAGCCAGCAGGACACAAAGCCTTGCGCAGATGGCACTTAGCTGGATTCTGAAGGATAAAAGAATAACTTCTGTCCTGGTTGGCGTTAGCAATATCAAACAATTATCTGATAATTTACAAATATTAAAACAACAGGATTTTACGGCTGAGGAAATAAAACTGATCGATGAAATTCTCTTGTTAAAGCACTTTTAATCTCTCAAAATAGCCTGCAATAAATCAACTCTATTTATAAACTGTCATAATCCACATAGGACGTCAAGTTTTAATAGGTTATTTATATTAATCCTAATTTAAATACCCTTCTCAATATTTTTCATTAATTAATGTGAGCAGTATTTTATTTGGCATTATATTTAAAAATCATAACAAGTATTTACGTTTCGATTAGCATGTAATTTTTTATAATCTTGCTACTCAAAAACACGATCATGGTTTGGCGACATTACATGACATTGTAGAGTTATGCCCATACTAAATGTCTAAAAATACTGAATGAATACATACTGAAATGTTCGAAAAGGAAAACAGACAAAAGCAATGATTTATGAAAAAAGAAACTAAACAGAAAGACCCCGGAAGGAGGTCTTTTATGAAAAAAGGATTCGTACTTGGGGCAGCTGCTCTTGCTGGAGGCACGGCCTTCACAGCCAGCACTGCCAAGGCAAATGATGAACCTGTGAATCTGGTTAAATTATTAACCACCGATGGAAAATTGGTTGAGGTAGATGCAAATGAAGTAAAGGCACCTGCCAGCACAAATGACTATGACGTTCGAAAAGGAGATCCGACAAAAGAATTTGTCATGGTCGTAGATCTGGCAAAATGCAGAAATGCAAGAAAGTGTATTGATGCTTGTCAGTCGATGCACCATCTGCCCAAGGAAGATGAATGGATAAGGGTATTTTTGATGCAAGACAGTGAAAGTACGGCACCCTATTGGTTTCCAAAAACTTGTTTCCATTGTAATAGTCCTAGCTGTGTAAACGTATGTCCTGTTGGGGCGACATTTAAAAGGCTGGATGGTTTAGTTCTGATTGATAATGAAAGATGCATCGGTTGTAAATTCTGTATGGCTGCATGCCCTTATTCTTCAAGGGTTTTCAACTGGGCAGAAAAAGAACCGGGAGAAGAAACTGTTTCACATGGTCATGGAGACCACAAACATTCTATTGAAACCAGTAATCCACAATTAGCAGGCACAGTTGGCAAATGTGATTTTTGCCCGGATATGGCAAATGAAGGGGTGCTCCCTCATTGCATTGACGCCTGCCCTAATGGAGTGCTTTATTTTGGGGACAAAAAAGAAGATATCGTAACTAATGGAGTAGAAACTGTCAGATTCAGTCAATTGATTTATGACAAAGCAGGCTACAGATATATGGAAGAACTGGGAACAAGGCCCAGCGTCTATTATCTACCTCCTGTCAACCGGCTTTTCAAGCCAGAAAAAGGTTTGGAAGATCTACCCGAAGAAATTAGAAAACGATACAAACACGAAAGATCAAATATTAAAAAGGAGACCTCATGAAAAAGCAATTTACACCGAACCAACTCTTAAAGAGATTTTCACCGCAACTTGAATCTTCAAAACCAATGGAAAGAATCATGTTAGGATTATTCATCCTTATGTTTCTTGCGGGTGTTCCGGCTTTCTACCTTCAATATACAGAGGGCCACATTGTTACAGGAATGCGGGATAATGTCATATGGGGGATCTATATCGTTAATTTTATCTTTTATATCGGAATTAGTTATGCCGGCGCATTGATTTCGGGTGTTCTATATTTATTTCAGGCAGAATGGCGGAAACCAATTATGAGAATCGCTGAAATGATAACAGTAATTTCCACAATTCTTGGACCGATTTACATCCTTTTATGTATGGGAAGATTGGACAGATTACACCATTTGGCACTATATGGTCGTATTCAATCACCCATAACCTGGGATGTTATTGCGATCACAACCTATCTGGTTGGTAGCATCATATTCCTCTATTTGGCCACGATTCCTGATTTGGCTATTTTAAGAGATCAAACAACACTCAAGATTGGTAAATGGAGAAAACCTATTTATAAGTTTTTTGCCATTTCATATAAAGGAACAGAAAAACAGGAAAAATTACTAACAAACAGTATGAAAATCATGTCAATCATCATTATACCATTGGCTATCATTGTTCACTCTGTTCTCTCCTGGATTTTTGGTATGACTTTGAGGCCTGGATGGCACTCGACCATATTTGCACCCTATTTTGTAATTGCTGCCGTATTTTCCGGTACTGGGGTTTTAATAATTTGCATGTGGGTGTTTAGAAAACTGTACCATTTGGAGGACATCATAACAATTAAGCATTTTAATTACTTAGGCCTTATCCTGTTAGTACTTGGGTCGCTTTATGGCTATTTTACATTTGCAGAATATCTGACCGGATGGTATGGTTCTGAAAAATGGGAACTCGAATTAATTTACAAATTGTTTAGTTGGAGTGAATATGGGCCCATGTTCTATTTCGCAGCCTTCGTAGGCGTACTGGTACCCATTTTAGTTGTTTCTATACCATATTTAAGAACGATTAACAACATCACCTTTGCATCGGTTATTGTTGTATTAGCTATGTGGGTTAAAAGGTATATTATTATCATTCCTACCCTGGAAACACCATTATTACCAATTCAGGACAGCAGAATTGATTATGTTGTCTATCATATAACATGGGTAGAATGGGCTCTGACACTGGCCGGATTAGCGACTTTCGTCTTGTTCTTTTATGTATTTTCAAAATTTGTACCCATCATTCCAATTCACGAAAACATTGAAATGGAAGAGGATGAAACAGAAAATAAATAAGTTAAACAAATTTTGATTTACCATTAAATTATTGAAAAATGAATGACATCTATATAAAATATAAATACATGCTCTTGCCAACCATGTTTTTATTATTAATTGCACTTCCGCTAAAACAAGGAATGGCACAAGACACTGATTTGAAAAGAACTTACATGCGTTCCTCAATTATTCAGGACCAGGATAATTTCAAGTTCAGCGCAACTATTTGGGCTAAAATTGCCGGAACAAAAACAAAAGATTACTTGGCCAACCAAAGCCTTTCAATTATGTATGTTACCGATACAATGTCAGAGTTGATCGGAAGTATTCAAACTGATAGGTCTGGTTCTGCACATTTGAATTTTCCAAAAAGCAAATTAAATCAGCCTGATGCTGAGGGCTTTCATTACTTCCAGATTGAATTCGTCGGGAATGACAGTTTAAAACAGATTGTGAAAGACCTGACGATTAAAAAGGCAGATATTTCTATGGAATTTACAATTGTGGACTCTGTAAAAATGATCGAATTTAAAGCTTTTGAAATCGATGCAACGGGTGATAGAATTCCGATCAATGAAATGGACATTTACGTTTATGTAAAGAGTTTATTCAATCCCTTGAAAGTTGGCAGCAGTTGGATTGAGGAAGGAGAAGCCAGCTTTGAGTTCCCAATGGATCTTCCGGGGGATACCCTTGGAAATCTCAATTTTATTGCAAAAATCGAAGATTCTGATGACCATGGGATCATCGAAGTAATGGGCAATAAGGATTGGGCCCTTAAAAAAGTAATCAACCATGAAATAGACCGGGGATTAGGAGATACAGCGGCACCATTGTGGATGGTCTATACGCTGATCACATTATTATCTCTAGTTTGGTTCCATTATATTTATATCATATACATCTATTTTGTGATCAAACGGGAAGGAGACAAAATAAAAAATTAGTGCACGAAAGATGTATCAAAAAATAATTTATTAATCAATAAAAAAATATTAAATCAACTATTTAGGTTCATTTTGAACATCATTATTTAAAATTAATTAAAAAAGAATTTGGATTCTGTATCTGATTATTTTAAAATAATTAACCTGTATTTACTATGATTATCAGTGAAAATAAGTTTCCACATTGATGATCTTAAAGCAAGGGGTAATTCTCTTCATACTTGTATTATTAGATTAAAAACTCAATGATGAAAAATTCTAAAACTAAAAGTGAATCCCGCAGACAATTTGTAAAACAAATTTCTGCTGGTAGTTTCGTTTTGGGAGCAGGATTAACGATCGGTTCATTATCATCTTGCGAACAAGGTTCGGATGATAAGACAACTGTGCTTACCACAGATGGAAAGTTAGTCCTGGTTCCAAATTCCGAAATTGAAAAAATGGAACACTTGCATGATGGAGCAAGTCCCCTTGAATCCAGAAAAGGGATTCCCAACAAGAAATTTGTCATGGTTGTTGACCTTGCCAAATGCAAGAATGCACGTGAGTGCGTTTATGCCTGTGATAAACACCATAACCTCACCCCGGACAGACCGTATATCAAGGTTCTGGAAATGAAAGACAATGAAAATTCGGCTCCGTATTGGATGCCAAAAAAATGTTTCCATTGTGACAATCCCCCTTGTGTAAAAGTTTGTCCTGTAGGTGCAACTTATAAAAGGACTGACGGAATTGTACTCATCGACAATGAACGTTGCATCGGATGCAGATTCTGTATGGCCGCATGCCCTTATTCTTCCCGCGTATTTAATTGGGGAGCCCCACCCGAAAATGAACTTTCATTACCCTATTCCCCGGAAACGAGTCTTCCGAATAAGATAGGCACCGTTTCTAAATGTGATTTTTGCCCGGAGATGTTGAGGAAAGGAAAACTGCCGCATTGTGTAACTTCCTGTCCTAATGGAGTCATCTATTTCGGTGATGAAATTGATGATACAGTGACAAATGGCGAAGAGACCGTAAGATTTAGCACAATACTACGCGAAAAAGCAGGATACAGATATATGGAAGATCTCGGCACAAAACCAAGGGTCTACTATTTGGCACCTGTTGACCGACTATTCCCTTTTGAACACGAACCTCAAGAAAATAGCGTCTCATGAAATCATCGGATAAAGAACAGCAAAAATTTTCATCAAAACGTGAGAAGGACTTGCTAAGCCATATCGTTTTTACGAATAATAAGTATAGATTATGGATGGCCATTCTGCTTGTTATAATATTTTTTGGCATTTATGCCTATTACAGACAACTTCGGTTTGGATTAGGCGTAACAGCTATGAGAGATTATACTTCATGGGGAATCTATATTTCAAATTTTGTCTTTTTTGTTGCAATAAGTCTGGTAGGTTCATTATTCAGTTCCATTTTGAAATTGAATAAAAACAAATGGTCGAGCCCATTAACCAGGATCTCTGAAATAATTGCAGTGTCAGCCATTATAGTTGCTATTGTAATAATTATTGTAGACATGGGAAGACCGGACAGGTTTTTTAATGTTATTTGGTATTTTAGAATTCAATCACCGATCATCTGGGATGTTATGATCATCTCAACTTACCTGATCATCAGTTTTTTGCTATTATATATAACACTTCTTCCCGATCTTGCTCGTTGCAGGGATAAACTTACGACCCTACCCAAATGGCAAAAAACCTTATACAAGCTCCTTGCGATCAACTGGCACAATCATCCTATACAGCTAGCAAAATTGAAAAAGATCAGTATGATCTTATCTGTTACTGTACTCCCGATCGCTTTTGCCATACACACCGTTACATCCTGGCTATTTGCGACCACATGGAGACCCGGCTGGGATAGCACAAATCTTGGTCCATACTTCGTTTCAGGAGCCTTTATGGCTGGAGCGGCAGGAATCATCATTGCGATGTATTTCATGCGGATTCATCTGAATTTAAGAGACTATATCACGCTAAAACTTTTCGACAATATGGGTCGTTTATTGGTTTTGCTTTCTCTGGTTTATCTCTATTTTAACATCAATGAATACCTAGGACCTGCTTTTAAAATGGTGGGGGTTGAAGGCGAACATATCATAGAATTATTTGTCGGAAAGTACGCCGGATTATATTGGTTTGTACAATTAGCAGGGCTGATCATTCCGATCATTTTACTTATATTTAAACCTTTCAGAAAACCACTCCCAATCACCATCATATCACTCTTTGTAATATTGGGCGCTTGGTTAAAAAGGTTTTTGATCGTTATTCCTTCATTACAACACCCATATTTGCCAATTCAGGGGGTAGATGATTCATATTTAAGCTATTTCCCCAGCTGGGAAGAATGGAGCATAACTGTAGCCTCTTTTGCAGGCTTCCTTCTAATGATCTCCATTATGGTAAAATTAGTTCCGATCATCCCTCTTAAAGAAGAAGAGGACGAAGGTGAATTGAAATTGACGCAAGAACCAAAAATCAGTTGATATGAAGAAGCAAATAACAAATCTGAGCATAATATCAAAATCCCTCTTTATCCTAATTTTGATTGTGGTAAATAGTGCGTTTGCATTCGGTCAGGACGAAATGGAAAAGGCTACGATTGACCTTAACTTTGTTGCTGATTCACTTCATAAATCAATTGGCGCAACCGTAACGGACCAAACAGGGAATCCGGTTTCTGAGTTGGAATTGTATTTCTACGTGCAACGAACATTTAGTTTACTGCCCATTGGGGGCGATTTTAACATGACGGATGAGGATGGATATCTTGAAATAGAATTCCCAACCGATTTACCGGGAGATGAAAAAGGCAATTTAGAAATTGTTGTTAAACTCACTGAAAGTGAAAACTATTCAGATCAAACCATTAAAATCTCTAAAGATTGGGGGATTCCCTATAAAATGAACGCAGCTGAAAACAAGCGTTCCCTTTGGGCAGCATCTGCGAATGCGCCAATCCCGCTTATCCTGATCGTGAATTCAATGTTGGTATTCGTTTACATTATCATTTTTTACATTTTATTCGAATTATATAAAATTAGTACCATTAAAAAACTTAAAAATTAAAAATCTTAAAATTCATAATTATGAGAAAGCCTATATTATTAATTAGTTTATTTCTGATGGTTATTCTTTTCATTTCGATGACAGTAAAATGGAGTGACCAATCTGAACCCTGGGCGGTTCCGGCCAAATATGAAAAAATGAAAAATGCATTTGCTACTACTCCGGACAATGATAACATTGGAAGAATACTTTATAAAAAACACTGTAATTCATGTCATGGGATCAAAGGATTGGGAGACGGTAAAAAATCAGCAAAAATTAAAGCGCCCATGCCTGATTTTTCATCAGCGGAATTCAAAGCACAAACGGATGGTGCCATGTATTACAAAACCTATATTGGGCGGGATGAAATGCCGGCCTTTAAAAATAAAATAAGCGACAAGGAAGATCAATGGTTACTTATAAATTATATAAAAAATATGTAAATGATTTTCATATTTATCGGCTTTTAGCTCAGAAATTAAGCTTTTAAACATCATCGAGAGTCCGGTGTCCAGCAAATCATTTTAAAATTATGGATGCACCGATTTGATATTTTGCTTATACTTATCAATGGATCACTGGGTTTTTGATGATTTTTTTATCCTTGAAAATTAATTAAATTTGACCAAGACTGATTTCTAATATTTATTAAATATTTATTCTTGTCGTTACTGCGTTTTTAAAGGATTTTACGATTAAACTAATTATAGTACATTTGTTGTAAGCCAAATTCAGTCAAATGAAAAAAAACTATAATTGGGGAATCCTAGCCCCAGGCAAGATCGCTAACAAATTTGCTCAGGGTCTTTCCGTTACTCAAAATGGTAAATTACATGCTGTGGGTTCAAGGTCATTTGAGCGGGCAAAAGCATTTGCAGCCATGCATAATATCCCTAAATATTATGGTTCTTACAATGAATTGTTGCAGGACGGATCCATAGACGTCATTTATGTCGCAACACCCCATCATTTGCATTACGAAATGACAAAGCTCAGCCTGGAAAATGGGAAGCATGTATTATGCGAAAAGCCAGCTACGATCAATCAAAATCAATTTAAGGAACTTTCTCAACTTGCAACTGAAAAAGGCCTTTTCTACATGGAAGCATTCTGGACCAGATTCCTTCCTTCGATTGAAACTTGTCTCGGTTTATTGCCCAGGATAGGTCCAATTCAATTCCTGAAGGCTGAATTTTGTTTTAAAGCCGAGTTTGACCCGGAATCCAGGATTTTCAATTCAAAACTTGGTGGTGGTTCATTGCTTGACATTGGTATTTATCCGGTTTTTCTTTCCTTGCTCGTGCTGGGTGTTCCTGATCACATAAATGCATCCGCCATTATTGGCAAAACGGGTGTTGACAATTCAATGTCTGCTATTTTTAAATATAAAAATGGAGCCATCAGCAACTTAAGTTCAAGTTTCATGACAACCACCGGTTCAGGGGCTGAAATAGCAGGACAGCACGGGAGGATCGTGCTTGCTCCCCGCTTTCATATTCCTCAGTCGATCGAAATCATTATGGAAGATGGCACCAGTGAAAAATTTGAATGCAGTTATCGTAAAAACGGGTATGAATACGAAGCAGAAGAGTTAATGAATTGTCTTGATCAGGGATTGACTCAATCTCCAAGATTACCCCATGAGTTTACTAGCAAGCTAATGATGCTGCTTGATCAGATCCGGGCTCAGATCAACCTTAAATATGATGAAGACTCAATTTTTTAAGTTTCGGATCAATTCTTTCCCCTTAATTATTTAAATAATTGATTATTAATCCTTTTTGAATTAATTTGAAGAGGAATCAATTGTTAAATTAAATCTTTCTAACTCCAATCCCTGGAACTGATGTGAATTTCATATTCTTTAATGACTCTTGAAATTAGGTAAAATGGGGAACGTACAAAATAAGTTAAAGTCGAGATTATATGTACTTCAAAATCTTTCTGAAGATGAAAATAACCAGATATTAAAAGAGATATACAGTATCAATGCTGCCATCTTTTCAGATTTTCAATATGATACTCATAAAATTATTTTGGCGCCGGCCAATGCAAAAAAGACATATATTTTAGTTTGTTCAAACGCCAGAAACATATGTATTGGGTATTTTACGATACAGTTATTTTTCATGAATTTTCAGGGTAAAAAATTCCTAATTTTCAGGGACCAAACAGGAATCCTGAAGGATTACAGACGTAAAATTGGCAGTATATATCTTTTATCGTTACTGTTTGTGTATTACAGATGCCGATATGCCTTCACGCCAATGTGGGGGTTTCTGATCATACAAAACCCCAAGGTCTATTTGAAAGTTCGGCAATTGATGTATGATTTTTACCCTAAAAATGGAATGTCAAATCTCCAAACAGGATTTACAGAAGCGCTTTTAGCCTATTTTCATCTAACCAAACCTGATCCAAAATATCCCTGGTCCTTGTATATCGGCCCTATTGTAAAATTCAGTACAGAAGAACGATCAGCCCTTCAAAAAAGCCAGGATCCCGGAATACAATATTTTTTTGAACAAAATCCACGGATGGATAACGGTTTCGGCTTGCTTACCCTGATACCGTATAACTGGAAAAATATTTTGCTATCCTCTTTTAAGGTAGTCTCATACCTATTGCTAAGAATGAAAAGACAGTTGTTCTAATTGATTAACGGCTCAAGAAATTTTCGCCTAAAACCAAATTTAAATATTCAACTGACGCTTATCAGGCAAAAAACATTCTTTATTAGGTGGACAACTATTGTTTTGTATATTTGCTTTTGATATTGGTTCCGTAAGAGGAATAATAAGGAATCCGGTGAAATTCCGGAGCTGTACCCGCAGCTGTAAGTTCAAAAATTTGGTATGCCATCAGCCACTGTCACAGGATGGGAAGGCGGCATACTATGAACGAGCCAGAAGACCTGCCAAAATCAAAGCATCAAACTGTTTTCGGGAAGTAAAACAAGATGGTTTCTATTCTTAGGTATATGTTTTTGGTCGTTCCTCAAAGCTACCAATATGCTTAAAATTCCATCGATTTTTCTCTTATTTGAACTTTTGCTGCTGATGTTACTTGTTTATTAAATAATGAGATCGAATGCAATAATTTTGAGAACGATACAAGTAAAATGGACCTTTTTATTTATCTGTGTTGCTAGTTTTTCAACACATCTATTTGCGTATTCGGACCATGTAAAAATCGACACAATACGCATACCTTTAATCATCATTAACAGTCCATTTTTCGAACTTGAGGAACAATATTTATCCCCCGAAGATTCAATCTGGACCAGGACCTTGCCCCGATATGCAGATGCAGGAATCATGCTTCAAAGCATAACCCCACTTTACCTGAGAAATTACGGTCCCGGTCTGAGTTATTCAATTTCTTTACGAGGAGGTAACAGTGCACAAACCGCAGTGCTGTGGAATGGTATTAATATTAACAATCCCATGCAGGGACAGGCAGATCTTTCCCTCATAAAATTAGCGCCCGGAACATCCGTTAAATTGCAACCCAACAGTTATTTGCACGGATTATCCGGATCAGTTGAAATCTCAGAAAAAATGCGTTCTTCAAAAGGCTGGAAATATAATTTTTCAGAAACACTAAGCAGCCTGATCAGTAATGAAACAAGCTTCACTCTGGAAGGGGGTAAAAAAGGGCTAAGAACAAAAATCAGTTTTGATCTGAACAAAGGCAAAAATGAGTTTTCATACTATAAAAATGGGATTAAAAAGACCTCAGATCATAATGCCTCACTTTTCTATCAACTTAAATTGCAGCTTGAGAAACAATTAACAAAGAGGCAAAAACTAAGTTTTCACAGCTGGACATACAAGTCAGACCGACAGATTCCAGCTTCATTGTACGAAAACATGAGTGATGCCATACAACTGGATGAATCAGCTAAAATGATTGGAGGATACACATTTAATGGCAATCGATGGATCATTCAAGCACAAGCTGCATGGTTTTATGATGTTTTGAAATATGAAAGCCCGATAAAAAATATATACAGTAACAGTTCCGCAAGCCGTTACATCCAAAAATGCAAATTTGGTTATTCTGAAAGTTCAACCGGCCATTTTAGCCTGAACTTAACGAATGAATTGACCCGGGTTAATTCAAATGCTTACGATGAAAAAGTTGGAATAAACGAATTGAGTGCAGACATTAATTATCATAAACAATGGAACAATCAGCATTATTTGACTGCCGGATTAAAAACTGGCGTGTATGATTTTGAAGGCTCCCCGCTCGCCCCATTCGCACTTTATCGCTATTCTCCGGGCTCACGGTTCAGATTCATGGTTTCTGTGGGCAAAAAATTCAGATATCCCGGTCTGAACGACCTTTTCTGGTCTGCAGGTGGAAATAAAAACCTAAATGCTGAAATAGCATGGGAATCTGAAGGAGGTCTCTCAATAAATTTCAAAGAGCAGTGGGAATTTGAATGCAGATCTTATTACAAACAAGTAAAAAACTGGATTCAATGGTTGCCTAATAATGGAATTTTTCAAGCTTCAAACATTAAAAATGTAACAAGTAAAGGCATTGAAATATCAATTCGACATGAACAAAAAATTGGATCAACCCTTATTAGCTCCAGAAGCTTTTACAATCTGAACCAAACGCAAAAAATTGAAGAAGGACATGAAAATTTCCAGTTGATTTATACGCCAAAACATTTGATCAAACAAAATTTGCAGTTAAACCGGAAAAACTGGAATTTACAGCTTGATCAAAGTTGGACCGGAAAGATCTATACCACAACGGACAACTCAGCCTCTTTAAACCCATTTTACCTGATTGATCTGGGAATCAGCAAAAAAATTACGATCAAAAGACAACATATCTCAGCCTGGTTTAAAGTTGCCAATCTGTTTAATAAAAAATATTTTACGATACAAAATTACGTGATGCCCGGAAGGGTTTTCAGATTAGGATTTACCATTGAAAATTAAATTTATTTAAAGAAAAATCATCGATCAAATTAATAACTATGAACATTAGAACTATTTTATTATTATTCATTTCAATATTCCTGTTCGTGTCTTGTAATAAGACTGAGGATCCTGTCAAAACACCCCTTTTTAAAACAGGCGAGGGATTTTTTATTTTAAATGAAGGAGCCTTTGGCCAGGGAAATGCTTCCGTAAGTTATTATAACATCGGAACCGATTCCATTTCTCATAATATTTATGAAAATGCTAATGCATCAAAATTGGGTGATGTGCTACAGAGCATGACCATCGTGGATGACAAAGCTTATCTTGTGATGAATAATTCTGCTTACATAAAAGTGGTGGATGCGACAGATTTTGAAGAAATAGCCACCATTGAAGGCTTTACTTCTCCAAGGTATATGCAGATCATCAATTCAAAAGAAGCTTATGTTTCTGATATATACGCTGGAAACATCTGGGTTGTAGATCTTGAAAACAACCTTATAACAGATAGTATTCCTGTTCCGGGCTGGACAGAAGAAATGGTGCTTGTTGGTCAAAAATTATTTGTGACTAGTCCGACCATTTACGGCAATCCTACATCAAAAGAATTGTATGTGATCGACATTAATACCAGAACCGTTCAGGAAGCCATAAGTTTGAAGGCAAACCCAAATAATATCCTTTTGGATAATGAAGGCATGTTAAATGTATTTTGTTTGGGGGACCCATTTTCAACTCCTAAAATTGCGCCATCATTTTACAGAATCAATCCGGCAGATTTTTCAGATAAATCCTTTTTCAATATGCCGGGATTACCGGATGCTTATTCAGGGCAACTGGCTTTTGACACGGATTCTAAAAAGATCTATATTTTATATGGCAGTGTTTATTATGCAGATATTCTTGATATTGGATTGAGTTGGGCTAATGCCCCAATTGTAGAATCTGATGGAAAGAGTTTTTATGGTCTGAACGTGGATCCGGTTACCGGTGATCTTTTTATCATGGATGCCAAGGATTTTAATCAGGCCGGGAAAATTTATCAGTATAAAAGCAACGGCAATTTCAACCGTGAATTCGGAACCGGAATTGTACCTTCAAAAATAGTATTTTATTGATCAGAAATTACCCTTTAATCCAGGACGAGTTATCAGAACTGTAATGATGGACTGAAGGAAATAAAACAATATGCCTGCTAAAATTGAAACCAGTTTAGCAGGCATTTTTATTTAAATCAATTCAATCAAAATCTTGCTTTCAAAATTAATTAAAAAAAAATCAAGTAATCATCTTGTTGACATCAGGCAATGAAAGTACCATTAAAAGTAAAGGGGTCGCAGCTTCAATTCCCCCAACCCATTCCATTCCAATGCCGGGAATGGAATTTTAATCACATTCATAATCTGAAAAATTTGTTTGAGCCATTTTTTATCGGTGGGTATCTTAGTCCAGTCCAGGTCAATACTCAGGAACAACTGCCTATACCTCGGTAATTCCGGAAATGGCTGACCTTTATAATACTTTGGATTTTCAAATTCTTTTATCATTCCATTCGCACTGTAGCCGATCGCTACATTCAACCAGGCAGGAATTTTTGTGCTACCTGTCAATCCTCGGATATTAGCGGATAACCAGTGGGTATGCGCATTATAATCCAGAAAGAAACTTTCAAATTCCGTCTCTCCAAGAATAGCGTGATATTTTGGGTAACCACTGGGGAAATATGAAAACTTCATTCGGATCAATTGATCATCAAAAATCAATTGTTGCGATGCAAACAAAAGTGATCCAGCTGTATTTGCAACAACATCCGAAAATGAAAAACCCCACCCTTCATACAGTCCATCGAAAATTTCAATCGGCAACTGAAATAAGAAACCAGCCAATCCTGCAAATATGACAGATTTGGATTTATCCATTCCCGCCCATCTGAAGGCATGGTAGCTTATCAGACTTTCATAATATGCGCTGAAAGTATGTCCCGCCTTATCCATTTGCAAATAGCCTTTAGAGTCATCATAAAAATGAAAGGGAACACGTTCATGATCCTTATACCAAACAAAGCCAAGTATGGACAAGCCAGTCACATAGGATGCAGATTCAATTCCAGCTACTGCATATAATCTATTTTTATAAATAGTATCCTCTACGGAATGCAGGTTATTTGAATGAGTCGTCCAACTTATTTGGGCAATACATAACAAAACTGAAATAAAAAACAGGGTTTGGAACCTATTCACGATTGAAATGAAAATACTAAATTCTTTCATATCAACAATTTTCTTGTTGTTCATAATTAATTCAAATATAAGCAATTACAATTCATCTTTATAAAATAACAAAATGAATTTTTTCCAGTCTGAAGCCTCATTCTCAAAACAATAATAGTCTTCTGAAAAATGAATTAATAATACAAAATGATGCATTAAATCAGACTTACATAACATATTAAATTTTTCTATAATTCATATTTTCTGTTATTTTTAGTAATTTACATATTAATTATTAATACTATATAAGTTTTTTTGCCCTTGCACGAATAATTTTGAATAATTCTATAATTAATGCCCAAAGGCCAATTTCAAATTAAAACGATTCTAATAGATGTAAACCGTACTTTGTGATTAATTATTTATGCAGTTTTAATTTCGAATGAAGTACAAAATGAGTATGCTAATTAAATGATCATGAGTGAAAAAACAACAGAAATAATGGTAGACCTTAAAGGGGAAGAAGGTCCGGTTCCGGCAGAAAGGATCAGTCAGGCCATCGAGCAAATTGAATTGGATCAAATCCTTACCGCGCGGGCTACGGATCCGGGTGTAATGATGGATATCCCTGTTTGGTGTGCGGCAACAGGAAATGAATTATTGAGTATGGAAGAAGAAAACGGGATTTTCACTTTTAAAGTTAAAAAATTAGAATAGTCATCTTTTTATCAATTATTCATGCAATTTTCAAGGCTATTTTGACGGGGTTTTGTTGAAAATAAATTAGCTAACAAATAAACAGGCTTGTTTTAGATGCTTTAATTAGAATAGAAAATTAGGTAATAACCATAAGTTTGTGGTATGATTAATTTTGGTACAAAGTATAAAAACCCATGTTCATTTTAAAAGGATAAACCTTAATTTGAATGCGCTTTAAAGATATAAAGTCCATTTCTATTTTGAACAGGAGAAATAAAAACAAGCATGGTTATGCCTGCAAAAAACATGAACATGTCCCATCCACTTGTAGGAAAAGGATTAAAGCTTATAAAATTTCAATATTCCCATTCGTTTGAAATACAACTTTTCACTTTTCTCATTAGACTTTTAATCCAAAAGACTTAGATTTGTTACAAAAATGCGATGATAGATTTCAGAAGTGATACAGTTACCCGTCCCGGACAAAAAATGCTAAAATCCATGATGCAAGCCAAGGTTGGGGATGATGTATTCAGGGATGACCCCACAACGATAGAACTGGAGCAAATTGGAGCTGAAATATTCGGTAAAGAAGCTGGTTTATTTTGTGCATCAGGCACAATGAGTAATCAGATCGCAATAAACGTGCAAACCATTCCCGGCGATGAGGTAATTTGCCATGAGGATGCTCATATTTACAGATATGAAGGCGGGGGTATGGCAAAGAACTCAGGTGTATCAGCCCGTCTTTTGCAAGGCAATTCAGGCAGAATTCGGTCTGAAGATATAGAATTAAATATCAATCCGGATGATGTTGTTTATCCAATTACTAAAATGGTGAGCATTGAGGACACAGCCAACCGGGGCGGAGGAGATTATTACGATTATAAAGACGTAAAGAAAATACATAATATCTGCAAAAAAAATAAACTGGCCTTCCATCTGGATGGTGCCAGGGTATTCAATGCGCTGGAAGAAACGCTCGTATCCCCAAGTCAGTACGGTGCCTATTTTGATTCCATTTCTGTTTGCTTATCCAAAGGACTCGGCGCTCCTTCAGGATCTTTACTGTTAGGCACTGAAACATTCATCAACAGGGCCAGAAAAGTTAGAAAAGCGCTGGGTGGTGGAATGAGACAAACAGGCTATTTAGCAGCAGCGGGAATTTATGCTTTGAAAAACAATGTAACGCGTCTTTGCGAAGATCATATAAGGGCTAAAAAACTGGAAGAAATATTACAGAACAGGAAATGGATAAAGCAGGTATTACCAACAAAAACAAATATTGTAATTGCCATTCTTCAACCCCATCTTGACGAACAGAAAGTGGTCAAATTCATTGAAACCGTTGGCATCCGATGCATTGGTTTTGGCAAAGGCCGGATTCGTTTTGTTACACATCTCGACATCAATGACCAGGACATTAAATTTGTAAAAAACAACTTACCTAAAGAGGTATTAAAATAAATATGAATCCTGAGCCCCTAATCCATGGGGTGACCAGGCAGGTCGGATCCGAAATTGAATATCAAGCAATCGCGTCCCCTTATTGATGTGATTGTATTATTAAAGGTTTAAATCAAGAAAAGCTATGAATATGAATATGATGAAAAAAATATTTTTACTAAGTGTACTTGCACTCATTATCAATCTTGGACATGCTCAGGATTATCCCGACAGTGTGGATGACGGTGTTTATTATGAAGTCAATGGTAAAAAACTATGGACAGTTAGTTTTGGACAGGGTTCCCCTTTGTTCTTTATTGCAGGTGGACCTGGAGGAACGCATGCCGGATTGAGAAGTTTTGATACCCTTTCTGAGCATTTTACATTGGTATATTATGATGGTTACGGTCGAGGAAAATCCGACACTTCAGCCCAGGTGAGTGATTATTCGCTTGAGAATGACATTGATGACCTGGAAGCGTTAAGAGTAGCAATGGGTTTTGACAAGATCAATTTATTAGGTCATTCTTACGGTGGGCTTGTTGCACAGGGATTTGCAATAAAATATCCTGAGAGTACGGACCACCTTATCATTGCCAATTCTTTCCACAGCTATTTAATGTGGCAGGCAAATGATGATAATTGCAACCATGAGATCAAAACAAATTACCCTGAGGTTTGGGAAGACCTGATGAAAGCAAGGGAAGACGGCGCCATTTCGAGCGACCAGATTCATCAGGATATCTATAGCAGAGTACCTTATGGTTTCTATTATGCTTATAATCCTGAGAATTTTGTCAGAAAGCCCTCCTCGAAAAAACGAAAGCCCTACCCTAATCGTTTCAATTCAAAACTCTATTACCAAATGGTGGGAAAGGATGGAGATTTTCTTGTAACCAGCGATATTGGGACTTTTGATTTCAGAAAAGATCTGAAGGACCTTAAGATGCCTGTACTTGTCTATGCCGGTCGTTTCGACAGAGTTGCTACACCAGCAGAGATGGTAAAATATAAGAAATTTTGCCCTCAGGCTACATTTGTAATGTTTGAGAAGAGTGGGCACAATCCACAAGTTGAAGAACCTGAAAAAACGTTTGAACTGATACGTTCTTTTATTTTGGATCCAAAACAATAAAATAATAACGATGTAGTTTATTAGTTCTTAAACTATGTGGTTGCTTAAAATATTAAACAATTAAGTCAATAAATATTATTATTATGAATATTAGAATCCGCACATTACGAAATTTAATCATCACCAGTTTATTAATATTACCAATACTAATGCTAAATAAAACTTATGGACAAATGGATCGATCTGAAATAGCTGAAAAATATAAGTGGAACCTGAAGGATCTCTATAAAAGTGACGAGGCTTGGAGAAATACGATGGAAGCACATTTCCCGATTGCAGACGAATTGCTGGCCTACAAAGGAAAACTAAGTAACTCTCCAGAAACTTTACTTACTTTTTTGGAAAAACAAAACGATTTTAATAAGAAATTATACCGTCTTTTTGTATACGCTTCATTGAAATCTGATCAAAACACTGCTGACACAAAAAACATGTCAATGAATCAAGAGATCGCACAAAAGGCATCAACCGTATCAGCTAAATTGAGTTTTATCGGACCGGAACTTTCTGCGATTCCTGAAACAAAAATTGCTGAATTTATGGCGAAGGCTCCAGGGCTGAAGGTATATAAGATGTTCTTTGACAACATGAAGCGGGAAAAGAAATACATTCTCACTGAAAAAGAAGAAAGGATCATTGCAGAAAGTGGTAAACTTTCTCAGGCTCCTTATAATATCTATGGGATTTTTACGAATGCAGAATTCCCTTTCCCAACCATTACTTTAAGCAATGGAGACGAGGTATTTCTTGACAAAAGCGGTTATGCAAAATTCAGGACTTACGAAAACAGAGCAGACAGAGAAGCTATTTTCCAGGCATTTTGGAAACCTTTCCATAATTACAAGAATACAATAGCTCAACAATTGTATGCGAACGTAAATTCTGATATTTTTACTAAAAATGTCAGGGGTTACGAAAGCTCTTTACATGCTTCCTTATCTGGAAACAACATTCCTGTGGATGTTTACCATGCATTGATTGAAAACGTAAATAAGAATCTGCCGACATTCCACCGTTACCTGAATATCAAAAAGCAATTACTAGGTGTGGACACTTTGAAATATTCAGACACCTATGTTTCGGGTGTTTCGGGTGTGGATCTGAAATATTCCTGGGAAGAAGGAAGAGATCTTGTCATTGCCTGTGTTGAACCGCTTGGAAAACAGTACCAGGACGACATGAGCAGATCATTTGATGAGAGATGGATTGATGTATATCCAAACAAAGGAAAAAGAAGTGGTGCCTATTCAAATGGTTCTGCTTATGATGTTCATCCTTATGTTTTGATGAACTACAATGATCAATATGATGATGTAACTACTTTGGCCCATGAACTTGGTCATGCGATGCACAGTTTTTATTCAAATGAAAATCAAGCATTCGTCAATGCAGATTACAGCATTTTTGTAGCGGAAGTTGCTTCAACTTTAAACGAAAGGTTATTGAACAAATTGATTCTGGACCAGACGACGAATTACAATGCAAAATTATCTCTGTTGATGAATATTCTGGATGGATTCAGAACGACCTTGTTCAGACAAACTCAGTTTGCTGAATTTGAACTTAAGATCCATGAATATGTAGAATCAGGCAAACCATTATCTTCTGATGTCCTCAACGAAATCTACAAGGATATTCTGTACAGGTACTACGGACATAATGAAGGTGTTTGTCATATTGAGGATATTTATGAAATTGAGTGGGCTTATATCCCACATTTCTATTACAATTTCTACGTTTATCAATATGCAACATCATTTTCCGCTTCTGTAGCTTTATCTCAAGACATTTTAACAGGCAAAGAAGGAGCTGTTGAAAATTATTTGAAATTCATTTCTTCAGGAAGTTCTGAATATCCAATAGAATTATTGAAAAAAACTGGTGTGGATATGACTTCAGGTACTCCGATCGAGAAAACAATTGAAGCCATGAATCTTTACATGGATGAGGTTGAAGAATTACTAAACAAAAGATAAATCATTCAAAATATTTTTTTTAACCCCGGCAACCATAAGTTGTTCGGGGTTTTTTATTAGAAATATCATATATTGAAGAAAAATTTTCTTTTTGGTTCAGGCCGGAAATGGCAAATTATAAAACCTATTCATATGCGCTTCACTTTCAGCAAAAAAAAGTTAATGACCGGTATTCTTATTTTCATTATCTCCGTTTTCATTATCAACCTATTTTGGTTCAGGCCATTTTTCATCAAACATTTCTTTTATCTTGAATTGATAGATGGTTTAAAAAATGATCCTCAAACAGCTACTAAAGTTAAAGTAGCTTATTTATATGGTAAATATAAAGACAGGCTGAATGATCAATCCATCTCATCAATTCAGATCCAGGATTCCCTGCTAAAGCGTTCATATGCCAGACTCCAACGTTATGATGACGATCATTTAAATCCAACAAACCGTTTGTCAAAAGAAATCATTTCCTGGCATTTGGAAACGGATATTGAACGGATCCCATTCCGTTACCATAAATTTTTGTTGAATCCATACAATGGTCTTCAGAATAGCCTGCCTTCCTACCTTGACACCTACCATTATATCGAAGAAGAATCAGATGCAGATGCCTATCTGCAAAGATTGGAAGCATTTGGAAATTATTACGAACAGGTGCTGGAACGCATGGAAGAAAGCCGGCTCAGAAAAATTGTGCCTCCTGCGCATTTGCTTGAAGCCACCATTGTACAGATGGAAAAATTCATCGAAATGTCTCCTGATAAAAACATGCTATACACATCATTTCAGCATAAGCTGGAAAACTGTGACGAAATAAATGGTAAGGATGATTTTTTAAATCAGGCAATTGAAAAAATAGATAAATATGTGTATCCGGTTTTTTTCAGAATGATCAATTATTGCAGGGATCTGAAAAAAGAATCTAATCCTGAAGATGGAAACTGGGCACTTCCAAATGGTGATAATTACTATAAATATTTGCTTAAGCACCATACCACACTGGACTTAACACCTGAAGAAATTCACCAGATCGGTTTAAAGCATACAGAAAGAATTAGAGAAGAAATTGAAGCAGAATTGGTTAATATATCATTTGATCCTGAATTAAATGGTTTGCATCAAACTTTAAAGGAGCTCAGTCAGGAGGATAGGTTTATTCTTGGAAATAGTATTGAAGGCCGGATGAAATGTCTCGCAAAATATGATTCTCTGATCCAATCGGCCAACAATGTTCTGACGCTATATTTTGATGAATTCCCCAAGTCAAAACTTGAGGTCAAGAGGGTACCGGAATTCAAGCAGGAAGGTTCTTCGAATGCTTATTATGAAGTACCTACGCTAGATGGCAATGGAAGCGGAAGTTTTTATGTCCGACTTGACAATCTTGACAACTCACCGGTCTATGACATGCCTACCCTCGCCTATCATGAAGGCGTTCCCGGCCATCATTATCAACTGGCTTTACATTTGGAGAAAGAATCGATTCCAATATACAGGAAAAGGTTTTACAACAACGCATATATCGAGGGATGGGCCTTGTACGCAGAAAGATTGATGTTTGAAAAAGGAGCTTATGAAAATGATCCTTATGGTAATATTGGCAGATTACTGGCTGAGTGGAATCGGGCAGCAAGATTAGTCACAGACACTGGCATACATTTTATAAAATGGAATAAAGGACAGGCAATTAGTTATTTGGAAGCAAATTCAGGATTGAATCATCAGGATGTGGTTCAGGAAATAGACAGGTATATTTCGGATCCGGGTCAGGCTTGTTCCTATTACATTGGATATTTGAAGATCCTGGAACTGCGTCAACTTGCAAAAGCTAAATTAGGATCCAATTTCAACTTAAAACAGTTTCACAGCATCATATTAAGTGAGGGCATGGTTCCTATGACAATTTTGGAAAATCTGGTGAATGAATATATCAACAATGAACTCGAGCAAGCAGCAAAAGAATAAATTGGACCACATCGTTTTTTTCGATGGAATCTGTAATTTGTGTAATGGCATCGTCCGTTTTTTAATACGTTTTGATAAAAAAAGGATCCTGCATTTTTCATCCCTGCAATCAGATTTTGCGACTAATTTTCTTGATTCAGATAATAAAACCATAAACCCTGAGACCATTTTGTTTTATCAAAATGG
>Ga0102814_10000345_pt1 | contig 34658 bp, 56 predicted proteins | sample ColrivemetaGS741_FD_79112 | JGI IMG/M metagenome (GOLD analysis project Ga0102814, IMG submission 79112) | Estuarine microbial communities from the Columbia River estuary - Flood tide ETM metaG S.741 | ecosystem: Environmental > Aquatic > Marine > Intertidal zone > Estuary | place: USA...
AAGAAACAGTAGTTTCTAATGAAGGTAAAACTTGTAACTGTTATACTGAATCACAAAACAAAAATTATAGTTACGTATGGACTGAAGCTAGTCCTAATTATAATCCTAATGAACAACTATCTGTAAGTTATGGTTCAAGTATTATAACTGATGAAGAAAAAGACTTTTGTTCTAATGCTTATGGATGGAAAGAAATGGGAGGTTATAGAAAAAGAAGAGTTTGTTATTAAAAAATAGTTCTAATTAAAAAATAAGTATTATGTACGATAAAAATTTTCGTGAAATAAAAAAGGGAGATGTTATTTTGTTTCATTGTGGCCAATGGAGTTATAGGGCAAAAGTATGGAATGTAACTGAACGCACAATTAATCATATCCAAATTGACGAGGGGAATGGATATGGTATCGACAGAGAAAATAATAAAATAGAATGCAGTAGATATATAACTATTATACGAGGTGCATAATATTAAAATAAAATAGTTCTAATTAAAAAATAATTTAAAGCCACTCAAAATAATGGGTGGTTTTTTTGTTTTGGTAAAACCCAGCATATTGGTTTTTATGAAAGTGTACCTAACGTGAAGCCTTATAGATAAAGGAATATAGCCCAAATAGGTACATAAGTACACTTTTAAATGCAAATCCTATATATTATTTTATTTTGGAATATACTTTAAAAAACTTTTTTTTTATTTTTTAGTCAAAAAAATGCGGAAAAGTGTACCAAAATTATTTAAATTGTTGATAATCAATATTAATGATAGGTACACATTTAGGTACGAATCTAAAAAACAAAGTGTACTTATCAATAATAAAGTGTATTTTTTATAAAATGCTTTGTAATTTAAATTTTATTATTAATTTTACAAAACGTTAGAGTTGATACAGAACTAAAAACGATAAAGAAATTTTTTAAAGGGTATTTTGTGTTAGTAGGGCTGTATCCCCGAAAGCACAAGATGCCCTTTGTCATTTTACATAGATACAGTATGAAAAAATTAATGTTTGTAGCAGTTCTAGTATTGCTAAGTTGCTCAAAGCAACAAAAAAGAGTAGTTAAAAAGTTAGATGTTGTTTACTCAGCACGTGTAACAGTCTTAAGAGATGGAACTACATTAACCGTAGTAGATAACAAGTTTTACGAATAACTATGGAGTATAGAGTTTCAATTTTTAAGGATGTTCGTGATACTGCGAATCCTTTTAACAAATCTGTTTTATATGCTTTAGATAGGATAAAAACAGGTAAGAGTAAAAAAGTAGTGTTAGAAATAAGAAGTAAAGAAACAACAGAAGAACAAAATCAAATAAAAAAGTCTTTACCAGGTGTATGTTTTAACGGTACTTTCTTTAACAGATCAATAAAAGGTTTAAATAAAAAATCTGGTCTTATTATTCTTGACTTTGATAAAATACCAACAACAGAAGAAACTGTCGTTTTTAAAGAGCAAATGTGTAAGGATGAATATGTTTTTTCTTGTTGGATTTCACCAAGTGGAAAAGGCATAAAAGTACTTGTTAAGATACCAACAGTAGGAGAACACAAAGGGTATTTTGATGCACTAGAAAAACATTTTAATTCTGAGTATTGGGATAAGTCATCTAGTAATATAGATAGATTTTGTTTTGAATCTTATGATGAAGATCTTTATATAAATGTCGATTCTTATCAATGGACTGAATCAGAAGAACCAGAGATATGTGATGTAGGAGTTCAAGAGCCTTTATTACCTATAAAATCAGATAATAGAATTATATCTAATCTTATTAAGTGGTGGGAAAAGAAATACGGAATGGTTACCGGTCAAAAGAATAATAATCTTTTTAAACTTGCTGCTGCTTTAAATACTTTTGGTATTAACAAAAATGAAGCTCAACACGTGTTACTTCAATATGATGAAGGAGGAAAAGAAAAAGAGATACAATTACTTTTAAACTCTGCTTACAAAAATAATCATGAATTTGGAACTCGTTTTTTTGAAGATTCACAAATGAAATTTAAGATTGAGAAACAGATAAGAACAGGTAAAAAAACAAAAGATATTTTATCTTCTTTTCCAGAGTATTCAGAATCTGAATTGGAAAAATGTGTCGTTGGTATAAAAGAAAATATTTCAATAGATGATTTTTGGGGATATGACAATGAAGGTAAATGTAAATTATCACCTCATCAGTATAAATTTTGGTTACAACAAAACAACTTTTTTAAATATTTTCCAACTAATTCAAACACTTATACATTTATTAGAAAAGAACAGAATCTAATTGAAGAAACAAATGAAAAAAGAATCAAAGATTTTGTTTTAAATGTATTATTACAGCGTGAAGATATTGGTTTTATGCCTTATGATATGATGGCTTCTACAACCAAATACTTTACAAGTGAATTTTTATCGTGTTTAGAAAGTGCTGAAATTGAAATAAAAGAGGACACTATTGATAAAGCATATTTATATTATAATAATTGTGCCTTAGAAGTATCTAAGAATGAAGTGAAAAAAATTGATTACATTGATATTAAAGGTTTTGTTTGGAAAAAACAATTAATTGATAGAGATTATGAAACATACGATCATCATGATGCTGTATTTAGAAAGTTTCTTTGGTTAATAGCTGGTAAGGATGTAAGTAAATACAACTCTTTTAAATCTGTTATCGGTTATTTAATGCATTCTTTTAAAACAAGTGCAAACAATAAAGCAATCATTTTTAACGATGAAACAATTTCAGAAAACCCAAATGGGGGAAGTGGAAAAGGTTTATTTTGGAATGCTTTAAGTAAAATGAAAAAAGTAGCATCAATAGATGGTAAAACATTTGAATTTAATAAATCATTCCCTTACCAAACAGTTTCTACAGATACACAGGTATTAGTATTTGATGATGTTAAAAAGAACTTTAATTTTGAATCTTTATTTTCTTTAATTACCGAAGGTATAACCTTAGAATATAAAGGTCAAGATGCTATAAAATTACCCGTTCATAAATCTCCAAAAATTCTAATTACAACTAACTATACTATTGGTGGCGTTGGTGGGTCTTTTGAGCGTAGAAAATTCGAGGTTGAAATGAGTGATTATTTTAGCTATAAGCATACTCCATTAGATGAGTTTGGTCATATGCTTTTTGATGAATGGGATGAAAAGGAATGGTTAAGATTTGACAATTATATGATTAATTGTTGCCAATACTATTTAGAAAATGGACTTGTTAAACATAACTTTAATAATTTAGATATAAGAAAATTTATCAAAGAAACCTCATACGAATTTTACGAATGGTGTAATGATGGTAATTTACCATTTAATTCAAGGCTTTATAAAGATGATTTACATGATCAATTTATAAAAGATTATACTGATTTTCACAAGTTATCAAAAAAACGTTTTACTTCTTGGTTATCTACATACGGTATTTTTTATAAACATAAGGTAGCAGAAGGAAAAACAAATAATAGAAGGTGGATTGAATTTGAAAACAACAATAAAGAAGTAGAAATACCATCAGATGATATTTGGGATAGTCCAGAACTTCAATCACTTAATTTTTAACAACTATGAAAACATTAAGAGATTACCAAGTAGAACTATCGCAGAAAGCTGTAGAAATACTACAAAATAAAAAAATAGTTTATTTAAATTTTAGTGTAAGAACAGGTAAAACTGCAACTGCATTGGAAACTTGTAAATTATTTGGTGCAAAAAAAGTTTTATTTATAACTAAAAAAAAGGCAATTGGATCAATTCAAAATGATTATAATGATTTTGGCTATACATTTGACCTAACAATTATAAATAACGAATCACTATCAAAGGTAATAGGTAGTGATTTTGATGTAGTCGTACAAGATGAAGCACATGGAATGGGTGCTTTTCCAAAACCAAGTAATAAAGTAAAAGAATTTAAACAACGCTTTTCAAGAATACCGTTAATACTACTTTCGGGTACAATGGCAAGTGAATCATATAGCCAAGTTTACCATCAGTTTTATTTAAGTGCTTACAGTCCTTTTAGTGAATATAATAACTTTTACACCTGGTCAAAACATTATACAGAGCCTGCGGTAAAATATGTTAGCTATGGCACTGTTAAAGATTACTCAAAAGCTAAAATTGATTTAATAGATAAGTATATACAACCTTATATTTTAAAGTTTACTCAAGAAGATGCTGGATTTAAAAGTAAAGTAAACGAAAAGATTGTATATTTTGATAGTTGTAATAAAAACGTAATAGATAAACTAAAAAAAGATTTAGTAATCGAAGGTAAAACAGAAACAATACTAGCAGATACGGGCGTAAAAATGATGTCTAAAATACACCAGTTAGAAAGTGGATCAATAAAATTTGAATCTGGTAATAGTATGATATTAGATAATTCAAAAGCTTTATTTATTCGTGACTATTTCAAAGGCAAAAAGTTAGCTATTTTTTATTATTACATACAAGAAATGGAGCTATTAAAAGAAGTTTTCCCTAATTACACAACAGATATTGAAGAGTTTAACAATACGGATAAGCATTACATAGGTCAACAATATAGTTCTGCAATGGGTATAAATTTGAGTTCAGCAGATTGTTTAGTAATGTATAATTTTGGATTCTCAGGCACAAATTACATTCAGTCAATAGATAGATTAACTACTATTACAAGAAAAGAAAATGATGTTTATTTCGTGTATGGTAAAGGATCACTTACTGAAAAGATACATAGAGTAGTAAAGCAAAAGAAAACATTTACATTAAAACAATTTCAAAAGTGTTAGAAAGTAAGATTCAGGCAAACTGCATAAATTACGCTAAAAAATTAGGTTGGATTTGTTGCAAAAATATTAAATGTTCAATTAATGGGTTTCCTGATTTGTCTATGTATAAAAACGGAATTACAATATTTATTGAATTTAAAACAGAAACAGGCAAACAATCTGAATTGCAGAAATACGTTGAGAAACAATTAACACAACAAAATTTCGAGTACTGGTTAATTAGAAGTTTATCAGATTTTAAAAATAAGTTTCAAGAAAGTAACTTATATTAAAAATTAAAGTTATATTTGTAAAAATTTAAAACGAAAAATTATGATAACAAGTGAAATTAAAGAAAACGTGACAAGTTTATTGAGAAAGTATCCAGAGACTAGAGACTGCGACATGAAACTAGTTGCAAAGTATTGGAGGTATTACGATGGAATTCAGTCTATTTTAGATATTTATCACTCTAACGTTACCCACTTTGAAAGTATAAGACGAATAAGGCAAAAATTACAAGAACAAAATGAAGATTTAAGAGGGTTAAGGTACAAGACCAGAAAGTTAAAACATTAAAAAATTCTTAGAAACATAACTTTTATTTTGTAGATAAGTTATTTATTTGTATATTTGTTTAAACAAAACGAAAGTTCTTTGACATATCGGAAAAAGGTTGTGTGGTGTAGCTGGAAGCACCTCTGTATGTAAACGCTGGAGAGCATAGGTTCGAGTCCTATCACAATCACTAATTTAAAAACAAACAGCAATGAAAATTTATGAAAAGCTACTGAATGCAAAAAAAAGCATTGGTAAAGTTCACAAGAACGCCAAGAACCCACACTTTAAAAACAATTACGCAGATATAAATGCGTTGATTGAAGCGGTTGAACCCATCTTATTAGAAAATGGTTTGGTGTTGTTACAGCCTGTTTTAAATGGTAAAGTGATTACTAGGATAGTGGACGTTGAAACAGCTGAAAATGTGGAGTCAATTATGGAGTTACCAACTTTAACAAATCCCCAACAGATGGGAAGTGCAATTACTTACTATCGTAGATACACTTTACAAAGTCTTCTAAGTCTACAAGCCGATGATGATGATGGGAATGCAGCTAGTAAACCACAAGCTAAAGCAAAGCCAACTTTAAACGATAAAGGATTTAGTCAAGCTATCGAAAGAATTATTAACGGTGAGATTGAGTTAGTAGATAAAATCAAACAAACATTCACACTAACGCCCCAACAAGAAGTTGAACTTAACGAGGTATTAAATGGAAAATAATTTACATAAAATTCCTGAATTTACTGAGTTTGTGATTAGGACAATAGAAGAAAACGATTCTGAAAGATTTAGTAAAGATTTTGTTTTGTATTTGCTGAAAGAAATAAAAAAAAATGAACTATTAAGAATTGAAAAGATATGAAAATAATTTTATTTATTATTTGTAATTAGTATATTTGTAGACGAGGATAGGGAGGACTGATCCCCTCTTGAAAGGCGAAGTGTTTACGTTTTCCTCGTTTCATCTTAAACACAATTAACTAAACACAAAAAAAAATGCAAGAAGAAATCTGGAAGGATGTTCCTAACTACGAAGGACTGTATCAAGTGTCTAACATTGGTAACGTTATAAGTTTACGTTGTGGAAAAAAATCAAACATGAAATTATGTAATGATGGGAATAATTATCTATACGTAGGATTATCAAAAAAAAACAAAAGAAAAAATATTAAAGTTCATAAACTTGTAGCAATGGCTTTTTTAAATCACACTCCAGATGGAACTTTAAAAATTGTTATTGATCATATAAATAATAATTCTTTGGATAATCGTTTAGAAAACCTACAAATAATCACGCAACGTGAAAATACTTATAAAACTCAAGGTAAATATACAAGCCAATATAAAGGAGTTTCATTTATTAAAAAATATAATAAATGGATGGCTACAATATATTTAAATAAAAAAAATAAGAATTTAGGATTGTTTAATAATGAGTACGATGCTTATTTAGCGTATCAAAATAAATTAAAAGAAATAGAATTATGTTAATTAGATGCTCAAGTTTACCCAAGATAATGACTAACTCCCGTACAAAAGACGGGGGGTTATCTGAGACAGCTAAATCTGAAATGATTAAAATAGCAAAAGAGGACTTTTACGGATACAGCTCACGAATGACAAACAAATACGTAGAGAAAGGTATAGAAGTAGAAGATAAATCAATCGAGCTTTTAAGTCTGGTTAAGTTTGCTCAATACACTAAAAATAAGGTTCGATTACATAATGACTTTCTAACAGGTGAATGTGATATTAACGACGAAGCAAACGACGAAATAATAGACATCAAATCCTCTTGGAGTTTAGAAACTTTTCCAGCTTTACCGAGTGATATAAACATCAAAGATTACGAAATGCAGTTACGTGGTTACATGATGTTATACAACCGTTCAAAAGCAAGTGTATGCTATTGTATGGTAACAACTCCAGAAGGCCTTACAATGTACGAAAATAAGCTACTGCATGAAGTAGATCACATAGACCCTTTTACACGTGTAACCATGTTAACAATTGAAAGAGATCTCGAAATAGAGAAACAAATACAAGAGCGTTGTAAACTAGCAATTGAGTTCTATTATGATTATATTAGACAACTATCAAATAAAAACGTATGAAAACAATAACAGCAGTAATGTGTTTCTTTTGCCTTTGTTCATTTAAAGCCTCGTATTACAGTGATGCATTCCAAGGGCGTAAAACAGCAAGCGGAGTGATCTACGATAAGAACAAGTTAACGTGTGCTTCAAACACTCATAAGTTAGGCACTAAGCTAAAAGTAACAAACATGCAAAACAATAAATCTGTAATAGTTACAGTAACTGACAGAGGTGGATTTAGTAAGGTTACAATTGACTTATCAAAGAAAGCATTTAGCTCAATAGCTGAATTAAAAAAAGGAATAATTAATGTGACAATAAAAGAGGTAAAATGAAGTTTAAGAAATGTTACACGTGTAAACGCAAACTGCCTCGAATAATGTATAGCATAAATACATCTAAGTATCAAAGAGACTCAGCACTTGGTGTATGTTACAACTGTAGGTTATGCTGCTACAAACAGGCTATTAAATGGAAAGGCTATATAACAAAGATTGATGATAAATTTAAGTTTGTTAATGCCACGAAAAAAGAAATAATTATTAAATTTTTTTTAAATAAATAAAATCGTTTAAATTATGACAATTAGAGAATTACAAAAGAAAGTACACGAGAACGCAATGAATAAAGGATTCTGGGACACACCTCACAATTTCGGAACTGATTTAATGTTAGTAGTGTCTGAGTTAGGTGAATGTGTAGAAGCCCACAGATGCGGTGAGTTTGCAAACATGGAGGCTTTTAACGAGCTTATGGTAAATGAAACCTACGACTTTGAAACGTGCTTTAAACGTGAGATAAAAGACAGTGTTGAAGATGAGTTAGCGGATGCTTTAATTAGGATCCTAGACATTGCAGCGGGTTACTCGATCGACTTACAGAAACATATAGAGTTAAAAATGGAATACAATGCGAAAAGACCAAAGCTACACGGTAAAAAGTACTAAGTTTTCAAAAAGAGAACTAAGGCTCAAAAGAATAAAATTAAGAGGTAACAAATGCCACTTTAGAAGTCAAATAAATAAACAATTAAATAATAACAACGATGACAACAACTGAAAAGATTAAAGAGCTACAAAGCAAGCTAACAGGGGATTTAATGAATGATTGTGAAACTCATAACGAAATCTACAAGTTAAAGATTGAGCTTGCAAGAGAGCAAGGGATAACAATAGAGCAGTATGAAGAAGATAACAGAGGGGAATGCGAAGCCTGTGGAGCTTAATTAACTATAACGTTTTGCAACTTGGCGAACCTTGAAAGTGTACGTTTTTTCGCCAAATTGCTGTTATAAGAGGTTTTTATTTTAAAATTTAGATTATGAGTAAATTAATTAAAACAAGACAATTATTGAAATGTCTTATAGATAAAGAAAGAACTATTCAAATTGGTAGCCCTACAACTGACTTAGATATAAAAGAATGTGTAGAAGAAATGGAAAGCATAGAAATAAAATATAAAAGATTTAGAAACGCTTTTTATTTTTTAGGAGCAGTCGCATTGTTGAGGTTTGTTTTAAATCTCTTATAACAAAGAAATAAGCAAACGTTTTAATGGTGCTTATGGAATGTTATGAGTAGTAAAAAAGTAATTAATTAATAAAACAAAATGGATGAAAATTTAGAAAAATATTTTGAAGTGTGTTTTAAACATGCAAATCAAATGATATGTAAAAATGAGAAAATTGACCCAGAAACGGTAACACTTATTTTGTCATCACTTAAGGAAATAATTAAATTAAATAATAAACAACATGAGTACAATAATCAACTTATCAATCGATGTGACTAAAATCGATAAAACAAAATTAATAGATGGTAAATATTTAAACACACAGATATTTATCAATAATGAAACAAAGTACGGTAACAATGTTTCAATGTGTTATTCTCAAAGTAAAGAAGAAAGAGACAACAAGGCAAAGAAAGAATATTTTGCAAATGGTAAAGTAGTCTGGACTTCGGGAACTATTTCAGTAGCAGAGAAAGAAGATAAAGGATCTGATCTTATATTCTAAAATAAATTACTATATTTGTAATGCCAAGGTAAATGGGAGTAGTCGGTCTAGCGTGATGTTACTCCCTTTTCTAATTTAATCAATATGACAAACATTATAATAAGTCTTTTTGTAGTTTTTATAGTTCACCAAGAATTGAATTTCGGGTATTATGTAAGAAAACTAACAGGGACGAGAATAAGTAAACCAATTAAAGTATTAGACTGTTTTCCGTGTTTTAGTTTTTGGATAGCAGTAATAATAAGTTTATTCACTCATGACTATCTAACACCGTTAGCAGTCTTTTTAATAGTTAAATTTTATGATAATAAGTAAAGAAGCATATGAAAGTTTTTTAAAGGTTAAAGAACTAATTAAAAAGCCACAATTAAAATATACTAATGAACAATTTTTATTACTTTCAGAGGTATATGCAGAGATAACTAAAAAGCCTTTAACAAAAGGTTGTGCAGGTTGCCTTGAAACAGGTTTAAAGATTTTAAATAATTGGATGAATCTATTTGAAGAAGCAACTAGACTAGCGTATGAGACTCAGGAAGTGATTAAGAAAGTAAGGAAGCCAAGAAAACCAAAAGCATAAAGCAATGGGACGAGTAAAGCTTATAGAGACACCAGAAAAGCTATGGGATCTATTTACAGAGTATAAAAACGAAGTAAAAAGCAATCCAAGGGTAAAGCATGTATTTGTAGGTAAAGACGGTAGTAGTGATTACGAAAGGCTCGAAAGACCTTTGACAATGGAAGGCTTTGAATGTTTTTGCTATGATAAAGGCGTAACAGTAAGTAATTACTTTGAAGATAAGCATAATGCATACGCTGATTATTACGCTATCTGTTCACGTGTAAAGCGAGAAATACGCCACGATCAAATAGAGGGCGGCATGGTAGGACAATACAATACTTCTATTACACAACGTTTAAACGGACTTACAGACAAACAAGAAATCAAAACAATTCAAGAACAACCTTTATTCCCTGAATAATGTTCATTCGTACAACTGCAATCAATAAGATACTTCGACTTAATAAATTTGTTAGAGGTGTTCAGGGTGGAACTTCAGCAGGCAAAACGTTTGCAATCCTTCCGATATTGATTGATATGTGTGCTAAAAATCCATCCTTAGAGGTTTCAGTTGTAGCGGAGTCAATACCACATTTAAAGCGTGGTGCAATGAAGGACTTTAAGAAGATCATGATTAACACCAATAGGTATGTAGATAGTCGGTGGAATGCTTCAGATTTTAAATACAACTTTGCTAACGGATCACAAATAGAGTTTTTCTCAGCTGATAATGATGCTAAATTAAGAGGTGCAAGGCGTGACGTGTTGTATATGAATGAGTGTAATAACATGACTTTTCATGCTTACACTGAATTAGCATCAAGGACTAAACGATGTGTGTTCTTAGACTGGAATCCAACAAATGAGTTCTGGTTTCACAACGAACTAAAAGAAGATAACGACGTTGATTTTCTAATAGTAAACTACCTAGATAATGAAGCGTGTCCCGAAAGTGCTTTAAACTTTATCTTAAAAGCAAAAGAGAAAGCAGAAACGTCTGAGTTTTGGGCTAATTGGTATAAGGTTTATGGACTAGGCGAGATAGGTTCACTACAAGGTGTCGTGTTTGATAATTGGGGAGTAGTTGATACAATACCAAAAGATGCAAAGTTAGAAGGCTATGGTTGCGACTTTGGATATACAAATGATCCTACGACAATCACAGCAATATACAAGTATAATAATCAATATTACTTTGATGAGGTTATATACCAAACAGGATTAACAAACGGAGAAATAGCAAAACTATTTAAAGCAAAAGGTGGTAACATTCACGAATATATTTACGCTGATAGTGCAGAACCTAAATCAATACAAGAACTAAACAACGCTGGTTTAAACGTAATCAAAGCAGAGAAAGGAAAAGACTCTATTATGTATGGAATACAAAAGATTCAACAGGATAGGTTTTATGTAACTAAACAAAGCGTGAATTTGATTAAAGAGTTACGCTCATACACGTGGGACGTGGATAAGTCTGGAACTAAATTAAATAAACCAATAGATGCATTTAACCACTGTATCGATGGTATAAGATATTTTTTCACAACAAAAGATAAATACGATGGCTATTTTGAAGTATATTAATATTAAAGCACCAAAGACTTTAAACGATTTAAGAATTAACCATCTTAAAGCATTGACCGATGAGAAGTATCAAAAAGCAATGGATTTGGGAACTATCATTGAATTTATATGTTTAATAACAGGAGCTAAAAGAAGCGATTTAAACAAGGTTAATATCTCGGAGCTTAGAAACATTCACGAACATTGTATAGGATTGTTTAAAGACTTCCAATTAGCCAAACCAAAAGAAGAAATTACAATCAACGGAGTGACTTATTTACTAGTCGACCCTGCAAAAGTTGGCATTGGTTGGCATATAGATATAAGTAACTCAGATTTACAAAATGATCCTAGTAGATTAGCTAGTTTGATGTATATCGAAAAGGGTACAACATACGGGGAGCTTGATGAAAATCTAAACATGAAATATTCAAATCAAGAAAGAGCAAAACTCTTTGAACAGCACATGCCACTACCAGACTATCTTAACTTAGTTAGTTTTTTTTTGCGACAATCAATCGAATTAATGAGCAGCTATACGGAAAGCAAGAAGATAAGAAAGAGCCTTCTAAGGGCGGTGAGAGGTTTGTTTGGGAGAAGTTGATTCACTATCTAAGCAAAGAATACAACCAAACGTGGGAGCAAATAGTAAAATGGAATATATTTACTTTCAATCATAGGCTTAAATTTATTAACTTTACCAAACAAGAAGAGATAAAAGTAATACAACGTGAAAGACGGTGATATAGCAAGTAGTTTGAATTTTGGGAGGTCTGAAGATATTTTAAAGAATACCTCCGACAATCCCATGACTGAACTATTGTTAAGACTTACAAACGAGCTTATAGTAGATTGGCGTAAACAATTGCAAGTGCCTAATTCAAAAGGTCACAAACCATATGCAACGGGTGATTTAACTCAATCGTTTCAACCCGTAAAACTTTCTGAAAGAGAAATAGCAACTACAGCATCACAACATTGGAAGTATATAAACTATGGTGTCAATGGTACTATGGTTAATCGAGGTGCACCGACTCATGGTAAAGCCCCAAAAGGTAACCTATCGTTTTACGATGCTATTTACAAATGGATAGGAGATAAGGGAATAGTACCAGATGAAGGAATGACCCGTGAACAATTAGCTGGTGCAATAGTTAACAGTGTTAGATTAAAGGGTATTGAAGCAACTCACTTTTTTGATAAGGTCTTAACACAGCAAAGAGTTGACGAAATGGGTCAAAGAGTTAGCGACCTAGTTGGTGAAGCAATAAAAATAGTAATAAAAAAACCTAAATAAATGGCTATAACGATAACACAAAGCCCACAAAAGTACACGCCAAGTGACAACCCTATTGTCTTTGAATTTAAGCAACCTCTAACAGTTAGCAGTAATGATAAGTATAATGTTTCATTCGTGGTTAAAGCGTTTATTAACGGGGCTGAAATAGGTACTTTTGAGGTATTCCCTGAATTAGTAACGAATTTCTTTTACGGTAAAATAAATTTAAGTGACAAAGTTAGGGCGTATATTGCAAATCATTCAGTAAGTAATGCAACCGCATCCCCTGTTTTTGTTTATGATACTCAAAATTACGTTGAAACTTATATAACTATTTACGAAAAGTATTCGACTGATCCAAACGTGGAGCCAACAACGCAAGTAACAGGAGTAACCAGCATTACTGTAATACCTTTTAAAGGGTCTTTAAGTCGATCGGAGTTTAAAGTTTGGGATTATACCATTTACAAAAAGGGAGGACTAGGTAAAAAATTCTTAACGGATAAATATAACACTGATTTATTTGGAGCTACTGTTTACTCAGTAACTGAAAAGAAAGGTGGTACAACAATCTTATCATGGTTGGACAATTCAGATTTAGATACGCCTGCAAATTATTACGTGAAATTCATTTACTTACTTCCAAGTGGTAACGTAACACAAACGACAACTTTCAACACAGCTTATCAGGGTGCAGTTTCTGCATTACGTTTTAACTTAGATGAACAGCTCGATCTAGGGAATATTACACAAGCAACGTACGACAATTGTACTGGTGTGCAAATAGCAATACAAAACTTATCCAACGTGGGTATCATGGGCGTTTATGGTATTACATTTTCAGATGTTTGTTTCGATAAGGGTGCAAATATTCTTTGGTTAAATAAATACGGATCATACGATAATTTCAGATTCACATACAACTCACGTTATAAAGCTAAGATTGAAAGTAAATCTTTCAGTAAAAAACAGGGTGAATGGAATGCTTCGACTAACACATACAATGTAAATAATAACACGTTTGGTAAAATCGACTATTTAAAAACGATCACAAAACAATTAGAGCTATCCTCCGACTGGTTGGATGAGACCACACAAAATTGGTTGGTTCAATTGTACGAGAGTCCTTTGATCTATTTAAACGAAAGCACCGAAATGGAAAATGTAGTAGTGACTGATTCAAGTTACCAAGTGAAACAATTTGAACATGATGAGTTATTTAATGAAGTGATAAACATTGAATTTACTGATTATAAAAGTATTACGCTATGAATAGTAGATTAGTTGTAAATGGGTACGAATTAGATTTATCTGATAATATTGCAGTGCCTTTGAATTTGTCAATCACAGATGTAAAAGAACCTGAAAAACGTAAACGTTCATTCTCTAAGACTTTGATGTTAGAGGGTACTAGTAACAACATGGCTTTCTTTCTTTCAGCTTATTCCTTAGATATAAACATTGAAGAAAGTACTAATATTCAATTCACGCCAAATTTACGCTACGATTGTGAGTTTTTCAAGAATGATTTGAGGGTGTTCAAAGGTAAATTCAAACTGAATGAAGTAAAGGTCTTAAATAATAACTACTCTTTTGATTGTAATTTAATCAGTGAGACTGTAGATATTTTTGCCAAGTTAAAAGATAAGAAGTTGAATGAGTTGGACTGGTCGGAATACGATCACAACCTAACTAGGACTAACGTTATTAAGTCATGGAATGAGGGGATTAAACTAAACGGTGTCGATAACAGAAACTTTGGTTCTGATTCTCGAGGCTATCAACCGAAATCATACGGGTATATTTACCCACTTGTAGACTATGGTTATAACATGGTAGGTAATTCACCTTTGAATTTTAGAATTAATCAACTATATCCATTCATATATGTTAAAGAAGCTATTAAGAAAACCTTAGACTTTGCACTAGAGGGAACTAATATAGAAGTAGATTATACAACAGACTTCTTTACAAATACCAATATGCAAAAACTTATTTATGGTTTTGGCGGTGGTGAGCAATTAAAACTAAACGACAATCAAATAAATGACGCAATAGTTTCTGTAAGTGATGCCACGAAAAACGAAGTTATCTTTGGAGTTAGTAATGGTTTTGGAAGGATATATAACTTAATAAAAGATTTTAATTATACTGTATTCACTCAGGATAATAACACTATAAACAAGCCAACAGGTCAAGTGCTTTTTAACGTGCCGAGTGTTTATACATTAAACTTTTCAAGTGATGTACAATTATTTTACTCTGGTTCGGGTAACAATCAATCAACAATAGACAATACAGTTACTGTATATGTGGATGGTGTATCAACTTATGTTTATAAGTGGAAACAAAATTTCGGAGCGAAAAGTATTTCTTTCACTACTGATTTAAATTTGAAAGCTGGTCAAAAGGTTTATTTAGAATTTCAGATAAATGCAAGAGTGCCTTTCACAGGTGTGAATCCGAGCTTTTCTGTGTCGGTAAGTAATACGGATTTTACATTTACAGCAAGTAAAAATGTAGCTCTAACAGATAATTCACCTATATCATTAAATGCAACTATTCCAGATATTAAATGTAGTGAGTTCTTTAAAGGTATTTTAAACCTTTTTTACGCTTACATGAGTGATCCTATATACAATCCTGTTACAAATAAGTCAACAATTTACATAGATTCATTCATTAATTACTACGAACCACAGGAAAACTACGACAATTGGACTGATTTAATAGATGAAAGTAAAGATATTACAATACAATCTAACTCATTAATCGAGGGTAACATATATCAATACACGTTTAGCGAGGAAAAAGACGTTCTAAACGCTAAATATAGGGAGCTTGTTGGTATTGGATATGGGGAAAAACAACTAGAAATTGAGACATGGATGAATGGAGTTGTTAAATTCGAGCTACCTTTTAACACTTACGTACCGTATAAGATTGAAAACAGTCAATTAATTTACCCTATTGTTAAGGATCAAACAACCGATAGTAATAATGTGACAACTTCCAAGCCTTATAAAGGTAAAGGAATGCTAACGTTTTACAATGGTTTACGTAGTGGCGTGGTAAATATCTATAATGCTGAAGGTACAGCAACAGGAGACTGGGAGATTAAATATGATTTTCCTATGATTCACCACTTGAGATTTAAAGACAATTATAATTTTGAACCTCTGTTTGATTTACATTTTGCACCGAGAAACGCAACGTTTGACGGAATAAAATTAGTTCCAGATGTAAACATTTTCACAAAATATCATGATAAATTCGTAAACGAAATAACATCAAAGAATAGTAAATTAGTATCTTTATACTTGAAACTTTCTTATGAAAATATTAACGAATTAGACTTTGCTAAACTGAAAATGATTGACGGCGTACTATACAGATTGAACACTATCAAAGATTTTGATTCCGATGCTTACGGAACTACAGAGGTTGAACTAATTAAATATCTAGGGTAATGGCTATCGTAAACGTAAAACAATTTGAGGACTACATTCTGCAAGCGTGGGACGTTAGCGTTACAGATAATTGGTACAATGGAAGTTATATCGAGATAAGTTCTAACGACACATCAACAGGTGAATTTAATACTCAATTAATTGTTGACGCTCAAGGCTCTGGAACGTATGCCGCTAGCATTTGTAGTAATGCAACGGATGGAGGAAAAACAGATTGGTACCTACCTAGTACGGATGAATTAATAGCTTTCTTTAATGCTGGTTATACACAAGCTAATACGGCTTGGAGTTCTACAGAAATAGATGGTACTGATGCCTATGTAGTAGACTTGGACACAGGGGATGTTATAGCAGTAGACAAAAGTACTAGTACGTTAGTATTTAAGTTTAGAAAAGAATACACAACTAGCTACGTTACGATTGACAGGATGAACGTACAAAGCAAAAATGCACCTATATTAAGCGGTGGTGTAAACAATGCAGATGAGGACGTTTATAAAATGATAGGAGGAATAAATGGAATATCTAAAAATTCAAATATAATTAGTAATGAGTGACGAAACTAGAAGAATAATTATTAAAAAAGGGGCTGGTGTCCCTACAATTCCAACAAGTGCCGACCATAGAGATGGGTCATGGTTAGCAACTGATATTTATATCGGGGAATTTTACCAAAATACTAACACGGGTATTTTATACCAACGTACAAATGCTGGTATAGTTAGCGTACAAGCATCAAGTGGCACTGGGGATGAATTTGTTTTTGTAGGTACAAAAGTAGATTTTCCAGAGGCTGTCTCTGGTGTTATAACGTTAGAGAATGATGTTACCTATTATATAACAGGTTTAGTTGACTTAACAGGGGATAGGATTGTAGGTGGTCAAAACACTACAGTATTAGGAGCGTCTTCGGAGAATTGTATTCTTAAATCAACAGGTTTAAGTTCATCAACTGCATTGATTACTTCGGTTTACTCTTTACCAATGAGAAATATAACGATAACTCACGGTACTGCGTTAGATTTAGATGGGAATGCGACAACAACAGCCCTAGATTGGTTCGGGGTTAACTTTACTGATTGTGCTACTGTAGGAACTATTAAGGATTACACAAACTTTGTAATGAGTGACTCAGCATTCTTGAATAGTGGCAACCTAACATTTGACGGTACAATTGGAACGATAGCAACGAGTAACTGTTTATTCGATTGTACAAGCGGTGCGACTGCTTTAATTTTTCCAAGTACGTTGAATGTAACAAGAAGGATAAGAATTATTTATTCGTCTTTCGTAGTCTTATCTGGTGAAACAGGAATAAACCTAAATACAAGTGCAACGGTATCGAGTGAAAGATATATTTTAGATACTGTTAATTTCTCAGGTGGTGGTACTTACTTAACAGGCGTAACCCACACAGATAACAAGGCTTTATTCGTGAATTGCGTAGGTATTACAAACACTTCGACAAAAGGGTTTATGTATATGCTTAACAATACCACAGATACAACTATTGGGGTATCTAACGTGAATGTTTGGGTAAAAGCAAGCGGAACAACAGTAACAGGAACAAACTCGAAGTTTACACACACAACTAATAGACTAACATACAACGGGGCTTTCACAAACTCTTTTTTAGTTACGATTAATGCAACCACAAGAAGTGCCTCGGCAAATCAATCTATATCAATCGGAGTGGCTAAGAATGGAACTATCATAGCAGAAAGTGAGGGGATAATTAGAACAACAACCTCAAATGTTGAACATGGGGGAAGTACTCAGGCTGTACTTGAAATGGTAGCAAATGATTATGTAGAATTGTTTGTTAGGAATACCAACTCTGCGGACGTAAGGGTAACAGATTTTAATTTTAACGTTGTAAAAATACCGGTATAATGGCACAAGAAGAAATAATATTTAAAGTAGGAGTTGACACGGGAGATAGTGTACAAGACGTTAACAAGGTAGGGGATGCAATTGAGAATGTAGGCAAGGATGCAAAGAAAACAGATGGGTCATTTGTTAATCTTAGAAAGGAATTAAAAAACCTCACCGTACAACTCCAAAACCTAGACCCTGCTAGTAAAGAGTTTGAAACAGTTGCAAAACGTGCTGGTCAAATCAAAGAACAAATGAGGGGGGTTGCGGATGCTATCAATGACGCTGATCCTGAAAAGTTTGGTGGTAAATTTCAACGTACAGCGGAAGGAATTGCTGGAGCTTTCTCAGCGGTTACGGGTGCGCAAGCGTTATTCGGTCAACAGTCGGAGGAAATTGAAAAGCAAATGTTAAAAGTTCAGGGTGCTATTGCCTTAACTCAGGGTATTAGTGCAATGAAAGAACTACGTAATGATGCAACCGACTTATTTAATGCCGTTAAAACGGGCGGTGTTAATGCTTTTAAAGCACTACAAAAAGCAATAGGATCTACTGGAATAGGTTTGTTATTAGTGGCGTTAGGTACTTTAGTTGCTTACTGGGATGATATTAAAGCTGCAATTAGTGGCGTGTCAAGAGAACAAGAAAAATTGAATGCTCAATCTCAGCAAGATATAAAGTTACAAGATTTAAAGAAACAAAGTCTAAGCGATCAAGATAATATTTTAAAGCTACAAGGTAAAAGCGAACAAGATATTTTAAAAATCAAATTAAAACAAACTGAACAACAAATAAAAGCGTATGAAGTAGGTATTGCTAACAGTAAATCAACTTTAAAATTACAAGTTGAAGCAGAAAAAAGAAATCAAGAATTTTTAAGGAATACTATTCGTGTCGGTGCTGAAATAGGAGTTTTAGCATTAAGAGCTTTAACCACACCGCTTGACCTTTTGATTAAAACATACAATACAATCGCCTCTAAAATAGGATTGAAAGAAATAGCTTTCAGTATCAATGATGAGATTACTAAAATGACTAAGTTGGCGAGTAATACGGTGGCAAAATTAGTCTTTGATGCTGACGCTACAAAAGCTGCGGGGGATAAAACAATTTATGAACAAGAAGTAATATTGCAAAAACTTAGAAACGAGCAAGCTGGTTATATATTAGAGTCTCAGGCTTTAGATAAAAAAGCTAGTGAAGATAAAAATAAAAAAGATAAGGACAACGGTAAAAAATCTGTAAAGACGTTAGAAGAAACTGAAAAGGAAAAACTAGATCTTAAGCGTAAGATAGAAGATTTAAATGTAGCTAACATACAAGACGCTTACACGAGGGAGTCACTAGCTTTAAGGTATAAACACGAGCGTGAATTAGAGGACTTAAAAAAGCAATATGACACTAAAAAAATATTAAAAGAAGACTATGAGAAAATGGTTCTTGAAATAGACAAAAAACAAGCAGAGGAAAAAGCTAAGTTTGAAGAAGAGCAAAAGAAAATTAAAGACGAAAAAGCAATATCAGATAAAAATAAAGCGTTTGAAGAGCAAAAAGCAAGTTTGGAAGCTGAGATAATAACCAATGCTGAAAACTTCGCTATTAAACAACAAAAACAATTAGAGTTAGAAAATGCAGACTATGAACAAAAGAAATTAAATGCACAAGGAAATAAAGCACAACTAGAGTTAATTGAAGCACAGCACGCCGCAAATGTTAAAGCTATAAATAAAGAAAGTGTAGATTACCAAAAGATGCTTGATGAAACTTTAAAGCAAAGTAAAGTTGAATTATTAGGTGCAATTGGTAGTATCTTTGGTGAACTTGCTGGACTATCTAAACAGGCATCTGGAATTCAAAAAGCGTTCGCTTTAACTCAGGTTGCAATTGATACGGCAACGGCTTTATCTGGATTAACTTCTATATCGTTTAGTCCTACGAATGGTGATAATATAGTCAATCCACTTGGTCCATATATCAAACTTGCTACGGGTACTGCGAAGATTATATCTAATATGTCGAGGGTTAAATCTATTTTAGGGAGTGGTGTAAATGTAGCACCACCAACAACAGGAGGGGGAATAAATTCAAATCTAGGAATAGGAGCCACACAAGGCACACAAACGAATGTACAAGCTCAAAGCACTTATAAAGTAGTAGTAGTTGATTCAGATATTACTAAAATGCAAGACAAAACGAAAAAAGTTAATGCAATAAGTACTATTTAACATAATATTTTTTATATTTACACAAACGTTCTTTTATTATGCTACCTTTTTACGAGTTAGTTATCGATGAGTCTAATGATACAGGTGTTGATTTTAACGCCTTTGTATTAAGACCTGCACATGGTAAACCCTATTTTGCATTTAACAAAGAGCAAAAAATTCAGTATTTCTTTAACGAAGAAAAAAGAATTGTTACGGGTGTCATGATGAGTGCTAACACTCCTATTTATAGAAGTAATCCAGACCGATTCGTACTTTTCAAAAGTGAAACAATAAAAGCAATTAGAACAAAATTCCACACAAACGGATTCCACAATAATGTAAACGAAGAACACAATCCAGATTTAAAACTTGAGGGGGTTAACATGATTTCTTCATATATCATTTCTCATCCCTCACACATTCCAAGCCAATTTAAAGCAATGAACTTACAAAACGGTACATGGATAGCATCTTATAAAATAGACAATCCTACGGTATGGAATAAGATTAAAAAGGGTGAGTTTAGTGGGTATTCAGTTGAAGGGTACTTCGATCAAAAAGAAATTAAATTAAAAACAAATAATGAGTAAACCAATGAAATCAATCTTTGACTTCTTTAAGAAAGAAGAAGAGATTAAAGTTACGTTTGCAGAAATTACAACTATCGACGGTGTTGTGATGCAGTACGAAGGTGATTTAGTTGAAGGTTCAGCAGTATTCGTTTTGGATGCAGAGGGTAATCAAATACCAGCACCAGAGGGACAATACCAAATTGAATTGGAAGGAATCAAAATCGTAAACGTTGACGTAAACGGAATTGTAACAGCTATTGAAGACGTTGCAGTAGAAGAGGAGCCTATGTCTGCAGATGAGCCTGTTAACGAAATGATGAGCAAACAAGAATTTGACGCAATCATTCAACAAGTTATCACAGATACAGATTCTAGAATTACAGCACTTGAAGCGAAATTTGCTGAGTTGTTAGAAGTAAAAGAAAGCAAGTTCAAAGACGAACGTAAAAAAGTTGAAATGTCGAAAGAACTTACAGTAAAAGAAATATTAACTAAAAAATAAAAAACAAATGTCAATTAAAAGAACATTAAAAGAAAAGTTCGGTTACGATGTATCTGGACTTGCTGCTTGGAAAGATAACACTTTACCAAACATTACACCAGATTTAATTTCAACGTCTCGATTCTTAGAGAAATTGATGCTTGAAGAAGGTGTAAAAGGATCTAGAGAAATTGCATTATTATCTTCTTCTGTTGCATTACAGGCTAAGGCTGCATGTACTCCTTCTCCTGATGGTTCTGTAGTTTTCACTGAGAAAGTTTTAACTACTAAACCTCTTTATATGGGTGTTGAGTTTTGTAATGAAACTTTGAACACAAAAATGACTCAAGTGTTGAATGCTTTGGGAATGAAAAACCAAGAAGGTCAACTTCCAGCACCTTTGGAAACTATCCTTATGGCTTACTTAACTAAACAATTACAGAAAAAAGCTGAACGTTTAGTTTGGTTAGGAGATACAGCGTCTTTAGATACTGAGTTAGTACACTTTGACGGTTTAGTTAAAGCATTGAAAGCAGATACAGCGGTATTGAAAACTACAACTACATTTGCTACTATTACAACGTCTAACGGTTACGATGCAGCTTATGAAGTGTTTACTAAAATCCCTGCTGAGATCTTTGACAATCAAATGGAGATTGCTTTGTACACAGGACGTACTGAGGCTTTGGCTATCATTTCAGATTGGAATGCTGCAAATGCTTACGATCGTATCCAATACACAAGCGAAGGCGGTTCTATTCGTTTCATTTTACCACAAACAAATGTTGAAGTAATTACAGTACCCGCATTAGATGGTCAAAACGAAATCTTTGCTATTCCTACAGCGTTAGTGTTTTTAGGTGTTGATGCACGTGAGGATGAGAATTTTGATATTAAATACGATGCTTACAACGAGAAATTGAAAGTTGATACTTCTTTCAGATTGGGTGTACAGTATGTATTCCCTCAATACTTTGTAAGAGTTAAAAGAGCTTAATTATTAATCTAGGGGTGTAAAGCCCCTTTTTAAAATATTATAAATATGTGTGAATTAAGTGCGGGATTTAACGCCCTAAATTGTGATTCATCTGGAGGTGTTGCGACACTTTACATTGGGTCTTTAAGAGATGCAACTACAGGAGCTGCTAACTATACGTATACACGTACGGATGGAACTGTTTCAGCGATGGCAAATGTAGGAGCTAAATTGTTCTATACAGTAACCGTAGATGCTGAAATGTCCGACTTTACTGTTAATGCTATCGGTTCTCGTGAAAACGCTTCGACTGGTTTTGAAATAACAGGAAACATCAAATTGGCTGGTAACACAGCGACAATGATTGAACAATTAGAAAAATTATCTAAGGATAGAGTTTGTGTTATTGCTAAATTAAACGATGGTACTAACGAAATTTTAGGTATAGACAATGGTTGTAAGTTCTTGTTTAATAGAACATCAGGCACGAAGTTTGACGATATGAACGGTGTAACTTTAACTTTTACAGGACGTGAGAAGAAAAACGCCCCAAAAGTAAGTGATGCTATCGTTTTAACATTGTTATCGTAATAATTATTATGTTAAATAGAATTAAAGGGGAGGTTTTTACTTCCCCTTTGTTATTTCTTCTAGTGCCTTTTGATATTCTAAATGTGCTTCATACTCATCTATGAAATAACCTAAATGTTTTTGCTTACCATTACTTGTTATGCCTACCCTCCATTTTTTTCTTGTATTGTGCCAACTTACACCTTTATATTTACTTGAATAATTACCTTGTGTTTTTTTACAATTTTCTCTTTGTGACACCACTTGTAAATTTTCCAATCTATTGTCTGTTTTCACATCATTAATATGGTCAACAACTAAATCCATCTTACCATTAGGTATATGATTTAAAAAAGCCATTACTACAAGTTGATGGATTCTAAATGCCTTTGTTTTGTTATTTGTTCTTAAGTTTAAATATAAATAACCTGAATAACTAACGTTTGGTTTTAATATTTTTTCACTATTAAATTTTAGTGACTTTACATTACCTAAGTTTGATACTTGATAATTATCATAACCTGGTATTGCTTTCCAAATTTCAATCATATTATTTTGTGTTTAATTAGTGTGTTTAAAAATGAAAGCGGAAACACGTAAACACTTCGTTATTCGATTAGCCAATTACCTCTAATCTATTCCGCAAATACAAATATAATCATTATCTTTGAAAGAAAACACTATGAAATACAAAAAAGAATTTGAAGGGCAAAACGTTTGGGTTGATAAAGTAAAAAGTTTTTTAGGATGTAATCAAGAAAATCAAGAAATTTTATTTAAATTTATACCAAATATCTTTGAAAATGATGTTACAGATACGGCAAGCGAGCCTAAACCAATTAGCACTAACGTTAAAAGAAAAAGCAAACGAAAATTATCCTAACATTTTCTTGTTTCGTTTTGTATCTGAACAGTCTCGTAAAGAGTACTTTTGTAATTTAACAGACCTTTCTACTACTCAAAAAAGATATAATCTATTTAACTTGTATGAAGGAACAGATATAGATTTACCAGTAGGTGAATATATGTACTATGTTTATCAAATGGAAATTGAAAACGAAAATAATTACAACCTTGGTTTTCTTTGTGAACAAGGCAAGGCAAAAGTAAAATCAAATGTAGCAACAGTAATACCTACTTTTACTCAAACTACAATTATAAAACAAATTTATGAGTGATAACTATATATTTAGAGAGGCTAAGATTCCTTTACCTATTGAAAAGCAGAAAGCTGGTCAAACTTGGGTAAGTTGGGGAGAAAATAACGACTATCCACAGTTTTTAATAGGGCTTTACTATAATAGTTCTATTCATGGAGGAATTGTTAACTCTAAGGTAAAATATATTGCTTCAAGTGGATTAGACGCTCAAACAAATGATTTGCCTAAATGGGAGTTAATCAAAAAGAATGGGAACGCTCCTTTTAGTTTGGATGAGATCACTTTGATGGTAGCGAAAGATTTTGAGTTATTAGACTCATTTGCTATAATGTTTAGAAAAAATCCTATATCAAAATTTTGGGACGCTCACCACGTATCTACGGAGTTGATTCGTAAAGGTGAAGATTCTAGTTTCTTTTATTACTCAGAAAATTGGAAGGAAAGAAACCAAAATGAAGAAAAAACAGGCTTCAAAAAGATCAAGAATATTGAAGATTTAAACCTAAAGGATAAAGAATGTTTGTTATATGTTAGCTCAAGAAGTAAGCAGCATATAATCGACGAAAAAACAGGTCTATTGACTAAGTCAGTTTATCCTATTCCATCCTATTCAGGTGCTATTAAATCAATCATGGCATCTATTGAAATGAACTATTTCAGATATTCAGAGGTTGTGAATAGTTTCAAAGGTGGCACAATGATAAACATTCCAACAGGTGGACCAGACAACGAACATGACAAAAAGAAATTAATTGCACAGCTAAAAGGTGAAAGTACTGATCGAGATAAACAAGGCGGAATAGTAGTAACATTTTCTAGAGGCTCAGAAAACGCCCCAACGGTAACGCAAATAAACGGTAATAACCTAGATCAAAGATATTTATTAACACAAGAAAGCATTATCGACGACATTATGGTTGGTCATAGTGTGATTAGTCCTACTTTATTCTCGATTAAAACAGCTGGTCAATTAGGTGGGTCAAGTGAGTTAGAAACAGCTTACCAATTGTTTATGAACAACTATGCTTTAGAGCGTCAAAAGATAATCACAGACGCTTTGCAGTATGCACATTATACACTTAATTCATTTGTAGGGGATATATTTTTCATAAGTAAACCTTTGAATTTAAGTGGTAAAACAGAAGAAGTTTCTGAGATAGCTAAAAAAATAAACGTATTAGAGCCTAATTTACAAAATGTAGTATTAGGTAAACTAACAGTAAACGAGTTACGTGGATTAGCTGGTTTAAATCCTTTACCTAACGGAGATGTAATACAACAATCGTTTAAAAATGAAGTTAGTGACGAAACTGTAATTTCATGGTTTTCTGAATTAGGACGTACAGAATACAAAGAGGTTTATTCACAAGAAGTAAAGGATTTTTCTAAACTTGAAATGTCCGAGAAAGAATTACTTTCAAAATATTCATTTGCTAACGATTTAACAGCCGATCAATTGAAAATAGTTGAAATGATTAACAACGGAGAAAGCTACGGGTCAATTGTTAAAGCTATCGACAAAGGTGCAACGTATGTATCTAGACAACTAGTAGAGTTAGAAAAGTTGGGAATGATTAAAGGCTTTGAGCTTACACCAAAGGGTAAAACAAATGTAGGAGAAGTATCGTTTGAAGTGGTTTATCAATACAGAGAACGTGAGGGAATACCTCCGTTAAAAGGTGAAAGTCGTCCTTTTTGTAAGAACTTACTAGCATTAAAAAGAGTGTTCACACGTGAAGAAATAGACCAAATTACAGCACGTTTAAAAGCAAACGGAATAGATAGGAATGTTTGGGAATATAAAGGGGGGTGGTACACTAATCCAGAAACAGGAGTACATACACCTTCATGCAGGCACACGTGGTTTCAAATCATTGTAAATAAGTAAGTTATGACACATTTAATTAGTACAACAAATTTAAAAGCGTTATCCTATATTAGTACAAATGTGGATGATCTTTTAATATCTACTTTGATCACAAGGGTACAAGACACTGTTTTAGAATCGATTCTAGGGAGTCAATTATTCAACAGGTTGTTAAGTGGTGTGGATAATGATGATTTAAACCCTGATGAAATTCTATTGTTAGACACTTACATTAGTCCTTGTTTAGTTGCAGCGGTTGAAAAAAGGGCTACTGATATGACTACTTTGGAGCTTAGGCAAATTGGAGTGTCTCGTGTAAGCTCAGAGGGCGTAAACACTGTAAATGAAGCTGAATTAAACCGTTTAAGCAATTCTTTGAGCAAAGACTATAATTTCTACAGAGAGAGGTTGATTCGTTTCTTAAAATTGAACTATACTGTATATCCAGAGTACACTTCTTACTACGATTATCTTTACCCGTGTGATGATCTTAACCAGATTAATCCAGATAGGGGCTTTTCAGATACTAATATCAATTTTGCATGATAACGAGTATAAACCAACTTTCTACGGAGCTTAAAGCTATTCAGGATTCACACTATCAACTGAATTCTTACTACTTTGGGGAGTTTAATTTAGCTTTACAAAATAGGGAGTTAGAATATCCTTTGCTTGTATGTGATTATAACAGCGGATCTATTAACGTGTCTAATACTTCGGTGCAGTTATTTATAATTGTGGCAGATAAGGTGTATAAGGATAATTCTAATTTAATAGAAACTAAATCGGACACGCTTCAAATTTGCAGAGATATATTCAACGTAATGAAAAAGTCCCAAAGGTGGCAAGTTTTAGGACGTGTTACACAAGGAAATGTGACTTCATTTGTTGAACGTGGAAAAGATGAGGTTGCAGGGCATGTGATGAATGTAACTATCGAGCTAAGAGATACAAACGGTATTTGTGATTTACCTTTAAATGGGTATGATTTTGGAGGCTCTGGAAGCCCTTCATGTGATCCTGTTTTAATAGTAAATTCAAACGGTACTTTTAGCGTGTCGGTTGCAAGTGGTTCGACTTATGAGTTGGAAGACATGCTTTTCGATGTATATGTAAATAGTAATTTTAAGGAAGAAATAACAATAATAACACTAGATAATTAAATTATGGCAAATACAGTTAATATTTATGTGAATAAGGCGGATATTGGTTTAGATTTAGTCGACAATACAAGCGATTTAAACAAGCCAATTTCAACAGCTACGCAAACAGCTTTAAATGGTAAAGAAGATGTTTCTAACAAGTCTACAAACACAAGTTTAGGGACTTCGGACACGCTTTATCCAAGTCAAAAAGCGGTAAAAACGTATGTAGATACTGCTGTTAGTGGTGCAACTATACCAACGTTAGACCAAGTTACAACCTCTGGTGCTGTTACGGATAATTCTATAACAGTGGCAAATGTGACTTTTTCAAACACTATGACATCAAGTGAACACGCTGTTCAAAGATTAACCACTAATAAAAAAGTTTCAATCAAGGCGGACGGGGAGATAATAGTTAACACAAACGGGAACTTTGAGGCATCTTTAAAAGCTACTAATTTAACAGCAAACGTAAATATTGAGCTACCAAATAAAGCGGCTGGAACTTATACACTCGCAACCACTGATATTATAGGAGCTGCAAATGGAGTTGCTGAGTTAGATGGGGCTGGTAAAGTGCCAAGTTCACAATTGCCCTCTTATGTGGATGATGTTGAAGAGTACGCAAATTTAGCGGCGTTCCCTGTTACTGGTGAAAGTGGTAAGATATACATTGCTTTAGATACAAATTTAACTTATAGGTGGGGAGGTACTGCATACGTTGAAATTAGTCCTTCTTTGGCTTTGGGTGAAACCTCATCAAGTGCTTACAGAGGTGACCGAGGTAAAATAGCATACGATCATTCACTTTTAACAAGTGGCAACCCTCACAACGTTACAAAAAGTGATGTTGGACTTTCAAATGTCGTTAACTCAGATACAACAACAACAGCAAATATAACGGATTCATCAAACAAAAGATTTGTAACAGATGCACAATTAACTGTAATAGGTAACACAAGCGGAACTAATACAGGTGACCAAGACCTTTCTGGTTTAGCAACTAAAAACTTAACGTTAGATCGCAAAACAGCATCATACACGTTAGTTTCTGGGGATAACAACAAGTTAATAGAAATGAACGTTGGAACTGCCAACAACGTAACTATTAATAATAGTGTTTTTAGTGCAGGTAATCAAATTTTAGTTAGTCAATACGGAGCAGGTCAAGTTACTTTTGTAGCAGGTGCTGGAGTTACTTTAAGAAGTCCAAGTGGAAAACTTAAATTAACAGGTCAATATTCGTTAGCTACAATTATAGCAATTTCAGCAACAGAATTTTACATAAGTGGTGATTTAACAGCGTAATTATGATAGTATCAACTCACGGAATAGTAGCAAATAGTGGTGGTGTAAGTAAATTACTTGATGTTTATACAGGTGCAAGTGTAGCTTATTCCTTAAGAAAATTAAGAACTGCATATACAGGCTACGCTATTAGGGTTAGAAGATCGAGCGACAATACTTCATTAGATATTGGTTTTGATTCTAATGGTAATTTAGACACCTCTTCTTTAACTTCGTTTGTTGGAGCTAATAATGGCTATGTAACTATTTGGTATAATCAAAGTGATTTAAACCCTACTTATAACATACAGCAACCAACATCAGCACAACAGCCTCAAATAGTTAGCAGTGGAAGTGTTATATTAGATAATGGTAAACCATCTGTTAAATTTACATCCCAAAGAATTGGTAATACAATACCATTCACAAATATTAATTTAACTAACCATTCAATATTTTATGCTGGATATTCAGTTGGCACTGGGGTAAGCTATGGTGCCTTAGTTAACATCCAAACATCACCAGCAGATAATCCTGATTTAAGACTTGCATCGGGTGCTGACATTTATTCTTATTGGAATGGTACCTACCAAATAAATGGTAATTATAACATGAATGTTCGTAAAGTATATTCATCTATAATTAATGGTAACAAAACACATACAGTTTGGGGTAATGGTACTCAATTAGCAACAGGGTCTAAAACAGGAACTTTTAATCCAATAAACGAGCTAACGTTAGGGGGTTTCGTTGGGACTAATGGGTATCAAAATGGTTATATGTCTGAATTTATTTTATACTCAAACGACCAAGCCCCTAATAGAACAGGAATAGAAACAAATATTAATACTTATTATGCTATTTACTAATGTTAGGATATAAATTTACAACAGAACAAGAAGCAATAAATGCTAGGTCATTATGTGCTAATTATAAAGGATTGCCTAATCCACAAGGGGATACACTTTATTGGGTTAATTACAACTATTCACAAATAGACAAATTTTACTATATTGAATATGTAAATGAATTAGAAAATGTATTAGGGCAACCGATTAATTTTGAAATAACTATAATAGAAAGATAATGAACGAATTAAAAAACATTTTAGAGCAACTGAGAAAAGCGAAAACAATCCTTTTAATACTTCTATTTGTTAGCTTTATTTTATTTTATTACAAGTCGTTAATAACGGAAGTCGTTGAAAGTAAGGTAAAGAAAGACGAGATTAAGCATGATATAAATAATAGTATTTTAATACACCAAATGTTAAATGATTTGATGTTAAGGTATAAAGCTGATAGGGGCTACATATTTCGCTTCCATAATGGTATCCAATTCTATGACGGTACTCACAAAAACCATCAAAGTTTAGCTTATGAAGTTTGTAACAGGGGGATAAGTAGCGAAGCAATGCAATTGCAGAATTTACCTACTTCTTTATTTCCTAGATTTTTACAAGAAATTATGCTTAATAGAATGTGTTATTCAGATATCAACGATATCAAAGAAAATGCAACTCGAATTGCACTACATGAACAAGGTATTAAAAGCCTTGTAGCGTGTCCCGTGTTTAAAGATGGTAAATTCACAGCTTATGTAGGGCTTGATTTTGTTAAAGATAGCATAAACAAAGACTTTAATTACCATGAATTTAAACATCAAACAGACGAAATAGGGAGAATTCTTAATCAATAAAAACAAATATCATGAATTTAATCGAAAAAATTAAGGCAAAAACGCCAAAGAAAAACAAAGTAATTGGACAAGTTACAGCGGTTCTAGGTGCTGTATCGTTAGCAGTAGCAGAAAGCGGAGCGGTGGATAATCGACCAATTTTAAAGCTAGGATTAGAAGTATTAGCAGTTAAACTCGGTGCTGTATCAGTTTATAACGCTCAAAAAGTAGAAGAATGAGTTACGAATGGTTAAAAGCTGAGAAAAGCCCTAGAATCTTAGTTGAAGCCGTTAAAAACTTAGGAGTTAAGGAAGTTGTTGGAAAAGCTCACAACCCTATTATTTTACAGTGGGCAAAAGATTTAAAACTAGATAAGTTTTATACTAACGACGAGATCCCTTGGTGTGGTTTATTTATTGCTCATTGTTGTCATTCAACAGGTGTAGAAGTAGCAAATAAACCTTTATGGGCTTTATCATGGAGTGAGTGGGGTAATGAAGTCAAAGAACCTATGTTGGGGGATGTATTGACGTTTAAACGTGACGGAGGCGGTCATGTAGGTATTTACGTAGGTGAAGATACTACTCACTTTCACGTGTTAGGAGGTAACCAAGGTAACGCCGTGAGTGTTTCAAGAATTGCTAAGACTAGACTATTTAAAGCACGTAGAACAGCGTGGAAAATTGCACAACCTAGTAACGTTAGAAAAATTATTTTAGAAGGTAAAGGAAATGTATCTACAAATGAAAAATAATTACTATATTTGACTTCATTTCTTTTCATAATTTTTTAAATTAAACAACTAGCCTAGTTAATTCTAGGCTTTTTTATTGTATGAAACTAGCAGAATTAGAAATCAAAATTAAAGAGATTAAAGAATTCAAAAATCTCAATCTTAAACACGGGAAAATTAATGACCCTCAAAAATTCATTGATTTAAATATATCTTATTTAAAAGCTCAGTCGGGTAATCGTCGTTTTTTACCTTATTATGAAAGATTATTAGAATTTTATTTACTAAATAAGTAGAAATTTATTATATTTGTGTATAGATATGCAGGTGTCTAAAATAGTTTTGTAAAAGAAATCCAAACGAGGATTCTGATATAGTCTTAAATACTCGGAATATTTAAGAATTACTTACCCTTATTCGCCTGCACGTTTAAGGGTTTTTTTATGCCCGTACTTTACATAAAAGGTGTTGTATGGGTTGAACATCTAAAACAAAAACAATCGCTCAAAACAAATGCTTATTCGATAAATCAAACCCTGCTCTGTTCTAATGCTTAACAACAGGTACTGCATACCGAAAGGTAAGAGAATAAGTAAACCAAAATGCCTAAGCTGAAAAGCTGAATAAATAAGAAAAGGTTGCAGAGGGAAGTGTTGTTTGTTGGGCTTGATTAATATATCTCTTATATTAATAAAATACTGAATAGTATATATGCAGTATAATAGCATAGCTATATCTTAAAGAGAATAAAATAAATCAAATATTAAAATATTTTTAGAAAAAGTAACTTTTATTTTGTAGTTAGGTTATTTAGCGTTATATTTGTCGTATCAAACTAAATGATATGAGAGATAAAGAATTATTTAAAAAGCACAAAGAATATTTTGACAAAGATATTCCAAACACGCTGGAGTGGACGCAACTAAAAGTGATAGCTATTAAAAGACTCAAGGCAAACCGATTTAAGCTAAATGAAATTAAAGATGCTATTGGTATTTGCTTAAAGAATACTCAAAAGCTAAACTCCAGAGAAACTAATAAAGAGTTAGAATTATTATTCGATACTCTATTAAGTGAAAAAATTTACCCAATTAAACAAAACAATAAAGTATTATGGAAAAAGTGATTTATTTAGGTGTGATGATAGGCTTTTTATTCGTTGTGAGGGCTTTATTTATCAGAATGGAAGAAAGAGCCAAGTATAGAAGTAAAATGGAAACTAAGCGACGTAACGCACGTTTTTACGAAACTATCGACTATACAAATTTTAACAAAGAAACTGGAAAATATGAAAACTAAGAAGAAGTATCACACTAAACACTTCAAGAATTTACCCTTAGAAGTTCAAACTAGAATCTATAATTTGATAAGCAGAGGTAAAACATTGTACCAAATAATCAAGTTAGAGAAAGTTTCAGTATCAAGTTTACATTTATTGTTTGAAGATGTTAAAAAGCCTGTTTCACGTGCTAAGATCGGACACAGAAACGAAGCTTATTACACGGAAGAATACATGATTAATGGTTATCAAATACCAACTTATGACGATTTAAGCGAAAGTGAAAAATTTATATATAATACATTATGATAGAATCAACAATTTACATGGCACGATTGATGTTTAGAGACTTAATCGAGGACTATTCACAGGAAAGTTTAGAGCGTTTTGCCAACGACTTTAAAAACTTAGAGGAATTATTTGAAGAGCAAATCAAACAAGCCTATTTGCAAGGATGGGAGGATAGGTGGCACGTTGACCGAACGGATTTAAGTAAAGCATTTGAAGATTTTTATAAAACTTATAAGAAATGAAACAATTAAATATAATGTATCAGATAATTTTATTATCTCAGGTTACACTCGAAAAGTTAGAGGATTTGGATGATAATAACATTTTCAAAAAGAACAACAAGGAGTTATTCGATAAGTTTTATGAAGTTATTACGGATTTAGCAGAAAACAGCACTAACAAGCTAACAGATCAACAAATCAAATCATTTCAATATAACACGGATAGGATGCGAAAATTAGTAGATAAAATCAATATAAAATCAGTATTATGAAAATCGGACAAGAAGTAAAAGCAGTTAAGCAATTTGTTTACGGTGCTGGACACCCACAAGGAGGGCGTAACGCTTTAATCGTAGGAGCAAAGTATAGAGTAACAGATTTCAGTTGGTCGATGAGTACGTTCGCAATAGTAGATATTCACGGGAATAAATTATGGTTTAACATAAATAATGAACATTTTGAAATGGAAAAAAAGGATGCTATTGTAGAAAGTGTAGTTGCTAAATATTTACAACGTTCTAAACTAGGGATTAAAAAGTACGGAACCACCTTAGAAGAAAACAACGTCGATAACTTCCTTATTCACCTCCAAGAAGAATTATTTGATGCCTCACTTTATATTGAAAAGTTATTAAGTCAAAGAAATGGGACAAATGAAGATAAACTTCTATTACTTGATGATAAATTATCAAATTTAAAAAAATAATGAAAATTGATAAAGCACCTATCTCATTCACATGTCCATCAATAGATTCAGCTATTGATATCATTCAGCACGTTGAAATGCCTGAGTATGATAGGTATTTAGTTTTAGATTTACTAGAAGAGCTAAGATCGGACAACGCTAAACTTCGGGAATGTATTAACGAAATATTAGAAAATAATTAAAAAAAGTAACCTTTGTTTGATTTATAAGTTTCTTTGTATTATATTTGTTCTATAATTAAAAAACGAAAAGAAATGAAAAAAGAACTAACAAAAAACAAAGTAGCGACTAAATTATTAAAATGTGGTTTTAATGAAAATGATGTTATTAAAATGATTAATAAAAATTTTGAATATGCTTTTAATAATTACAATACATTAAAATCAATAACTGAATGTGTAATTACTCTATATTAACAAAACAGGGGTGCGACTGTAACGCACATTAATTATGAATGATTTAAATAAAGTTCTTGAGTTTGTAAAATTAGAACAAAAAAAAGCAAAAAAAGGTTTAAAAATGTGGGGCTGGATAGGTGCAAGTACAAAAAGTTTTTATAGAGGTGCAATAACTTTTTTGGAAAATATTGAAGATTTTATAGAAATAGAAAAAATCACAAAAAGAGAAATAAACAAAAAAATAAATTTAGGCACCATTATCGATTTAGACGCTTATAAATATACTATTGAACACTTCAATGTAGATTTAAAATCTAATAAAATAGAATTAACTATACGCCATTTAAATCAACAAAAACAATATTTTACTTATGATTTATCACAGGCTAAAAAAGAAGGTGTAATAGATATAACATTTTTAAATAAAGTATTAAAATGAATTACGCAATCGAATTAATAGAAAGAGAAATTAACCTTTTAGAACGCTGTTTAAGTGCATGGGAGTGTAAAGAGTATCCAGACGCTAAAAAACAACGTGATAAACGTATAAATGAGCTAAATGAAGCTTTAAATATATTAACCAATAAATAAAAACAAAATGCAAAGATATATTTATAAAGATGTAGTAATAACATACGCAGGTTTTAAAATGGAAGATTACTATTGTTTTTATGGATATTTTGAAAATTCATTACTTTATCTAAAAGAAAATCAAATTTTAAAACTAAAAGAATTATGAAAAAAGTAGTATTAGTATTCGCAACAGCTTTAACGTTATTTAGCTGTAAAAAAGAAACAGTAGTTTCTAATGAAGGTAAAACTTGTAACTGTTATACTGAATCACAAAACAAAAATTATAGTTACGTATGGACTGAAGCTAGTCCTAATTATAATCCTAATGAACAACTATCTG
>Ga0102814_10000359_pt1 | contig 33845 bp, 54 predicted proteins | sample ColrivemetaGS741_FD_79112 | JGI IMG/M metagenome (GOLD analysis project Ga0102814, IMG submission 79112) | Estuarine microbial communities from the Columbia River estuary - Flood tide ETM metaG S.741 | ecosystem: Environmental > Aquatic > Marine > Intertidal zone > Estuary | place: USA...
ACAGCGCGGATCGTGCGCGCTGTAGTCCGCGCTCCATAGTGACCGGTGGACACCGCCCACACAATCGGTATCCACCACTCCGGCAGGATGGCAGACGCCGCGCCCGCCATCAGCAACGGAGCGCCGATCATGAGGATCGGATCGTCCCGGTCTGGAATGTCCCACCATCCGAATAGAGCCACGCATCAGGCTACCCCGTCAGGGCTGGATCGGGGAGGGGGCGCTGACGGCAGGGCGTCGATGAGCCACGCCGCCGTTTTGTGTGAGATCTGCCCGGCGGCGGTGTCCGGCTCGACGCACGCCCGCGCCCCGATGGCGGCGATCTGACGGCGCAACCACGCCCGGTGGAGCTGTCGGCGCATGGCATCAGACAGCGGCGGGAGTTCTATAGCGGCGGCGTGCAAATCCAGTGTCACCGGGCGACGACTCCCGGCGGGACGTGCCACACTCCGGCGATCTCGATCATGCACACCCGCCCCTCGACGCGGTGGCGTCTGTCCTGCGCAAACTGCCCACAGACATGCGCCGCCCCGGCGTGCCACCGTGCATCCTCGATGTCCTGGAGGATGCGCCACGACGCCACGCCAGCCCCAACAGACATCAGGATCAGGAGGCGCGTCACTGATCACTCCCCGGCGGCGGCGTCAGGTACAGCTCAGGCCAGAACGGATCGAAAATATCCGGGCGCTTGCCCGTGGCGCGCAAGTTCAGGCCCACGGCGGGGATCTCGTCCGTCGGCAGCTCTGCAAATTCATCTTCTGCCACCTGTGCGCCGTGCCCTATCGTGTCCTCCACCTGGATCGCGCGGGCGCGCTGTGCGGCGGCGTATGCAGCGCGCGGGGCGGGCTTCATGAGTGCGAGCTGTACCAGATACGCCACCGTCAGCAGGATCGGTGCAAGGATCAGGAATCCCAGGATCACGCGGGCGACATCGAGGGGGATCACGGGGCGCTCCGGATGCTATCCGCCGCGTCGGTGAGTATCGCTTTGACCTGACGCAGTGACAGCACGGAGCGCGGGCCGATCTCGATGTGCGTCTGTCCGGCGCGATCTCGGTACACGAGGACGGGGATCACGTCCTCCAGGGTGTGCCCCGGTTCAGGGCTGACGCCGGAGGCGGCTACCAGTGCGGCGCAGAGTCGCTGTCTGAGGTGTAGTCCCGTGGTGCTCATTTCAGATCCAGATCAGGGGTGTACGTGGGCGCGTCGAGGATGTCACCCGGCAGGGGTGGAGGAGCACGCCACCCCCTCACGTCGGCGTCGGGGTCTGTCAGGGCGTCATCGTCAGGACGGGGTGCGCAGATGTCGGCGTGATTGCACGGCGGGCAGAGTCGATAGAGCGCGCCGGGCGGGGGCTGCCCACCGGGACGATAGGCGATCTCCCGGTCACAGTGTCGGCAGGAGTAGCGGCGGATCTGCGGCGCGATGGAGAGGCGCGTCACGGTGTCACCTCCAGGGCGGAGATCGTGACATGCGCGCCGACGCGGGCGGGATCGTGGCTGGCGTGTAGGCTGACGTGCAGGCGACTCACAAGGGTATCGTCCACCAACGCGCCGCCGTGTACCAGGGCGTCGAGGACCGACCCGGCGGCGTTGTCGGCGTCGGGTTTGCCGATCCAGGGGAACGGCTCCCCGCCGGGCGGCTTCCACAGCGCCCGGCGGGTGACGCTGGTCTTAGCGGGCCGGTTGCGAGGCGCGGGGAGGACCACCACGACGTGCACCGTCACTGCGCAGTCGATCACGGCATGGACAGACGCGGCGCGCATGGACTGTACGACGCTGACGGCACTCTTGACCCACAGCCGATAGGCGCGGGGCATGTACGTACCCCGGCTTGTGACGCGGGGGCGGGCCTTGCCGGGTGTTTTGCCCGGCAAGAACAGGGCAAACAGTGGCGGGGAGTCGGTCACGATGTCCTCCAGGCGGGGAAGTGCTGCGGGCGCGGGGGAACGCCCGCAGCGGATCGAGGATCAGGCGCGATCCGGGGAGGGATCGGCGGGGGAGCGGGTGAGGATGCCGATCACGCGGCGGCGCTCCTCGACGGGGAGCCGCTGCACTTGACGCAGGGCGCGGGAGCCCGCAGCCGTCAGCCGCCCGGCCTGGAGCCACGTCACAGACACCCGACAGACGCGGGCGACATCGTGCAGCACTGGATCACCGGGGCGGCGCTCCCCGCGCTCCCAACCGTGGACCGCACTCGACGTGCATCCGAGGAGGCGGGCAAGTCCCGCGATACTGTGCCCGGCGTCGAGGCGTGCCTGTTTGATGCGTGATCCTGTCGTCATGCACAAACAATAGCGCATGACTGCGCACCCGTCACGGGATACGATCGGTGCGGTCGTGTTGCCGGGAGTGAGGGGGATTAAGCTACCCCCGCACTCCCGGTTTTTATCTGCGGGAGTGCGACGGGTGGAGGATCGCAGTGATCGCGACGTGCAGCGCGTCAGCCTGGAGTGCGGCCCACCCCTGGCAGATCACCACCTCCAGGACATCGACGACGGACACCGGGAGCGCCTGGATATACGCCGTCAGTGCAGCCTCCCCGGCGTCCCGGTTTGGAGCTGCGGGCCGTGCCATGCAGGCGATCAGCTCCAGCTCCAGCAGTGTCCGGCGGGTGTGTGCGCTCACGGTGTCACCTCGATGTATACGCCGCAGGTGGAGCTCTGCCCGTCCTGGTATCGGTGCGCCTCCATCGCGGCGGCGTGCATGTCGTCGCACTCCTGATCAGTCCAGACGGACAGCCACGAATTCGCGCGGGGCTCCCCCTCCCGGTCGGGGTGTGGATTCCAGAACGACAGCAACAGACAGCCTGCGCGGGCGCTGTGACGCTTGCACTGACGGCAGAGGGTACGCCGTGCCATCGGGATAGCGGCGGCGGTCATCGTGCCCTCCGCGCGCGGTATGCGTCGGGACGATCAGACACCCGCCCCGTCTCCCCGTGCCAGTGGAGATCCAGGATCATCCCCGCCGGGCCTGCCCTGTTCTTGCCGACAACCCAGTTCATGAGCGTGGGATCTGCGGTGTCGTCGTAGTACGCCGGACGGTGTGCAAGGAGGATCAGATCGGCGGTGTTCTCAATCATGGTGGAGTCTGAAATATTGGAGATCCGGGGGATTGCATCCTGACGGTTCTCTGCGTCACGGTTCACCTGCGCCAGTACCAAGATCCAGATCCCCAGCTCCTTCGCCAGCTCCTTGAATCCCACGATCCAGCGGGTGACAGCATCGGTGCGCCGCTCCCCGCGATCCGGTGTCATCAGCCCGATGTAGTCCACCACGACGCCGCGCAGTGGTGCCGCTGTGGTGGCGTTCTCTGCATGCTGTCGGCGGATATGGCTCTTGATCTCTGTCAGGGTGTAGATCCCCCGCCCACGGACCCGCAGTGGCAGTGTGGAGTATTCCGCCGCTGCGGATCTGATCCGTGCCATCTCTGCCGGGGAGGACTGGACCTTGCCGATCACCTTCCCCAGCCCGACGCCGGAGAGCTGCGCGATGTACCGCTGGTGCTGTTCCACTTCGTCCATCTCCAGGGTGACGTATTCCACCCGGTTCCCGTCGAGGGCGGCATTCATCGACAGGCTGACGGCACCCATCGACTTCCCCATCCCCGTCCGTGCAGCGAGGACGATCAACTTTGTGGGCGCAAGGACGCCGGGGGCCACCGCGTCGAGGGTTTCGATCCCCGTCGAGCCGTGGGCGTGTGCTGCGGGATTTGCGAGGAGATCCAGGACAGCGCGCGCCCCGTCGTCTGCGCTTGTCCCGGCGTCGGGGCGGGTGTGGCGTAGTCTCCCCACTGCACGCTCCACCAAGTCGATCGCGTCCTCCACCTGTTTCGTCGGGCGTCCGTGGATCGGCTGGGATGCAAGCGACGTGAGCCAAGGGGCCATAGCGGCGATCCGGCGGCACGTGGCAAGCGCGATCACCGTCTCGATGTGGTCCGCGACGATGAGCGGCGATCCCATGTCTGCCAGCCCTGACGCGTACTGCAGCCCGCCGTAGTCCTCCACATCTCCGGAGAGGTAGATCGCCTCGATGACCGCCGCCATCTCGATACTCTGCCCGGCGTCGGCGCGTTCACAGAGGAGCACATAGAGGCGCTGGTGTGCCAGCCGGTAGAAATCCCTCGACTCCAGGCCGCTTGCGCGAATGTCTACCAGCTCAGCACCATAGCTGCTGAGAATCGAGGCGAGGATCTGGCGCTCTGCCTCCAGGCTGTGCCGCTCTGCGGGCGTCTGTGCGGCGCTCACGATGCCACCTCGACGCACGCCGCCGCCCAGTGCTGCGGAAACTCCCGCTTAAAATCGCGTTCAAATTTGCCCGCTTCATACCCCCGGCGCAGATCCCGCGCTGCCAGCCATGCGCTACCCGTCGAGGACGTTCCCAAGACCGACTGCATGCAGCTCAGCACGGCGGCGTCTACCCGCAGATCGTCAGGGCACAGCCGCCACCCGGTGCGCTCGTGTGGTGCCTGTCGTCGGTGGATGTCTCCCCAGCATGCAGAGAGAAGTGCATAGGCCTTATCTGCGGTCATTGCCTCCCCGGCTCCCCCGTCGAGGAGCGTCAGCGCGCCCGGTGCTGCGGGCTTGGGAAATACGCCCTGATAGCCTGACGCGGCGGCGGTGTGGAGGGCGTCAACCACTGCCAGCCCCGCCCGGTGATCCCGCTCGAGCTTGCGCAGGAGTCGTGCAGGCTGCGCCGGGGTGCGCCACCGTGACGCCGCCCTCATCTCCTGACGGTGTGCGCAGTAGTCCACCCACGCCTCCCCCCAGCCCGGCAGGGCGTCGAGGACATCAGGCACCGGGACGGCGGCGATCTGTGCAGCGGTCATACAGCCCTGACGGCGGCGGGGCTTCTCCACAGCGTCCACAGACTTCTCCACAGCGTCCCCGGCAGGGGGACTACAGGGGGTAGTTGTCTGATGTGTGATGTCTGAGGTCTGTACTTCCGCGCGTATGGCGACCGGCTGGCGACGGGCTGGCGACGGGCTGGCGACGGCAGACGGTTTAACCTGCTCTATCGTCTGCAAAGCTGGCGACCGGCTGGCGACCGGCTGGCGACGGGCTGGCGATTGCTGGATCAGACGCCAATCCGACTCTGCTCGTAGGAGACAGCGGACACGGTGATCAGTCCATCCCCAGCGGGCAGACAGCGCGGGGCGTCCCGGCATCCTGCGACGACGTGACAGCTTCACCTGTGCGGCGTACACCCGCAGATCGTGTGCGGCCTGTCCATGTGTCCAGGGCTGCGGGAGGAGCGGGGCCACCTCCTGCCACACAGCAGACGGCAGGGGTTCCCAGCCTGTGCGCAGGGATGACGCGGGAGCGCCGGGTGTGTTATTCTGCATTTGATTCCTTCAGGGACCGGGTGTAGTTGGTAGCTCCCCGGTCCCTATTTTTATATCACGTCAGCGGTCAGAACAGGGTGTTCTGTACTGCGGGACGCCACGCGGGCGGGCGTGACATCGTCAAATACTCCCGCTGCTGTTTTGAGAATACGCGCTTCTGTCCGATCCGCTCCCCTGTAATTTCCACGACGTGCCAGCCCTCCAGCTCCACAATCGGCGCGCACTCGCAAATCACCACCCACGCCCCGGCGTCAGACCAGCGGCGTGCCATCGTCAGCACGTCAGCGCGGGGGAGGCTGTGCGCGTATCCAGTGGTCGGGTGTTCCCCCAGGTGTCCCAGATAGGGCGGATCGATGATCACCACAGAGCCGGGCGGGAGCTGTGGTGGCTCGACGGCGCGGGCGTCGGGGAGGATGGAGGCGGGGATGGTTGGAAGCGCATCGAACCGCTCTTGCATACCGTTGATCGTCAGGCAATCCACCCGACCGCTTCCAGATAGCCCGCCGTATGGATTCTTGAATCCGCCGTTCCCTGCGGCGTTGCCTATAGACCACGCGGTGTCAAGGCACCACCGCGCCACCTCACGAGGATCGACGGCGCGGGCGTCGGGGAGGATGGAGGCGGGGAGGTGGTCCGGCACACGATCCAGTGCGTCGAGTAGTTCGGGGATCGTCGTACAGAATGACTCTCCGCCGTGAGTTGATCCGCCCTGCCCGGTGTTTTTGAAGTCGGGTCCGACGTTGATCAAGCGGTTCGCTGTGACCAGCCGTATCCACCGCGCCACCTCACGAGGATCGGCAGGGGGAGCCTTGACCGGTCCCTCTGCGCGCAGCCGATCCCATAATTTGCGTGGATTTTCGTCTCTCCAGCCGCGAATGATTTCCGCCGCTTTGCTCTTCAGTTCGGCGTCTGTGTAGCTGGTCAGCAGGAGGCGGCATCCGTCGTCCGGCTCGCACCACAGATAGCGGGCGGCACCACTGCCAGAGCGGAGCCCGAGACAGCGGAGGATGGCGCTGGCATAGCCCTGTTTATTGCCCATCCTCGACACGGGCGGGCGGGCGTTTTTTCCACCGTGCAAGCGGATCGAGAGTGCGGCTGTTCCTGCGCACAGCTCAACGAATAGGGGGATCATGACAGCACCAGCAATTCGGACGCTACAAATCTGCCGATGATCTCAGCGCAAGCGGGAACCACGGCGTTCCCAAGCGCCGTCAGTCGCTCCCGGTCGTGAGGCTGTCGTGGTCGGGTGCGCGGCGGTTCCCAGGCGTGCTGTGGTCCTGGAGGGGCGGGCCATCGGTGAGGGCTGTCCAGCCGGGCGGGAAGCCCTGCAAGGCCTCGACCCAGCTCGGATTGAGTCGGCCCTCCACACTCATCGACAGGGAGACCTGTTTCCCTATCCTGATCCGCCGCTGGACATTCGGGGCTGATGGCCCGCTCCGATCGCGATTGTCTGACGCTGACGGGGTCGGCCATGCTCGAGCTGCGCCCGTCGCCCCGGTCAGCGTTGGGTAGATCTGCCCTCTTGACCGCTGGTAGCCGTGCCCGCGCTGCCCCTCGCTCGCGGTCATTGTCGGCCAGCCACGCGACACAGAACCACCTCTCCCGGCGGTGTGGTGCGCCGACCAGTGGATCGTCAGCGCGGAGCATTCCCCAGCGCGCACCATACCCGCACGCGGCCACTTCTGAGAGTACAGCTGAAAGCCCCAGATTAACGATGTTTGGGACGTTCTCCATGATCCAGATCCGGGGTCGTGTCTCGCGAACGATCCGCGCCATCTCGTAAAACAGGCCGGATCGATCACCCTCCAGACCGGCCTGCTTGCCTGCGACGGACAGATCCTGACAGGGGAAGCCGCCACAGAGGATATCGACAGGGGCGACGGATGATGCGGTGACGGATCGGACATCGGTATACCTCTCAGCGTGCGGCCAATGACGGGCCAAAATTTTACGGCAGAAGCCGCTCTGTTCAACCTGCCACAGCGTGCGCGTCGGCACCCCGGCGGCGGACAGGCCGCGCTGGAGTCCCAACTCCAGGCCCCCGATTCCGGAGAACAGTGAGCCGATGGTGAGGGGCGTCATTCGTCACCCTGTGCCATGGCGACGGCGGCGGCTACCAGATCAGTGCAGCGGATCACGGCGGCGTTGAATGAACACTCCCAATGCGATGCAAGGGCATCGACGCGGGCGCGCTCGTCTGCGTTCATCTTGACGGCTACGCGCTTGCGAACAGCGGCGGGCGGCAGCTTCGGGCGCGGCATCAGTACCCCCTCCACCGTGGCAGGGTGGCGATCTGATCCATCAGTAGGGTGTGCGTGTCGGCGTCCTCCACCAACTCCTCCACGTCGAGGGTGCGCCCGTCCTCTGTCGTCAGGGTGCCGCCCTCGACGGCGGGAGCCTCCGGCGGGCTCCACCGATCCCCGGCGTATCCGGTGGACAGGATCAGCTCCCCGGTGACGTACCCCCAGCCGGGGAGGTGGATCAGATCCAGCATGTCGATCGTCATGGTCATCGTGTGCGTCCCAGGTGTGCGGCGGCATTGAGCTTGCCAGCAGTTGCGGCGTCCCCTGATGCCATCTGAGCGGCGAATGTCTCCAGCTCTGCGGGCGTCATCCGGATCTGTTCAGGTGCCAGCCCGCCACCGACGGTAATCGTGACAATGATGTCAGATCCGCCGTCGGTGGCGTCGATGCTCTCGATCTCAGTACCGGCCGGAAGCCAGCCGTCACAGACATGCTTCCCGGTCGGGGAGATCGTCGTGGTGTAAAGTGCGATGGGTAAAATCATGCCGTGCCCCAGGTGTGGTGGTGTCAGTCGCGGGCGTGTCAGTCGATGACGCCGTGGGCGTCTGTGCGGACGTACAGATCGCCGGAGGAGCCGTACAGTCCCCAGCCCTCTGCACCGTCGAGGAGCGTCAGGGTGTCCCAGTAGGACTCATTGACCACGATCATGCTGAAATCCCGCAGCGTATAGATCGTGCTGTCCCGGTAGGCGTCAACGCCCACGGCGGCGCGATCGAGGACTTCCGTGATGTCGTTGTCGTTGCCATCGAGGAAGTTCTGTCCGTCGTCATTGAATCGGGCGGCGATCTGGTCTGCGGTTGTGTCGGTCATTGTGTTCTCCGTTGGTTTCGCCCTGCTATGGGCTCATCAGTGACGCAGCGTTAGCGCCAGACCATGCCCCGAAGGGCGGGGGATTATGCCTGCATCAGTGCCAGCATTTTCCGGGCGTCGTCTGCGATGAGCTGCGGGAGGTCGCGAACGAGGGCGACGTGCCAGCCCGCAGCGGCGTGCCTCTCACCGCAGAAGGTGGCGACCTTCTCAGCAGCATCGCGAGAAAAGGTGTGGAAACCACACAGGTTCGATTTGATCTCGACGGGGGCGTATGCGTCCTTGTCACAAAACACAGCCTGCGTCATCGAGCCATTGACAACCGCGTAAGGGGTGCTTGTGATGAAGGCGTGCTGCGCCTCCTTATCTGCCGCTGCCTGAAAGGCGTTTGCGCGGTCGGTAAGAGTTTCGATGATGTTCATGGTGTGTTCTCCTGCGCGGGGTTGGTTCGCTCCCCACACAAGACATATAAAGGGGTACATGTTTACTGTCAAACATGTACCCCTTTATTTTTTCACCGATCCCGCTCGACGTGCAGCCGGGCCTGTGATCGCATCAGATCGCGCTTCACCTCTGCCAGCTCTGCGCGGTGGCGGACAGCCTGCACAGCCTCCAGGCTCCACCGGGTGCGCCAATACCGGCAGGACACCCCCAGCGCAGCACAGAGCACCGTCAGGACGACACAGAGCGCCGTCAGCCCCTCGATCACGACCGCTCCCGCGTCAGCCGTCTGATCAGACCCTCGACGGGACCGCACACCAACCCCTGCCCGTGCGGACCCGTGCCCCGGCGGGTGCGCCGGGAGAATCGGATCGGATGCCCGTGCACGACGGTGTGGTGGTCGCGTACCAGTGTGACGCCCGTGGTGTCACAGGCCAGCATGCGCCATGACTCCCGCCCGTGTGGCGTGATCACCGGGACGCGCGGGCACGCCTCGACGGCGGACCGCACGGCGGCACAGTACGCCGCCCGCAGCGCGTGGGCGCGGTCGATCATCTGGAATCCGCTGTCTGTCAGATCCTCTGTCCGTGGCTCGACGGGTGCGCGATACAGGATCACGGGATCACCTCGAGGAGCTGCCGGAGTGCCTGGAGATCCGCGCGCAGGAGTGACACCTGACGACGGGATTCATGCAGGCGCGCCTCTGCCTCCTGCGCCCGGCGCTCCATCGTGGCGAGCTGGCGCGCGTACCACTCCGGAGTGCAGGGCGTGTCACTGGATACGAGGGTGATCATGTCTCCACCTCCTGCGCCGGGGTGTGCAGGGCGGGGATACCCCCAGCGCGCAGATCCGCGACGAAGGCCCGCCGGGCGCTGTCTGTCCACGCTGCCGGATCTCCCCAGCCCCGCGCGGCGCACTCTGCCTGCACGGCGGGATACTCGACGCCGACGCGGCGCAGGGCGTCGAGGAACGCGGCGGAGGGCGTGCTGACGCGGGAGGGGGCGGGACCGTCACCCGGCAGCTCCTCCCGCGCCGTCATGCCGATCCCCAGGTACATGCGCAGGGCGCGGCACACGGCGCGCGTCTCTGCCATTCGTAGCGCCGCCCCGACCATGCCCCGCTTCACATTGGACGGATCGGCGTCACCGTGAGCGGAGAACGTCCCACGCTCCCCCGTCACCGTGGCGCGGAATACCGCAGCCGTCGCGGCGTGGTCCCATGACAGCATCGTGGTGTCGATGCTCCCCAGGCCGTTGCTATGCGCCGTGATCAGCAGGCCGGAGAATGTCACGAAGTCGCGCCCCGACAGACGGATGATCCCGCCGGTCCTGCGCAGATCGTCCAAATCAATACCGCTCATTTTCGTCCCTCTCTGTGTTGAGTGTGTGCTGTAGCGCCTCGACGCGCCCGATCAGATCGGAAAGCAGGCGCTCCGGAATACCGAGCCCGCGCAGGTAGCGCAGACGGCGGCGGAGCTGTGTCAGGTGCGCCCGGTCGTCTGCGGCGCTCATCGAGTCGCCACGGCGGCGGCGCGGGTGTCTGTCTGTGCCAGCTCGAGGACGTGCGCGGGGTCGAAACCGATCACCTGTGCGATCCGCAGATACCACCCGATCGTCATGCCGGTCTGTCCGCGCAGACGGCGGCGCACCCCGTCCACCGACGTACCCATAGCGGCGGCGATCTCGACGGTGGAGATCCGCGCCTCTCTCTGTCTGCCGACGATGAGCGCCAATAGGCACCCGGTCGGCTCGTGATTGCTCATCTTTACCTCCTGCACAGATCCTATAGGTGGAGGGTGTGCTGTGCCATAAATATCGCCTGTTCGTTATAAATATCGCCTGTTCGTTATAAATATCGCTTGCCATTCCAGGACCGCGCTCATAAAGTCAGGACACCAACCCGGAGAATGAAGTGATCGACATGCAGACCCGACAGGACACCGCCGACGCACTTGCAGCCGCCGCCACGGCATACGCCAGCCGCCCCGACATCGACACCCGGCGCGCGTTCACCGTGGCACACCGCGCCGCGATGGTTGCCGACATGCCCGCCGCGCTCATCGAGGAGATCATCAGCACCTCCACCGCAGCCGTGCGCCCCCTCCCCGTGGCGATCCGATGAGCGGGCGGACGTTCGGTGACCACATCGCGGCTATGGAGGCGCGCCGCGTCGAGGCGTCCCGGTGCCTCGACGCGGGGGAGAACCGCCCCCGCGACGGGCGGGTGCTCCTCGCCTCGCAATACGGACTGTGGGATCACCTGTGGCTCCCCGCCCGGCTGATCCTGTCTACCGGACACCCGAACCGCCGCCACATCGACGCCGCGCCGGGGCGTCAGTTCCACGACTGCACAGAGATCCCCGCAGTCGAGGACATCCCCGCCGCTGTGCAGCGCGTGACGGCGGCATCAGACAACCGAGCTGCACGGCTGGGGGCACTGGGCATTAGCATCGAGTCGAAAGCGCACAAGGCGCTCCACAGCCGTATCCGGGGCGTGATGCGCGCCCTGTGGCTGTACCATCTGTGGGCGGGTGACGATGTGGCGCAGCTCCGCCCCCGCTACTACCACCCCGACGACGTGCGCAAGTACCGGCCCCTTGCGTGGGCCATGCACAGCGACGGCGCTACGCTTGCAGATGCGCTGGCGTACCTTGACGCCCTCTGCGTCGAGTACGCCGCACGGACGCAGAAGAGCCACGCCGGGGAGGCGTTCCTGTCGTCGGCGCGGCGTCTCATCGAGGTGGCAGCATGAACGGCTGTGAGATGCTTACTGAGGAGGCGCGCGTCTGTGGGCGGCGCGGCGGCCTGGAGCGCGTCAGCGTGCGCGGGCCGGGCTTTACCGTGCCTGAGACGCGGATCGCCTGCGCCCGGTGTCGTGGTGAGGAGGTGATCATGGTGATCCCCAGAGCGCCGACGCTGGATCGATCCCGCCCGATGTGCCCGGCGTGCCGGAAGCGATACCCGACAGAGAGCGGGATCTGTGCGACGTGCCGCAATTCGATCAATTCTCACCTGCGCGCAAACCCCTCAAGGCTCCCCAGGATCGGCAGCGTGACGCGGGCGGCGATCTCTGCCATTGATCCCGATGTGGCGCGGACATACGGCAGGGGCGCAGACATCCTGCGCATACAGGCACAGATCAACGGGGGTGGATGATGGATTGGATCAGCATTGCACAGCAGCTATTGATCGTGGCGGGCGTCCTGTTCATTTACGATGTGGCGACCGGGCCGGTTTAGAGTTTCAACGGGAGCCACTGACCCGGCTCCCCGCCCTGTCCCGGTGCCTCGACGCACAGATCGGAACCCATCCGCTGCACGCGGGTCGGCTCTCCTGCCATGCGGACCGTGCGCCACTCCCCCGGCGGGAACCGTGCCACGTCGAGCCAGAACACGTCACCGGGGAGGAGCTGAACCATTGCATAGAGGGTGCGCTGTGGGTCATACGCCAGCCCTGCCAGCCTCCACCCCGCCGCCGGGAGATGAAAGGACGCAGGGGCCGGGCGGGGTAGTGCCTGTTCTACCTCTCCAGGGATGATCTTCAGGGTGCCGTCCTCGATCAGCTCCTCCGGCGTCGGGGGAGGTGGAGGGGCGGCGGCGTGTGCCGTGTGCGCGGCGCGGTCACTGCGGATCACGTCCATCAGCCGCCGCCGGGCGTCACCCCCCGACCGTGCCCGCCCTCGACGCAGGAGGCGGGACAGCAGGGCGGATAGGATCACTCTGCCATCCACCGACGCGCTGCACTCTGCGCGGCTTCGATCTCATCTCCAACGGATGACTGCGCCGACAGGTGCTCTGCGGCGGCGCGTTTCAGCCGGGCGATCTCTGCGGTGTGCGCCTGCACGGCATCAGAGAGCCTGACATTCTCCCCGACGATCCGGGTGCGCTCCGCTTTGAGCTGCGCATGTTCCGCTGCCAGGATCGTCAGCCCGTCGAGGTCCACCGGGGCGGGTTCTGGCACGGCGTCGATCTGCTCATGTATGCCGTCGCGGATCTCGATCAGCACCGGCCAGACCTTGCGCATGAACGCCAGCAAAGCCACCGCAGCGCCCCCCAGGACAGACAGCGCAGCAAGCACTTCATCTGCCAGCCTGATCCACGGGTGAGGGGGAAGCGGGGTGCGCATCAGGGCGGGATCGATCGCGATCATCACCCCCGGCGCGTCGAGGGTGAGCGCGGGCGCGCCGTCGGTGTCCATCAGCTCCAGCGGGGAGGGGGCGCTGTCATCCTCGACGGCGGCGCGGTCCACTGTCACTATTGACGGGGAGGGCGTGCTGTCCACCTCCGCCTCTGCCACCACCCCCAGATCGTCGGCGGGCTCCTCGACGGGCGCAGACGGCAGACCGTCAGGGAACGGGGGCGCGCCGTCTGCAGCGGCGGGATCTGAACAGGCACAGGCCGCGATGATGGACAGGGCGATCATGTCAGGCTCCCGGGATCTCGATGATATCCGACTCACTGACGCGCGCGCGCGTCGGGGCGTCCATCACGGGGATACCCCCGATCGTGCCCGGCAGATCCAGCGCACCGGGGCTGCGCTCCATCACGATCGGATCGCGGCGGGGCGGCTCGATGATCTCCGGCGCTCCCCCGTCGAGGACATCCGAGAAGGCCCCCAGAAAATCCCCCACGCTGTCCGCCGCCTTGCTTCCCCGGTCAGTGAGGAGGGCGGCAACCTCCCGCGCCTCCTGCACGTCCTGGAGGGCGTGGCGCAGGGCGCGGGAGAACGCGGCGCGCACGATGGATCGGAATAGCTCCCGCTTCTCTGCGTCATTGATGAATCGAAACCGATCCTCCAGGCTGGCGAACCGCAGCCGGGCAAGCAGATTCAGCGACCACGACACGAACGATTCGAGCGCGGCGCGGATCGCCGTCTCGTGTGCCTCCCGCTCTGTCGATCCCTCTGCAAGCTCATCGTCGAGGATGTCGCGATACCGACCGACCCACCGGGCGGCGTTGGTGGCGAACTGCTGACGCACGGCGGCGCGCTGCTGACGGCGCAGGGCGCGGCGATCCTTGCGCTCCTCCCTGCGGTCTTCTCTCTGGTCTTTGCGGGTGGGTTTCGACATCGGGCGCACCTGTGACGCCGGGGCGGGGGCGGGCGTCGGGGAGGGTGTGGTGGAGGACGCCGGGGAGGGCGCCGGGGAGGGTGTGGTGGACGGGGCGGGCGTCGGCGCAGGGGCGGGCGTCAGCGTGGGATTCTGCTTGATCACCGTGGGCGCGTCATCCTCTGCGGGCTCCTCGATGACCGGCGGCTGTGATGCCGCCCCGCCGGAGGAGAAAACCGCCCGCGCCGCGTCGAGTCGGCGCTGACGGTCGGACAGTCCATTCAGACCGCCGTTGATCCGGCGTGTCACCGTCTCTGTATCGTCCCGGTCTGTCGGCGCGTTCAGGCTGTGGTCCAGCCAATAGACGGCGGCGATCATGAACGCGGTATCAGGCTGTGCAGCGCGGGCCGGGCGCACCTCCAGGCGAGTCTTCAGGAGCGATCCATACCGGGCATAGTTGGCGCGGCCTGTCAGCTGGATCACGCCGCGTCCCTTGTATCGCACCCCGTCGCCCGGCTGGACATTGCCCAGATCCGCGCGCCCCTCGTATGCCTCCCCGGTGGCGTACTCCTCCAGGGTGGCGAATCCTGCCGACTCGTGACCGAGCTGTGCAAGGAACTGCGGGAGCCGGGCGGGGATGATGTGGGCGTGACGCAGGGCGGCGTGCAGCGGGCGCACCCACGCTGCGGGGAACGCGGGCGCGATCTTGCGCATCTCCTCCAGGCTGGGGAGGTGCAGCGCCTCTGCGTCAACCGATGCTGACAGCACCGTGAGTGCATCAGCCGGTGGCAGCGCAGACACCCCGGCGGCGTCGAGGGCGGCGCGGGTGCGCGGGCCGGGTAGCCCGTCGAGCCTGCCGGGGGAGAATCCCAGGCGACTCAGGGCGATCTGTGTCTGCATGATCGTGGCGTCCGTCATGCCGTCGCCACTGCAAGCGCATCGAGGACGCACCGGGCGATCACCCGCGCGTCAGCCTCTATCGGGGAGGCGGCATCAGTCGCAGTGTACAGCGCCTCCCATGCTGCGACGTCAGCGGTTGGGATTAGGACGGGGATAATTACAAACTCGTCCTCAATCTCTGTCCCGTCAGCGTCCTCTGTGGATACCGACTCTGTGGAGAGCTGGGAGGCGTCAACGTGTATCGCGGGCATGTCTACACTCCAAAGCTTACGATCGATGTGGTCTGACTGATTCGCATGGTGACGAGACTACCGGCGGCGATCGTGCCAGTGCCATAGGTGCCGATACCTACCATCTGATAGACCGCCGTTTCAGATCCGAATCCTGCATTATAGTTGCTATTCCGCGATCCACTGTTCAGCGCAGTCTGATCGGCTTTTACCGTGATGTATGTGCCTGATCCTAATGAATCATTACTCCGCATCACGGTAGCGAGCCCACGGGACAGAGAGCTGTTCTGGCCTGATGTCTGCGCTGCTATCGTCCACACCCCGTATTGAAACGGGTTCGACGTGGACCCACCGTGGCGGAAAAAACCGCCCGTGCCGTCCATCGTATTGACGTCGGTAGACGTTGGATCATTGGCAAGCCCGACCACGACAGCGCGCGCCCACGGTGTCGGCGTTGCATTGTTTTTTAAGTCGGTGGTCATTACCACCGTGTTCAGGTTCGTGGCGGATATTGCGCGGTACCACCTCGGCCAATGATGCCCGTTATTCGACGCGGCGGGCATATATTTAGCGTCACCCTGTGCAAGGCCCGCCATTCTGATCGTCGTCTCCCCGGTCGATGCGTCAAAAGTTGCGCCGCCCGTCCCGTATGTGGTGTCGATCAGTCCATCCGGATCATACAATGTCCACCCTGAAGTCAGATCGACCACTTCAGGGGTGATCGCGTTTGTCGGTCCATCAGTGCCGCCACCGCCGCCCCCTCCGCCGGGGAAAATAAAGACGCTCATCGGGCGGGCTCAGAAGATGCGCGGACATCCACCGTACCCGACGCAGCGGAGATGCAAACCGTGGCGTAATCCCCAGCGGATACGCGCCCGCCGAATGTGACCGAATATCCCTTCGCTGCCTCATCTGCCGTCAGCTCCAGTCGCTTCGCTGCGCCGGGGGCTGCGCCGCCCTCGATTACGCCGTTATAGACGTGGATCGCGCCGCTTGCCAGGATCTTACAGAGGTGACCGGGCAGACCCCGGATCTGGGTACAGGTTGTGCCCGCCCCGGTGACAGCGCCGAATGCGGGCTGGACTGGACTTGTGAGATCGATCGCCATTGGTCCGCTCCTATGGCGGAATGATACCGATCTGGCCCGCCATAGTCCATATAATGCCCGCGCGCCGGGGCGGCTTAAACGCCGGGGATCTTGGTACTACTCCCCCGGATCGGATCGTCGTCAAATGCGATCACCAGATCCCAACTGATCCCATTCCAGGACCGCTCCAGGACCGTCGCCAGATACGTCCTGTGCAGCGTGGCAGACTGCCAGCGTACCTGCACGCCGGGGTGAAGCCACCCATAGGATCGGTGTGCCGTGTAGTCCCGCTCCGCGTAGCCAAAACCAAGCACCTGCACACGCTCCCGCGCGATGAGCGCCGCACTGGAGTCGTCATAGATCCAGTCCAGCTCCAGCACCTCAGACTGCACCACCTCCGCCGCCGTCGATGTCGTCCATCGGTTGACCGATAGCTCTGCGTATTCGTCGGGGAACGCCTCCGGATCTGCGGGATCTGGATCGGCCTGCACGGTGACGGTGCGTTTGAAGTCGCCCGTCGCTGCGCGGGGAGCAAATCGTATGGAGGAGCGGTTGATCACGTCTGCCAACTTTGTCCGCGTGATCATTGGCCCGCTTGGTTCCATGTCCGGTCCCTCGATGATCAGCTGTAGCCCCTCTGCATCTGCGGTGTTCAGGAGGCGGGGCTGTGGGTACAGTCCATCCGGCCCGGTGCGCACCTCTGTCTGCACGGGTTCGAGTAGCCGGGTGACCAACGACATCGGGGTGAGCGTCGGCGTATTCAGGTACGTCGCCACCTTGACCCGATCCAGTGTAGCCGCCTCGATAAGCCACCGATCGACATCGACCACCAGAGAGCTGCGCAGGAGCGCCCACGCGCACACGCTCCCCAGCCCCTCCAGGGTGCCGCCGCTAAATGGCGAGGTGAGCCCGCCGCCGTTTGTCCAGCTCACCCAATACTCTGCGCTCGCTTTGTCGATGCTGCCGGAGTGGATGTTGACGTAGCTGTACAGCCTCCCCAGCCCGTCGGTAGTTTGCTCGACGGTGAAGGTGTCTGATAGCCGGTCTGCGTCGTACACTGTGACCGTGACCGCCTCCACACCGTGCCCGGCGATCAGTAGCCGATCATCTGATCCGGAGTCGAGGACGACATAGGCGGGTGATCCTGAAGTGCCCCCCAGTGTGCCGTCGGACTTGCGGAATACCCCCGGCGTCCCGATGACGGTCGGGTACACCTTCCCCGTCGATGCGCTGGGGGCGTTGGGATGTGTGATCGGGTTGATCGACGCGGCTTCATCGAGGACGTATGCATTGTCATCTGACGCCGACGCATCGAGGGTGAACGATAGGAAGCCGACCGGGCGGGACGGATCGGCGTATACCGGCTGTGAAAGCCGCCCCGTGAGGTATCGGAAGCGCCGATCGTAGTCCTGCCGTGATGCGCCGGTTTGTGCGTCGGTGAACACCGCGAACAGGTGGCCGCGTGCTTGCTCCAGGCGATACCCGCGCGCGATCTGCTGTGCCACGTCCACCCCGTCGAGGAGGACAGCGAGCGGCACGGTGTCACTCTCCTGCACGCCCTGACGGGACACGGCATCTACCACTGACGGCTCGGATAGCCCGTCCTGGTACGCCACCACTGCGCCCGACGGCGTGGTCAGATCCACCGGCTGCGTCGAAAGCCGATAGGTGCGCCCTCCCCAGTCGAGATCCAGGCACCACGTCAGCGCCGCGCCCTCGATGTCCGTCGGGTGCTGCCGGGCCATTATCGCACCTCCTCCAGGACTACCGTCGCCACCCTAAACATCTCCCCGGTCTGTGGGCTGCACTCCTCCCCCAGCACAGACTCCACCTGGACCGCGCTTGCCATCGTGCAGAGCATGAATTCATCTGAGAACCGGTGATGGATCGTGTCTGATCCCCCGATGTCGATGCAGGGCAGGTATGTAATCGCGTCGAGCGCGCCGACATCCTGGAGGACGCCGCGCAGGGATAGCGGCGGATCTTTCTGTGCCGCGACGGGCCAATTCCCCGCCGTCGTGGTGGAGGTGAGGTAATCGGGCGCAGTGGTCGCACCCTGGAGCTGTGTTGTGTCGATGGGATCGGGCCATGCGATCCGCACGGTGCGCCCGCCGGGGCCTGCGCGTCGAGCCCGCTGCACGCCGCCGATCGTCGTCTCTGTCAGATCGCCCGACTCCTGCATAGACACCCGACCGTGACCGTATTGCGTGCCGAACACAAAGACGCGGCCCATCGAGAGGTGCCCGCAGCGCACGTCAAGGTCTGTGGTGGTCTGCGCGTCGATGCGCACAGCCCAGCCTCCCCCGGTTTCGCCGTTGGTGTGGAACGTCACGGCGAATTTGTCCGGTATCAGGGTGACAGTGGACACCGTGGGCTCCGATCCGTCGATCCCGTCGAGGCGAAATACTGGTTTAGGGGAGCTGACGGCAGGGGCAAGCGTGCCTGCAGTGTTGCCCGTGATGCGTCGGCACACGCCGGAGGCAAACCGCACCGTCCACCCGGCGCACTCATTCTCCCGAAAATAGCGCCCGGTGGAGGGTGAGGGGATCGAGGGCACGATCAGTTCATTACCCCGGCGCGTCAGTGAGAACGCCGTGGTCAGCCCGTTGTCCAGCGTTGCCACCGATACCCACGCGCTTGATGTGGTGTCCCACCGCTCGAGGCTCCCGCTACTCCAGTTCACCCCGGCGAATGTCGCATAGAGGAGCGTCCCGCCGAATCCTTGTTCCTCTGCGCCCGGCGTGGTGGCGTCGGTGTTGAGTACAAACGGGATCAGCTGCTCTGGACAGCTCCCCGACGTGACCGCGACGGATCGCCATGTGCTGCGGGGGCTGGGGCTCTCTCTGTACAGCACCCGCTCGATGGGATGATCGTATGCCGTGGCAATAGAGAAGGTATCGCCCTCCATCGCGGTCCCATCGACTGCGACGATCCGCACGCCGTCGTCCACCCCGACGTATTGACCGCGCCGGGACAGCGGTTGTCCTGCAAGATCGGCAGGGTTGCTAAACCCTCCGCCCAATGCGCCCGCCGTGCCAGCCCCTCCCATGTAGTGCAGTTCATGGACGATGTGAACGCCGGTATCTGTGCCCGCAGCACCAAACCGGATTCGGTTCGTCCCGGCGGGAGATGTCGCACCGATCAGGGTGTAGTCCTGGATCGCAGTAGTCCAGCTCCGATCGGACTTGCTATCAAGTGCACGAAACCAGCAGGAGAACTTACCCCCGACCACAGCCGCCAGAACGTCGATCCCGCCCGACGGTGCTACAGCGGTTTTATCGATCCCGATATTACCCCCGCCGCCGTTGTCGTACATCCTGAAAGCGGACGTGGTGAACTGGATCGACGCCTCGTATTCTGTGCTTCCGTCAGCCGTTCGGATCTTGAGAACGCATCGATCTGTCCCAAGCGCGCCGCCGCTGTTGACTGTCAGGCCGTACCGAACGATCAACCCCTGCGCCACGGTGGAGACGGGCGCATAATCGCTATATCGGGTGTTTCCTGACACCGTGCGCGACAACGTGCCCGCCGTGGTGATCGCGTCTGTGCCTGCGCCCGTGGTGGTCAATCCCGCAATGTTCGCGGGCAACTCAGCGGGTAGATAGCTCCGAATCCACCCGCTGCGCTGGTATGAGCTGGGGAGATCGGCACGCCCCGGCAGCGTCACCGTAGATCCGCCACCGATGAACAGGGCGGCAAGCGTGGTCGATGTCGTCACGTCTGATTCAGTGAGGTGGAGGAGCACCTGACGCCCCCGGTGGTTGACGCCGACAAACGAAGTCAAGTAGGAGGACGCATCCCCCGTGTACGCGATCGACGCATCCCCGGCGTGGGTTCCCTGCGCGTCACCGTCACCGGAATACAGCCACGACAGGCCCCCGTCAGTGGACTGGATCAGAAATACCGATCCCTCATCGGTCGCATCTGTTGTGGCAAGCCTGAACGCACCATAGAGCGTACCGTCACCCGCCCGCCATACTGATCCGTCACCTGATACGATCACGTTTTGAGGATAGCTAAACTCCAAAACCTTGCCAGATCCAGCCGTGCCGGGTGCCTCAAATATCAGGAAGTCGGTAGCGTTGAGGATCACCGCAGCGCGGGCCGATATTGACGCCGACGCAGAGGGCAAGAATACGCGCATCAGGAATTGGACACCTGAATACAGAGCGTCGTCGATCTCTCCAGGCCAGAACACCCCCAGCTGTCCATCCATCTCGATCACGCTGTGGTTGCTAAAAGAGATTTCAAGACCGCCCTCAACCAGGGCCACGGCAACTTCACGGCGGGTAAAGTTCCCGCCCCGGCTGACACTGAAATATTGAACCAGACGATCGCGGACACCCTGCGCGGTGTCATTGTCGATAATGTGCCCGACCAACAAACATTGACCGCCACTAAACGCCATGCGCAGCCGGGACACCTCATATCCGCTTGCTCCGGCGGATATGTTAACGCCGACATCTGACGCGCGGGCTGCTACCTGCGCCCACGTCACGCCCCCGTCAAGGCTGCGATGCGTTGCAACGTGCGCATAAAGCGCGGTGCTGTCGTAAGTCCACCGCGCCACATACAGCCCGCCGTCGCGGGGGTTGTATGCGATCGCGGGGTGGTAGCCGTCAGTCGGGGAGTCTGATTGACTGTGGACTGTCGATATCGTCCATGTCCCGCCCGCCGGGTCATACACTGCGCACTCAATATTGTACGTCGGGGAGCCTGTCGTGACTTGCCTCTGGTACACCACGGCGATCCGATCTGTGCGGTCCTGTGCATAGAACGCGCAGGAGTCGGGATCGGACAGCGCCCCCGTCGATGTCGCTACCGTGCTTTGTATCGCTTGCCATGCGCTACTTTGCTGCACGTCACACCCGCGCCACCGATCCGCGCCGTCACCGTCGTATTGGTAAATTACCTCTGCGCCGCCGGGACCGACAACACCCGCGCGCCCCTTGACCTTGATCCTCAGATCCTTGTCTGCCGACTGCGCGCCCGCAGCCTGGAGGGCAAGCGTATAGGCACCCTGCGCCTGTGGCTGTCCCGGCGTCGGTCCCTGTTGTGTGAATGTCGCTTTGTCAGTCCAGATAGACGCGGGCGTCAGGGCATAGGGGAGCCCAAAACCGCGCAGGGCATCACCGGTCACGTCTTGAGCCATAGAACTACTCCATCATTAGGAAATAAATCCGCGCGTATCCTTGTCCATCATAATCCGGTGGGCACTCGATATTCAGCGCCCCGGCAGACTCATAAACGCGCCCCGCCGGATCGGCTGCACACGCCGATCCGGCGGTGTAGTCGTCGCAATACACGACAGACAGCACCGACGCCGGGGGCACGCTGTCAACTTTCAGGACGCGCCCGCAGTATGAGGTGCGATAGCTGCGGATCTCCCCCGTGGTGTACCCCTCAAGATCCCCAGCGTCGGGGAGGTCAAGAGGCGCGGCGCACGACAACAACAAGGCGGAGATCATCAGTAGCCCCTGTTCTGTGACGGGTGGGGATTGGTTCTCAGGTTGCGGGCGTATCGCGTCGTGCCGCTGCGCCCGGATCGGTACAGCTCTTCATCGATGTGGGTACGTCCGATCACGGCGCGGACCACCTGCCCGCCGCCGGACAGCTTGCCGTTGTTGGCATCATCGATAAGTCGGGTAGCTGTGCTGTTCGCCACCGCGCCGGGTGTGGACATCTCTGTCTGAAGCACCCGCCGCCCGAATGACACGCGCTCATCGGGCGCAAGCGTTCCCCCGGCGGGCGTGCCGATGTGGGCAGAGGGGAGCGGGACCGCGACGATAGACGCCACCTGTGCAAGCCCCGTGGCGATCTGTGCCACCATGGCGGGCGGGCCAATGATCGGACCCAGCTCCAACGCTTTCGTTGCGCCGACATAGGTGCTGACGGTTGCCTGTGCAATGCCCGCAGCCTTGGAGACTATCGCCAGTTTACGCGCCGCCCTGCCACCCCTGGAGGCGGCGCTGTCCGCGATGCTCGCAATAGCCCCCAGCGTGGTTGCGGTGCTGTTGAGTACGGCGGTCTGTACTTCCGTGTGCAGCGCCTTGACCTTGGCTGCGATCTCGGCTTGCGTTGCGCCCTGTTTCTCCAGGTCTGCCGTCAGGGCGCGCGTGGCTTCTGCCATGTTTGCCGATCCTGTGATGTACGGACTGACATCCACCCCTGCCACGGCGGCGGTGCGTGCCGCCTCTGCCCGCTCCTCCTCTGCGCGGGTGGCGGCTTTGAGGGCGGCAAGATCGCGCTCGAGGCGCATCGCTGCCTGTGTCCGCGCCGTCTCCACGCCCTCAAGATCCCGGTGCGTGCCTGCCAGCTCATCGAGGACGGTGATCTGATCCTGATACCGGCGCGTCAGTTCCTCCTCTTGACCGATGAGATCAGACCGGGACGTGGTGATCGATGCGTTGACCTGCCCCTGTGCGGCTGCAAGTGCGGCGGCGGCGGCTGCAAGCTCCCGCGCTGCCTGTGACTCTGCCCGGCGGGCGTCGGCGGCTCCCCGGCTCGACGCGGCGGCGTCCTCTGCGGCCTGTGCTGTCTCTGAATAGCTGCCGATCAATGCCTGCGCGCGGGGGAGGTAGCCGTCTATGGTGCTCTCTGCGGTGCTCAGACTGTCCTTGAATTGCTGCACACTCCACTGAAAAGACTCCAGCGCGTTTGCGCCCAATGGGTCTTTGAGGCGCTCCATCGGATTGAGGCGGTCAATCATCAGCCGGGTAAACGCGTTGCTTAACAGCATCACGGCGTCGATCGTCTTTAGGATCGCCTGCGGCGTGTCCCTGACTGCCATGGAAAAGGCGGTGACAAGGACCGCGCCTTTTTCGATAGCGGGGGCAAGCTCCACCGCGATTGCAACCCCCATACCCTTGACTGCCAGCTCAGCAGCCTCCAGAGCGTCATCAGTCTCGATAAGTCGATCGATGTCCCGCTGATTAATGAAGCCGGGGAAGTCCTCCGCTTCGATCCGCAGTTCGCGGGCGTTCACCGTGAGGCGTGCCAGCCCGGCAGCGACGACACCGATCGCGCCGATCGTCAGCGCGATACCCGCCCCCAGCCCGACCATGGCGATACCGGCAGCACCCGCCGATCCGGCGGCGCGCGTCAGCCCGCCCGCCAGATTACCGAGGACACGGGAGCCTTGACCGCCCGCCCTCCCCAGGACGGTGAACCCGCTTGTGGTCATGCGGATCGATTTGGACAGCTCCACCATGGACCGATCAGTGCGTTTCACCTGCCGGGAGGTCTGCGCCATCTCCCGCCCGGTGCGCTGTGTCTTGTCCTCCAGGCGATCGAAACGCTGGTTTATCCCCGTCACAGTGCGGTTTAGGTCGGTGGCGTCACCTTCCCATACATACGTGATCGTCTTTTCTTCTGCCATCAGGCCGCGCCCTCCATCTGCTCAGCGGCGCGCAGGATCGCGGCGCGTTTCATCCGATCGGTGAACTTCTCACGGGCGGCGGGTGCGCCCGTCATGAGGTTCTTCGCCATGCGCAGGGACAGGAACGCCTCCACCTCCTCCCGCCCTGCGTCGAGGGGGAGGGGGGCGGCGGCGGCATCCGTCAGAACGAAATCTAAGCGGCCCCGTTCTGTGAGGTAAAATTTGCGGCTTGTTCCACCACCTCTGCGCGGGGGATCGACGCGGTGATCTGCTGCATCAGGACTGCGCCCACGGTCCACAGCGTCAGCGGGATCTCCGCCCCGTCAGCCGTGCGCAGTGTCACCGCCTCATCCTCGACGCTCCACACCTGAACCGGCGTCGAGGGCGACAGCCCCCAGCCCCCGATCATCACGTCGCACACCTCCGCTGCATAGCTGTAGAGGTCGCGATCCCCACGCCGGGGGCGGTACGCGGGGAGGCGCTTGCCAGCCCAACAGGTGCCGATCAGCGCCCACATTAGCCGTCCACGGTCTGCGTCGTCGGCGTTCCATGCAGACAGCAGATCCAGCCGGGCGGCGTAGCTCTGCGGGAGGGTGACGGGCACAGTGCCCACGCCGGGGATGTCCAGGTGCTTGATCTGCATGGACTACGCCGGGCCGGTGACGGTGTACGATCCCAGACACATCGCGCTGATCGTGACCTTGGTAGGATCGCCCTCTTTCAGGTCATACTTGAAAATGCAGCGGGTGAAAGTGATCGTGCTGTCCGCGCCGTCTCCCCAGTCCGATCCCTCGACGGTGAACGTCAGATCGAGGTTGTGCTGTTCGTGGCTGGCACTGACCTTTGTCCACGCCGACGCGCCGCCGGTCCCGCTGATCACGTCGAGGAGTGACGCGGGGTTTGTGGCGCTCGTTTTGGAGTTGGTGAACGTCTTGAGCTTGACGGTGAAACTGACTTCGATCGGCTGCTGCTTGCCCTTCCTGGAGGCGGCGATCGTGCTGCGGTCATACACCACGATCGTCTCATCGAGATCACCCGGCCCGATGGCAAACCCAATGTCACCGTCCTCATAGTCCACGGTGAAATCATTGGTTCCGCCGCTGTCTTTGAGCTGGACAGAGCCGTCTTTGACGACTTTGGGCATAGTGGAGGGATCGGTAAATGTAGCCACTTTAGGACTCCTTGATCAGTAGTGTGAGGCGGTCGTTTACGGTGTCTGCCAGCTCTGCGGCGCGCTGGTCGAATAGCCGCGCCGCCGCTGCCATGACGCGGCTCTGTGGTCGTCCCTTGTAATGGACGTGCCCGGCATATGACGCGGTATTCTCGAGCGTCAGCGTGACGCCCCGCGTGGTATTCGTCACCCGGCGCTCCCATGATCGACGCATCAGCCCGGTGTCTACCGGCGTGATCATCTGGAGATCGTCTTTGATGTCCACCGACGCCCGGCGCGTCGTGTCGGTGATCGCCGGGACGATCTTGGATCGGGGGATACGCGGGATGTCATCAAACCGCTGTTTGAATTTCATTGATTGCGCTCCACCCTGCCGATCCACTGGATCAGCGCCGTGACGCGCCACCGTCGATACTGTTCTGTGGCGGTCCGCTTCTCCACCGCGACGGGCTGGATCACGCGCAGGTAGTAGCCCTCGACGGGCACAGGGGAGGACGGGGCGGCGTAGTCGAGGAACGTCAGCGCCCGACCGTCAAGGGCGGCGTCAAGCTCACTCGCAGCACGCTGCGGGGCGTATAGGTCAATCGGTGCGCCGTCGTCACCATTCGGCCAGAACAGATCCACCGTCATGCGGGTGGACATCATGCGGGCGTCAAGGGTGGCGTCGATGCGCCCGCCATAGGTCGGGGGCTGCGGTCGGAACGTCACCCGGCCCCACGGGGAAGTCGGCAGGTTGCCGATCCGCGCCTCCTCTGTATGACGGATCGCGGGTGTCCCGGTCAGGGTGAGCGTCTGAAGAAACGCCATCAGGCGCATCTCCACATACTCGACGCGCATCGTGGGATCGGTCGCCATTAGACAGACCGCTCCAGGGACAGCACGTAATGACCGGCGATCATGTCCTGCACAACCAGCGTCACGCCGTACCGGTCTGATCCGAGCGTCAGCGTGGTGTCTGTCGTCGGCGGGGTGCTCAACAGACTGACATCGACGTATGCCGTGCGACGAATCAGGACGCGTTGCCCTTCATCGTCCCGGACCTCCTGCGCGTCGAGCGGTCCCAGGAGGGCGGTCACGGTGTCGTTGTCCACCGTGGGCGTGGCGGTCCCGGTGGCGTAGTCCATGACCGGCGCAGATGTCGGGGTGGAGATCACCACAGACGCAGCAACGCGGGCGTCTGTGGTGATCTCCAGGATGTCCCGCTTGACGGCAGCAAGCGCCACCGCGTCGAGGATGCCCGCGCCGTGGTAGTTCATCCAAGCACCGGCTCAACGAAGCCGGAGTCCATCGGCAGGAGTGCGGTGGATGGAGTCGCCAGCGTCGGCAAGTCTCCACCGTACAGCGCCAGCAGATCCCGCAGCGCGTTGAGCTGTGCGGTGTCATCGTAGGCAAGACCTTGCACGCCGAATTTCTTCATGCGCAAACCCTTGCTTGCGAGGAGGGCGCGCAGACATGCCGCTGTGCCGCTGTCCACGCCCCCCTCGTCTTGGTGCATCTGATCGATCTCTGCGTCCTCAAACCAGTACGCCGCCGGGTCGGTATCCCCCAGATTGAAGCGGATACGCCCCCGTGCAGTCGTAATGTCGTAAGTGAACGCCACAGATCAACTCCGAATCAGGACGCGGCTTTGTTGGCGCAGTAGTGGTATCGCCACTGATCGACAGCAGCGCCGAACAGATATTCGCTGTTCACCTTGATGTCGCCATTGTCGAGGGTGGTCACCCACAGACGGGGCGCGCCGGAGTCGTAGATGCGCAGGCCGCGCCCACGCTGGACAAGCCACCACGCCGACGCAGAGGCGGCATCGGACAGCGCGTTCCACACCACGATATCGAGCGATCCCGCGATTGGGTTCACGTCGTTGTTGTTGCTGCCGGTCACCTGGGTACTGTTCAGGATGGTGCGCGCGGTGTACTCCAGGCCAGCCGGGACGACGATCGTGTCCGGGCGGATCATGATCCGCTCCCCGCGATCATTGACGGCGTTGGTGGATCGCATGGCGATCAGTGCAGCCTGGAGGTTCGCCTGTGTCAGCGGGGCACTGACGGCGTGGTTGCTGTACGTGCCAGCTCCGCCCGCGATGGTGTGCGCGGTGTCGAACCAGGGCAGACCGTCGTAGATGAATCCACGATTCGGGTCGGGGTTGCCGGGATAGGTGTTGTCAAACGACTCCACCGATCCAGCCGTCAACGTGCCCTTCTGGAACATCGCAGCGACGTGATCGTCCTTCTGGAGCATGGCGATCTCTGCACGGTCACGTGCAAACTCGATGATCCGGGCCTTGACCGCAGACGCCGCGCCATTGGAGCGCAGGAGGCGGGAGGGGAGGATCATGCCCCGGCTGAACTGACCGATCGACGCCTGCCAGTTGTAGGCGACGTCAGTGGTGGAGTCGTTGATCTCCTGGAGATCCGCGCGCTCATCGAACCGCTGGTGACCCATGAACACGGTCCCGCGATCTCCATACAGAGAGATCCCGGCGTCGGCGGGGTTGATGATCCGGCCCATGTTCTGGTACATCGCGGGCATTGCGTCGTACTGCTCAAACATGGCCTCATACCCATCGTTCTCGACGAGGGCGACAACCTGTGAAACGTCAACAGCCATTGGTTATGCCACTCCGGAGAAGGTGGGAACGATGGAAACCGCCATCGTGTTTGCATCGACATCGACAGAGAGGATCTGGATGTCATCGGTGGCGCTGGCGTCGATGTTGACAGTCAGACCGTCCGCGCCAACGTCGGCGGTGTTCATTGCGTCGGTCACGGCGATGTTTCCAGCGTCAGGGGAGACGCGGTACACGCTGGCAGGGCTGACGTCCACCTTGACGGTAGCCGCGCCGTCAGTGGCCGGGCTGGACACCTTGGAGACAGCAACGCCGGTCACAGCCTCAGATTCGGTGTCCACTTCCTTGAAATAGCCGTCAGTGGCTCCGGAGGCGGTCAGCATCAGGCCCACGGTGATGTCGGCAGAGGTGGAGTCCAGCGGAAGCTCGATGATCTTCCGGGGTCCGTACATGTACTCAAAGGACATCCGGTGTCCTCCTTGCAGGGGTTATCGGGAGCCCGGTAGATCCAGCGGTTAGCCTTTCAGCTTGCCCTGTTTGATCAACCGGGGTTTCAAGCGCACAGCCCAATATCGTTTGGGGGGCAAGCCGTACCGCTTCCCCTCCCGGTCGCACTGGTCCTTGTACTGCGCGGGGATGTGGTCCTCTCTGCGCTTTGGTGGCGCGCTGCGGACACCGCCCGCCGGGCGATCCTCCGATGCCACTAAACGCTTTTCGATCTTGTCCAGCTGCCGGGACATTGCGGACGGGGTGAGTCCATCGGGGATCAGCTCCCGCCACTCCTCCGGCAGTGCCTCGAGCCGTTCGGTGTTCTGCGCGGTCATTGCCTCGACGCGGGCTTTTTTCTCGCCTTTGAGTGCTTTCAGCTCTGCCAGCTCGGTGGCGCGCTCCGCTTTCAGTGCCTCGTACAGTTCTTTGAACTGACCCGACTCCGCGCGGCGTGCTTCCTCCGCTGCGTCCTTCTCTGCCTGCCACTCCTCCAGGCGCTTCTCCAATTCTTGCCGCTTCTTGCGCTCTGCCTGGAGTCCAGCCTGGAGCCCGGCGGCGGCTTTGTCTGCCGGGGGGTCTGCCGGTGGCGGCGTGTCGTCGGGATCGCTCTCTGTGTCCCAGTCCTCGATCTCCCCGTCCTCCTCCAGACACATCCCGCCCGGCGGCGGGGAGTGTGGCGGGGATGGGATCGGATAGACGCACGGCTTGACGCTCACTGACAGCCCCTTTGCGCCCGATAGTGCCCGGCGTCGGCGTGGGTATGGATATGGATCGGGATTATCGCTATTCTGATCAATATTCTACAGATAATCAAAGGGGCTGCACAATGCGCGCAGAGCTGATCAAGGTCAATCTATCGTGGATCATTGTCGATAAGTCCGTTCCCGGCTGGCGAACCGTCGAGACGCACGGGGAGGAGGCGCACGCCCTGGAGCGGCTGGCGATCCTGTCATCGAGTGCAAATAATCCAAAACCACCCCGCAGCCCCGGCGCGCCTCCGGCGTCGAGCGTCGAGGAGGACAGCGCACCCTCCCCGGCGTGGTCTGCCGTCCTCGACGGTCCCGTGAGGGATGTCAGGGCGCGCGTTGTCGCCTGCGACGATGTGGACACCCTGGAGGAGCTTCACGCCGTCGAGGCGGCGCAGGCCGGACGTAAGACAGTCCTCAGTGCGCTGCGGTCCCGGATCTCTGCCCTGTCCTGATCACTCCTCCCCGTCCTCGATGAGCGGGGCGCGTCGAGCTGGGGGCGCGGCGGGTGCCTCGAGTCGCTGCATGTACTCTGCCGGGGTGGCGTCACGGTCTGCCAGATCAAGCCGTTGCACGCGTTCCACTGCGTCCTCCATCGTGATCAGACCGGCGGCGCGCGCTTTGGTGATCACGTCGAGGAGTGCCGCGACATCTGCGGGGAGGAGCGGCGGGCCGGACAAGCGCACCGGGTGGCGTGTCGGATCGTAGGGGCGGTTCTGTGCCATGGCAACCCCCATGGCGATCGCCTTCTCGATGCTGCCGTAGATCCGCGCCCTGACGGCGGCGTACTTCACCTCGTATCGGGTGGCAAGCAGGCGCAGGGCGTCGGCGGAGAGGTTTGCGGTGGAGGAGCTGAATAGGAATTCTGGGAACGTGGATCGGACATCATCGATCAGCCGTTCCATCTGCGCGCGGATCTCGGACACGCCGGACAGTGTGGGCTCCAGATACCGGGCGTCGGCGTTGGACATCGCGTCTTTGCTGCCACCGTACAAATTCAAGATCTTGCCGATGTTCAGCAGATCCGCGCCCCCGCCGACCTTGACGCCCTTGATCATCAGTTTGGGATTGCCGTACCGATCGCCCACGGCGCTGATCTGACTTGCAAGGCTGTTGATCTCGCCCTCGGGACGATCCAGGCCGTGCGTCACCGGTAGGCTGTGCTCCGGCTCCATCGGGGAGGGTGTGAACCGCCCGTGCGCGATCGGCGTGATCGACAGTCCATGCTCCCCGGCTCCCGCCTCCCCCTCTGCGTCCTCCGCTGCCGTCTGCGCGTCGATCTGTGCGCTGTACCGGGTGCGACTGATGGAGATCGCGCGGGCGTCGAGGGTGCGCTGATAGGTGTCCACCGCGCCGGACTCTGTGGGATGTCCGTGCATGTCCACGGACACCTCTCCGAGAATTGCGTGTGTGATCACCGCGCGGGAGATCCGCCGTCCCAAGATCGGATCGTACTCCAGGATCACCGTGCGGGCGTCGTGGCTCACCAGCTCCACTGCATACGGGCGCGTCGAGGACATCCTGACGGGCTCGACGTACAGATCACCGTACAGTGCGGCGTCTTTGCTCCACAGCGTGCCTTGCGTTGCCATCTCGCTCCGCTGCCAGATCGCGCGCGCCTCCTCCACGTCTGCGTCGGGTGCGCCCTCGACGGGGGTGAGCACCACTTCCCCGATCGCGAGTGCAGACGCCGCCACCTCTACCAGAAAGATCCGGTCACGGTACAGCCGCCGGGTCTGCGCGATGATCTTGCCGTTGTCATCGAGGGCGCGGAATAGCTGTAGATCCTTGATCATCTGCGCGCTGTAGTTCTCCCCGTGGTAGGCATCGAGGAGGTACTGATACCGCTCTTGCCATGCCTCCGGCGTGCCCGGCCACCCAAAAGGGTCATCAGTGGTCAGGAGGCTGCGGTGATCGCGGTCAAGGTAGTGGACACCGTGCGACATGTCTGATCCTCTGCGGGTGTGGTGTGACGCAATCCTAACCCCTGCGCCGTGGCGGGCGGGATGTGGGCTATTCGTCCTGATCTGCCTGGATACGCGCAGCCCAACGCCGCCCGGCGTTGCCTCCCCATAGAAGCCATGCCTGCGCGGCCTTGGATGTCGGTCTGTCCCGGCGTGCCGCTGCCGATCCAGGGGATGCACCGTGACGGGCAAAAAAGGACAACATCCGGCGCACCGTGTCGAGGCTGACGGGCTGGCGATTCGAGAGCTGCCGGGCACGTGCCAGCCCCACAGCCGTCCCGGCGCGGTTGCTGGGGGTCTGCGCCGCCCTGATCTGGAGTCCTCGACGTGCAGCGCGGGCAACGTCAGCAGGTGGTCTGTAGGACGGCATCAGGGCGCTTCGGTCATGACAGCGACAACGTCGTGAAGGTCTACAAGGGTGATCCCGTCGTCGTAAAGGTCAGGCCCGTCGATCGACTTTGATTCTCTAAACCGCGACATCAGTAGCGAAACCTCCTGATCGGGCGCGATCCGTACGATCTCCGATCCAGAGATCAGATAGATTGTGATCTTTGTCATCATTGCTGTATATCCCCGTGAATTTGGCTATTGATTGTCTGGTATTCCGCTTTGTCCCGTCTGCGGGTCATTGTATCGCCTGGATCGGCTCCCCTGTGCAGTAGATCCCCGACGAATCGGCTATCCACCAAACGATGCCGCCCCGTCAAACGTGGCAGATCCGCCGCCCTCCAGGAGCCAGATCGCGCGTTCCCAGGAGTCCGGCCCGTCGTCGTGCGTCCCGGTCGGGATCTCGCGGGCCTGCTCTACTGCGATCGGGTCCATGTCCTCCGCCACCTCGATCCATCCCAGATCAAACAAGGGGGCAAGTCTGGACATTCGGGTGTTTTTGTTCTCTGTCGATGCGTGCCCGATCAAGGGGAGGCTCCACACCCGCCCGGCGGCGCGGCGGGCCTTGCGCTGATCATCGAGGATCGTCCCGATCAGCCGGGCGAATCCGTTGTCTTCGTATCCATACAGCCCGGCAGGGCCGATGATGCCGAACGCCGCCCACATCAGATCCAGCTGTCCCAGTGTGCCGACGCGCCGGAGATCGGTTTTGAGGAGGTACTTGTATCCAAGCCGATCCTCCGCCGCGAGTGTGACAGCGGCGTAGTCATTGCGCTCTGTCTCCTCAGACGCGCGGGGATCAAGCCACACCGCTACCCGGCAGCTCTTCAGATGCACCCGCCGCCCCTTGCTCGACGTGATCACCTCCCCGTCAAATGAGCACCGTGCCCACCTCTCAGGCCAGAACACCTGCCGGGCGGGGTCCGTCGCAATGTTCTGTTTCTCGCTGTAAAATGACGCCTCCCCGTCTGTCCACAGCATGATCATCAGGTCATACAGGGGCTCCTTCTCGGGCCACAGCACCCGCGCGCCGCGATCCATCTCTGCCCGGTGGCGTCTGTAGTAGTCCCGCGCGGTGTCCTCACGGTCTGGATCGGACAGATCCGCCCACAGCCGTTTACAGCGGTCCCACAGATCCATCCGGTCGGGCCATGCCTCGACAGCCTGCCACCGTCGAGCCTGCCAGCCCGGCGCACCCTCCCCCGTCGGTCCCAGGATGCGGGACAGCATCGAGTCTGGATGTAGCACCGTGCCGATCACCCTGAAGATCGTCCCGGTGTCACCCGCTTTCAGGATGTCTTTTGTTAGGTAGCTCCACAGCTTTTCCCGCTGCGTCGGGCTCCTCACCCGGTCGGGGTGCTCCCCGTCGTCAATGACGATCTTTGTCGGGCGCACTCCGGCATCTTTGGTGCCTCGAATCGATCCACCGAATGAAAACGCCTTAAATCGGGTGCGCCCCTCCCCGATGCCAACACTGACGCGAAAATCGGTCTTCGATCCCGTCGCGTGGATCGGTCCATAGACGCGGTGCAGGTCTGCGTAGGTGTCTGGATCGGTGAACACCTCGTGCAGATCCGCCACCAGATCCTCAGACAGAGAGAACGTCGTGGAGATGATCCCCACGTATGCCTCCAGGGCATACACGGCGTCGTGCGCAAGTGAGCAGAACGATTCAAGGGTGCTCTTTGCATTGCCACGCGGCGCGGCGTCTGCAATGCGCTGGGGGCGCGGCCTGTCCCTCCAGGTGGTTTTGACGCGGCGGAGGGTGGACTGATGAAACCGTGAGAACGGCAGGGGTAGCCGGGCGCCGAAGAACACCGCGCAGAACAGCCCTAAATCGTACCGACAGCGCACGTACAGCGCGTCATCCCGGCGCGCGGCGGGGAGGGCGTCGAGGATGTCCAGGAATCCGGCGGTATCCGGCTCGATGAGCCACGCCCACGCGGCGGCGTCGATGTCCCGCGTCACGCTTCACCGTCCCGCGTCAGCCCGACCTGTGCAGCCGCCGCCCTCAGTTCACGCATACGCGCGGCGGGGTCTGCCACGTCGTCCGTGCCCGTGAGCGACTGTACTTCCTTGACGACGGCGGCGATGTCTTTGAGGGCGCGGGCCATTTGATCCGGCCTGTCCACCTCTGCGCGGCGGTCGGGACTCAGTACCCACTCCACACCCTGACGCAGATCCTCCACCCGGTCCTCTATCCACGTCCGCGCCCCCTCTGCCCTCACTTCGGATCGCGCGCGTGTGGAGCTGCGGCGTAGTGCGGCATCATCCACCACCTCCCGCGCCCTCCACCACCTCCGAAGCGTCTTTTCAGAGATACGCAGGGCGGCACTGACGCTGCGGTATTGCGGCAACCATGCCCCGTCTTGTCCCTGTGATGCCGACGACATCAGCGCCCCGAGTGCGGCGTCTTTGGATTGCTGGGAGTACTTCGCTCGCCCTGCCATCACTCCCCCCGCTCTGCGCGCATCAGCTCTGCAAGATCATGCACCGATTGACCCGGCGCGGCACGCCTCCCCCGGCGGGTGCTGCCGGGCCGGGGGAGCGCATCGACGGCGCGGACATCCACCGTCCGCAGTAGGGGCGGCGCGCTGGTGAGATGCCACCGTGAGCACTCCCCGCAGCGGTACGGATACAGCTCACCGCCATAGCGGGCGGTGAGTTTGCGGGCATAGCGGCGGGCGCTCCCTCGTCCTGGATAGGCGCTCTTTTCACGGCATGACATCAGGGGGATCTCCGGCGCGGGCGTGCGGCGTCATTGCGTTGCAGTGGTGGAGCTGCGTCCCGGCGGCGATCCCGATCAGCATCACGGCGATCACCTCCGCCCGGCTGTAGCGGCGGCGGCTCACGTCGCAGTCTCCAGGATCGATGGACAGCGCGGATCGTGCGCGCTGTAGTCCGCGCTCCATAGTGACCGGTGGACACCGCCCACACAATCGGTATCCACCACTCCGGCAGGATGGCAGACGCCGCGCCCGCCATCAGCA
>Ga0102814_10000363_pt1 | contig 33701 bp, 52 predicted proteins | sample ColrivemetaGS741_FD_79112 | JGI IMG/M metagenome (GOLD analysis project Ga0102814, IMG submission 79112) | Estuarine microbial communities from the Columbia River estuary - Flood tide ETM metaG S.741 | ecosystem: Environmental > Aquatic > Marine > Intertidal zone > Estuary | place: USA...
AAATCTTTTTTGACCGGTTATTAAACCGTTTGAACCATCAACATCAGAATTCCATATATCTAATGGTCTAGCATGATAAGATCCAAATAAAACTGATTTATAAATAACTAACTTATCACCAGTTTCGCTGTGTGGAGCCATGAATAGAAATTCATACACACCACCTTTATAATGTTTGTATAATTTACCAGGCTCCGGGTAATTTACTTTTTCCATATAAATAATATTTGAAAAAAGTGGAAAGTTTTAATCTTTCATTAAATATTCTACAACTGAATCCCAATTTGGGAATTTATCAGAACCGAAATGAATCCATTCACCTTCAAAATCTGATTGACCAGCAGTATTGGTATCATCAATTAGATATTCACCTTTTAATAGTGACTTATCACCACATAACACCATTCGTTGAACAACATCAAATCCTAAATGGTCCCAAATCCATTGAGCTTTCTCAGTAAAGCAATTAACATTTCTAAAAGAAGGTCTTGTTAAAATCCAAACATCATATTTCTCTTCTAACTTTCTAAATGATTCAATAGCACCTGGTATCTCCTTCAATTTAAGAAAGAATCCCCATTGTGATTGTGGGTATTTTTGTTCTGGATATTTTCTTAAAGCAGATAATGCTGCCCCAAAAAAATCACAAAGAACACCATCCATATCTACATAAATTTTCTTTCTCTTCATAATATTTCTTTTAGTTTATAATCTCTATTATATCATTTTTTATAGAAGAATCCTTATTAATTGTTATTTGACATCCACCAGTAACCGCCATAATACAAATATATGAAATTAATATATAAAACAATGAACAAATTAAGTAAATATAACTTCTTCCTATTAGAGAAACAGTTTCAATCTATTATAGATGATATTTTTAGATTAGTTGAATCTGATGGTAAATGGACTGGTGATAATACGTATGAGTGGGATATGGAAGAGGATAACTCTATAAAGGGTAAACTTAAAAAATTCTTATCTAATTTACCAAAAGAAGAAATTAAAAAGTATTTCTGGAAGCTAATCGATAAAGTAAAATCATTACCAGATAATATCAGAAAGAAATTAATAATAAACTATGCTGCGGTATTCTTAGCTTTTGTATCTGTTGGATATTTAATACCAAATGATACAGATGGTGAAAATATATCAAGTGATATAAAAACAGAAGTACTATCAACATTCAATAATCTAAAATCAAAGATGGAAAATAAAGTTTCTAAATCATCATTTGAAAAAGCACAAGGTATTGTTAAGCAAGTAGAAGCAGGATATTCTAATGATAAAGGAGACACAGGTAATTGGATAAAAGTTCCAGGTGGTAAAAGATTTGTTGGTACAAATCATGGAATATCAGCACCTATACTTGCTGAATATCTTGATAGACTACCAAAGAAAGAAGATATGGTAGACTTATCTTATAAAACCGCTCTCAAAATATATAAGAAAAATTATTGGGATGCACAAAACTTGGGTGAGTTTAACGATCAATCTGTCGCTAACATACTTTATGATGGATCTGTTAATCAAGGTAAGACCGGTATGCAAAGTGTTCTTAGGAACGCCCTAAATGATAATGGTGTGCAAATAAGTGATGTTGATAATCCATTTAATATTGAATGGGTTAAAAAAATAAATAAACTAGATCAAAAATCGCTATTTGAATCTATAAAGAAGTTTAGAGAAGAAAGATATAAGGAAGCGGCCACTTTCAAAAGACATGGTAATGGTTGGTTAGATAGACTTGGATCATTCGAATATGAAGAAAATAATAAATTAGCATGAAACATATAAACAGATTTAATGAGATGATTAAGGTCGATATAAAGGTCGGTGATACTGTACTTGGTGGGAGGTTCAAGAATAAAAAGATTGTTGTTAAGAAAATAGGTAAGAATAAAAAAGGAGATATTACTATAAACGATAAACCACTTCTTAAATTTAGAATTATCAAAGAAGGATTTGAAAATGATGTTGTTGATTACTTATCGCACTTAATAGATGATGGGTTTATTGTTGAACAAAGAGAAGATTTTGTTAGAATATTTAAACCTAAATATGGTGATTTCTACGCATATACTAATTTACAAGAATTTAATTTTTCTGAAATTGATGGTGATATAATTAGATTTGTTAAACATATTGGTGATGAGTTTAATGGACCAGAATTCACCGAACATGATTATGTTATAAAAAGTGTAATGTATATGACACAAGCCGAAACTCCAAGAAATATAACAAAGAATGGATCTACTTTTATTGATCAACTTGATAGAAATGTTATTGATATAAAAGATATAGATACTATAAGTGATTTAAATATGTATTCACTCACTATAATGATATAAACTTTTTCGAAATTTAAGGATAAAAGAAATAAATCTTTAAAAATGGCAAAGACTGATAAAGTTAAAGTTACTAAGAAAACCACTAAGAAAACCAAAAAGACTAAAACTATTAAGGATTTAAGTCTTTGGACATATAATGAAAATAACGAAATTGAAAAGGTTATTGTACCACTTAGATATAAAATGGATTATATCAACAGATTTGGTGTTATGGAAATAACAAATAAATCAGAATTACAAACTTGGTTAGAAAATATGAAATTAACAGAGGTATGATAAAAATATCTATGGGTTCTGACCATGCTGGATTCGAACTAAAACAAGAATTAAAGAAATACCTTTACTCATTGGATAAAATATCAATTGATGATAAAGGTTGTTTTGTTGAAGAGAGATGTGATTATCCAGATTACGCACATTTAGTCGCAAAAGATGTCGAAAATAATGAATGTGATTTCGGTATACTAGTTTGTGGATCTGGTAATGGAATAAATATGTCTGCTAATAAATGGCAAGGTGTTAGGTCAGCTTTATGTTGGAACTCTGAAATTGCTAATATGGCTAGACTACATAATGATGCAAATATACTTACTTTACCAGGTAGATATATTTCGATAGAAGAAGCTATCAGTTGTGTTGATGAATTTCTGAAAACTAAATTTGAAGGTGGAAGACACACCGATAGAGTTGAAAAAATATCAAAGAAAGATGAAAATAAATTTGATGAAATTTTTTAATTTTTTTTCAAAAATATTCAAACGTGTTAAATCACATCAATCACAAGTAAATAAAGGGTTAAGAGAGATTAATGACTTAGGATTAGGTCCTAAGTCATAATATTTATTTAATAAATACTTTACAAAAACTTAATCTTTACACTATGGAAAACTTTGCTAACAATCTTAGAGAATGTACTATTTTATATTTAAATGGTGATCAAATAAATAATGAATATGAACCTTTTGTTAGTAAATTTATCTATTATATGGATGCTTACTGTGCTGAATTGAAAAAAACACATGGTGATATTCTAAATAATGATAAGATGTACGATTCAGTCTTCTCACTTTTTAATAGTGTTATTATTAAAAAACAACTTAATCTTGAATTAGTTTAAATTATTTACTATTTTTGTAGAAATCACAAATTTCTATAAATGAGATCAAGCTATTTAAAATTTTCATTCGTTTTTTTATTAGATTTAGTTAAATCTAACCCAGGTAAAGTCATAACTCTAATACTATCAATCGTATGTTGGCAATTTGCTGGCACTTATAAAGATGTTAAGTGTGAAGTTAAGGTAGAGCAAGAGTTAGAAATATCAGGTGAACATCTTTATATATCAAGTGAGATAAATAATGATAAGAAAATCGAATATAAAATAAATCAATTTTCAGAACCACAAAAACTAATAGATGGTAAACTAACTTGGTATGAATATTCAGGATGGAATGTGTTCTTTTATGTGACTTTTGGAGCATCATTTTTAGTATGGACAATATCAACAGTGGCTGGTTGGTTCGGTGAAGAATCCGGATGGGATATTAATGACTCCGTGAAAGAAGCCATAGAATCTATAATTTATTGTGAAGTGGAAGAAGATGTCTATTACTATTTAGGATTAGGTAGGTTAATTGGCAAAAGAGACCATCAAATTAGAAGAAATTATACTAGACATGAGTTTGGTATAAACTCATTATCTGATGTTCTATTTTGCCCAAAATATAACTTTTTAACAAAATCAGAAAAAAGAGAAAACAAACTAAGTAAAATTGGTATAAAATAAAAATGTTGTCTTATGTCAAAATCTAATACTAATTCGGGTTTAAGTTTCCCAATACTATTATTCCTTTTGTTTCTAGGATTAAAACTAGCAGAAGTAGGAGTTGTTGCTAATTGGTCATGGTGGTGGGTAACTTCTCCACTTTGGATACCGGTCAGTTTAGTATTTGGAACTGCTATACTAGCAATTGTTATTATAATAATAGCCTTAATCTTCGGAATGTCATTTAATGATATCCGAATAAAAGCTGAAAATTATAATAGAAGTAGGAAAATTAAAAAATAATCCTTATATTTGTAATAAGGTATTTAACTTATACCGAAATTTAACAAGGTGATACTTCACCTCCTATATAAATCACTCGCGGTAACTTGTGATGAAAATTAGGATAACTTTTACCGAGGTTATGGGGTTTATTCTGTCACCCCGCAGTAGATCAGTATCAAACTATACCGATACGGTTGAATTAAAAGGTGTATAGAGAGTGAATGAAATTGTGAGGTTCTGAAACTTGTAAGAAAAGAGACTGAAATTATGTTTGATCACACAGATGTAAATCAGTCTTTTCTTATTTTAAATAATTTATAAAATCTAAACCTCCAAACTCTATAAAAAAGATTAACAGACCAAAGCCTTTTGACCTTCCTACATTTCTTCCACTTATTAAATTTACGTCTTTTGAAAGCTGCTGCTAACTCATACTCTTCACTTTCGACTAAAACTCTAATCATATGATTAATTAGAGCTAAACTTTGCTGATATGTTAGTTTGAGTTCTTCGACCTTTATATCATAATATAAAAATAAAGCCTTTATTCGTTTATCAATAAAACTGTCTTTATTAAATCTATTCTTCTTATATTTATTGATATCTACCATATATTATATATCAATTTTGTTTACTTTAAATCATCGACCTTTTCTATATCAACTTCTTTTAAATCTCTCAAATCTGTTACTTCGGTTGCATCACCCTTTCTCCTTTTCTCCTTTTTGAATGTAAATCCTATATCACCAGAACCATCAGTTCCAAATGTACCAGGTAAAAGACCAGGTTGAGCCGCAACAACATCACCAGATCCAGCAGTTGCAGATCCATCAGCATTTTCTGTAAACTTTTTATATGTTCTTAAATATCTCATATAGATATATATTAAATGGAAAAGATAGATTTACACGGTATAAAACATGAATTTGTTTCTAGAAGACTTGACAACTTCTTTTGGGAAATGATACAAAAGAATGTTATTGAGATTGAAGTTATAACCGGAGTTAGTTCTCGTATGAAAGAAATTGTTAAAGAAACTTGTTGTGATTATAATTTTAATGTTATTGAACACCCTACAAACTATGGATGTTTAATTGTTAGAATAAATTAGTTACTCTTCACCTCTATCAATATTACCACTTACATCTTGAATCTTTTTTACAAACTCATCAGACAAACCACCTTTATCCATTTGACCAGTAATACTATAATCGGTAGTCATTGAGTCTCTTTCAACTTGTAAACAAAATTGAGCTAATAAACCAAATTCATCATCTCTCTTAGCCAAATCAAAAATCTTAGAATTTAATTCATATTTAGATTTACCACTAATCTTCTTACCAGTGTAGTAATCATAAAAATATTGAGTTCTTCTGTTAGGGTTTCTAGTACCGGTTCTTCTACCGGAGTTAGTTGTAATACCTAAGATATCAGCATCTATATTTTCGGATACTTTTTCTATTTTTTCTAATTCGTTGAATCTTTTTATTCTCATGATAAAATCATTATACTTTGTTTATATATTAATTCTATAAATTCAAAATAGTTTATAGATATTTAATTGTGGTCTGTTGTGGTGTTGGTGTATTATGACCCATGAAACCACCATCATCAGATAACTGCATATCACTAGCAATATTTTTGACGAATGTATATGGGTCAACATCATTCAATATAGCATCTTCAATAACCTTTTCATAATTGTTCATCAATTCCCTAACACCAATAGCTGAAATGTTATACTTACTGAATTCTCTTGATATAGCATATAAATATTCCTCAAGTGTGTACCTTGATTCAAAAATCTTATATGGTTTAATGTATTTCATAAATAGTATTTAATATATATAAAAACTGAAATACAATTTATGTTAAAGAAATACTTAGAATTTATAAACGAATCAATGGAGTTGATATTGGAATCAGACATTGTTTATTCTGACAAATTTAGACTAGCTCTTTCTAAAATAGAAAACCCACTAAGCAAGACATTATTAGGAATAGAGAATAAAGATTTAGATGTTAGATCTAATTACTTTGATATTTTGATGGATAAAAATGATACAGTTTCATTTATACCCGATAGAAGAGCTCAACAAATACTAAATGATAGAAAGATAACAGTTAGATTTGTTGGTCGTGGTGGCGGATGGTTAACATTCAATAAGGACGAAGAGGGTGAATATAAAAATAAAAAACTATTTGATGAATTGGGATTCACACCATCAGAAGAACTTATTAAACCTGGAGATCATGAAGTGGGTGAAATTATTAAGAAAGTTGTTTCTGAAAAAACAGGTAAAACATTTGCTTATGTTAAATTTCCAAATACTGAATTAGTAATAAATACAGAGAAACTTAGAGAGATTGATGAGACTGCAAAATTAGTTTGGACATCAAATAGACAAGAAATTAAAGTTGGTAGAGCAATTAGAGCACTATTAGGTAGTGCTAGCTCTGACTTTGTAGATAAAGACATCGAAGATTTCGTTAACCTATATAAAGCAACGATAGATAAATTTAATGATAAATTTGCATTATTTGAAGAAGTCACTGGTGATAAAATAGGATATTGGTATCACAACTCACACTACAAGACAAGAAGTGGAACTTTAGGTAGCTCTTGTATGTCTAATGTTGATGAAGAATTTTTCGATATCTATATTTCTAATCCAGATGTTTGTAGTTTAGTTATTTATAAATCAGAAGAGGACCCTGAGAAAATAATGGGTAGAGCTTTACTTTGGAAGTTAAGAGATGGTAAAAAATATATGGATAGGATATACACTGTAAATGACTCCGATGTCCAATTATTTAGAGATTATGCTAAGGAAAATGGATGGTATGTTAAAAGATATAATTCATCAAGTGCTTCAAATGAAGCATTTTCACCAGATGGATCAGTTGTTTCACTTGATATGGTAGTTAATATTAAATCAGGTGGATATGAAAAATATCCTTATTTAGATACATTAAAATATTGGAATAGATCAGAAGGTACACTATCAACAAGTGGATGTAGTGATTGTTATACACTAGAAGATACTGACGGTGAATATTATAGATGTGAATCTTGTGGTGGTCGTGGTGAAGTTGAGTGTTATGATTGTGATGGTCGAGGAACTACTGAGTGTCATAGATGTGACGGAGAGGGTGAAAAAAATTGCTCTAATTGTGATGGTGAGGGAACTATAATGCATGAAGATTCTCATGGTGTAGAACATGAGGAAGATTGTCCTGATTGTGAAAATGGTAAGATAGAGTGTTCTTATTGTGACGGAGAGGGTAGTTCTGAATGTTCTAATTGTGATGGTCGTGGTAATGTATCTTGTTATGATTGTCAATAATCTATTAAATTAATATGAAATATATCAAAAGAGTTTTTGAAAGTGATGAACTATCTAATAATAGTTGGAAAGTTACAGATGATAGATTCCTAAGTAGAGAATTTAAATTCAATAATTTCTTAGAAGCATTAGGATTTGTTAATGATGTTGCTAGAATATCCGAAGAAGTTGATCATCATCCAGATATATATTGGAACTATAATAAAGTAACGATAGAAATAAAGACTTATGATGTTGATCAGATAACTGATAAAGACTATGATTTGGCTCAACGAATTGATGAGTTAGAGATAATCAATTAATTTCTCACAAAAACGAAAACTTTTAATATATATCTTAAAAATAAGAAGAAAGATATGTTGTTAAAAATAGGCAGTAAAGGTGAGGATGTTAAAAAACTCCAATCTAAATTAGGGTTAAACGATGACGGTGATTTTGGACCAGCTACTGAATCAGCTGTTATAAAATTCCAAAAGCAAAAGGGGTTAAATCCTGATGGTTTAGTTGGTGATGGAACTTGGTCAAAACTATTTGAGGTATCCAATACTATACAGAGTGTTCATTCAGATAATATACCAGTACTTGATTTAAATAAATTAAAAGGACATTTACCTGAGAAAGTATTTGAAGAATTACCATCTACATGTGCTGCATTTAATATAGTAACATCACTTAGACTAGCACACTTCTTATCACAATGTGCTCATGAGTCAGGACACTTCAAAGCTGTATCTGAAAACTTAAACTATTCAGAAAGTGGATTGAAAAAGATATTTGGTAGATATTTCCCAGGAGAATTAGCATCTGAATATGCTAGAAATCCAGAAAAGATAGCATCAAGAGTTTATGGTGATAGAATGGGAAATGGTGGTGAATCTACCAAAGAGGGATATAAATTTAGAGGAAGAGGTTATATACAATTAACAGGTAAAAGTAACTATATAAAGTTTGGTAGTTCTATCGGTGAGGATTTGGTATCAAATCCTGATTTAGTAGCCACTAAATATGCTTTAGCTTCAGCAGCATTCTTTTTCAATAAGAATAATCTTTGGTCAATTTGTGATAAAGGTTTTAACGAAAGTGTTGTTAAAGAAGTAACTAAGAGAGTTAATGGTGGATATAATGGATTAGATGATAGGCTGAAAAACTTTAATGAGTATTGGAATCTACTTAAATAAAAAATAAAAAAGACCTCTTTGAGGTCTTTTTTATTTTAAATAATTTCCATATTTTTACAAAATGAAATATAGTAAAGGAGATATTTTAATTTGTTCAAGTAATGAATTATATGGTAATAAATATAATCTAATTATTGGTGATAAATATAGTATCAATGATGCCATTGAAATGTCAGAAGGTAGAATAGTATTGGAATTAATACACGTTGATACTAAATCACCAGTTGGTATTCACTCTGATAGACTATTTATAACACTTAGTGTTTATCGAGAGTGGAAATTAAGAAAGATATTAGATTAGTTCTTTTTCTTGATTGTAGTCTTTTTTAAGAATTCGTCTATGTCATTTTTATATAATTCAAGTGATTTTTCACCATCCTCTTTTAACAGTTGTAGATTCTTTTTTGACGCTCCATCCATTTTAGATTTAGCACCAAAGAGTTGAGTTTTTACCCTTAGATAATCACCAACCAAATCACCCTTCTCATATAATGTATTCATTTGGTAGTCAACTGCGTCAGCCATACTACTTAGATTAATATCAAATATCTTAGAGGCACTTGTTATACCCCATTTTTTAGCAACTTTATACTTAAATGGCACTTCTAATGGACCTGTTCCTATCGATAAGACATTTATCCTTTTAGCTTCTGGGTATATCTTCTTAACCTCTATATAAGCTGAAACTGTTGGATTATTAACACCCATACCACCATCAATTAAACTCCTATCAACACCATCAATAATTAAATGTCCGGGTCTAAAATATGTAGGAGCTGCTGAGGTTGATCTAACAGCATCTCTAAACATTATATTATGATTTTCATCCAACTCACCTTTATAACTTTTGAAGAAATAAATATCTCTTTGATTAGTATCAATACTTGGCATCATAAGATTGGTTGTTGATTCCTTAATTCTAATATCTCCAAAATAAACCTTTAAAAGTTCCTCTAAGTTATCTGGATTATATCTCGGTCCAAAAAATCCATTAAATGTAAAGAACCAACGAAAATCTTTTTTGAAAATCTTTGTACCATGATCCATATAAAGATTTGAAGCATCAATAGCCGAATATTTTGGATTACCATTCTCATCCGGAAAACAATATAATGAAGCTAATATACCTCCTGTTGATGTTCCAGCAACATAGTCAAAATGATCTGATATTTTAGTTTCCTTACCATATAATTCTGATAATTTCTTTTCAACATAAATTAAAATTTGTGCTGGTAAAACACCTCTAATCCCACCTCCGTCTATACTTAATACATTAACTGTTTTTTTCATGAGATAATTTGCTTTTTTTTTATATATTAAACTTTAAAAACAGAGAAACTATTAGTAAATTTGTATATAAAATTAGTATTATGGTAGAAAAGATAGAATTAAATGTACCGTCAGTGATTGACGTTTCGGATTATGAAGTCGGAGTTCTAGTAGCTAGAATGCAAGTTCCAAAACTTCACCAAGTACACAAACACCTAATCAACACTGTTTGTGCTAATCACAAAAAAGTAATTATATTCTTAGGAGTTCCAGTCGTTGAACAAACTAAGAGAAATCCATTAGACTTCGCAACACGTAAGTCAATGATTCAACAAGAATATCCAGATGTTACAGTACTACCTATTAGAGATCAAAGAGATAATAAAACTTGGTCGAAAATACTAGATACTAAAATTTCAGAACCTTTTGGGGATAGACCAACACTATTATATGGTGCTAGAGATTCATTCGTTCCATTTTATCATGGAAAACATAGTACTGTTGAATTGGTTGGTAATAATGACCAAGATAAAATCTCAGGTAGTGCAATCAGAGAAGAAGTTGCTAGAGAGGTTGGACAAACAGAAGACTTTAGAAAAGGAGTTATTTACGCTAATTATGGAAGATACCCGGTTATCATGCCTTGTGTGGATGTTGTTGTTTTAGATAAAGCCAATAACACAATACTATTAGGTCGTAAACCAGGAGAAGATAAATTTAGATTTGTTGGTGGTCATGTTGATGTTACTGATGAATCATTCGAGTCAGCCGCTATCAGAGAATTAGGTGAAGAAGCTGGTCGTAGTCTAGAGGTTGGATCATCAACAGATGGTAAATATATTTGTAGTGGTAAAATAAAAGATTGGAGACACCTAAAAGAAGATAGTGAGATTTTCAGTACACTATATCTTTTTGAGAAAAGGTGGGGACACGCTAAAGCAGATGATGATATCGAAGAGGTCAAGTGGGTTTCTATTGATGAATTATCAACAAAAGAAGAATATACAAAAGTGATTATATCAGAACACCAAGATTTCTTTGGGAAGCTTATTAATTACTTTGAGAATGAACTAAATAAAGTTTAATTAAAAACATACAATATGGACTTACAAGAAGAAGTAACAGAAAGAAAAGTTGTTTTACCTGGTCGTAAAATACACAAAACACCAAGATTACTCTTGGGAGATGCTTACACAATAGGTTCTAATAAATTTGAAAGTCCTGAAGCAAAGGAAAAATCAGTTTATTACGTAACTTTCCGAAGAGAGTTGAACAAAATTAACCCAGTTATCTTCTCAGAAGGAGATAATAGAATTGTCTTCATCGGGTTACAAAGAATACTAGAAGAGTTGTTCTACGAACCAATCACACATGATGAAATTGATGAAACTAAACGTTTTTTAGCACACGCTAAAGTAACAACTAGTGGATTCAGAGAATATGAGTTCCCAGAAGAAATCTGGAGGAGAGTAGTTGATGAATTTAATGGTAGACCACCAATTCAAATTAGAGCGGTCAAAGAAGGTTCTGTTCTTTATCCAAATGAACCGGCAATTGAAATAACATCAGCCGTTGATGGTATGGGTGTATTAGGAGCTTGGTTTGAATCTAAAATTTTACAAGTTTGGTCGAGAAGTGAAAGAGTTACACAAGATGAACACTTTCTAAATAGAATTAAAGAAAGAATTCTCAGAGTTGATCCGGATATGTCCGAAGCAGACTTAAACTTTTACGCATCTATTATGATTACCGACTTTGGAGATAGAGCGGGTATGACATCTAATGAGTCAGAGGAATTAGGAATGGTTCACTTATATACATTTGGTGGTACTGATACATTCTCAGGAGCATATCAAGCTTGGAAAAATGCTGGTGAAGTTGAAGGAATATTTTCATCAGTAAACGCACTAGCACACAGAAACGTTCAATCATTCGAAAAAGAATTCGATTGTTATAAAGCAATTTATGATAGTTGTGGTGATGGTGAGATTATATCAATGGTTGATGATTGTTATGACGCTAAATTCGCTGTTAGAAACTATCTATTACCATTAGCACTTAAAAGTAAAGCTGAGGGAAGTAATAAAGTAATCGTTGCTAGACCAGACTCTTCTAAAGAAGGATATACAACCAAAGACCAAATTCTAGAAATTTGTGATATCTCAGTCGAAGCTGGATTATACACTGAAATGACAACCAGAACAGGAAATTGGAAATGTGGCACATTGTTACACTTCTTAGATGGTGATGGTAAAAAATTCGAAGATATTTTAGATGAAATGGACTTCTTAATTGATAATGGTTACGCTTTCTATACTTGGGGGTTATTCGGACAAGGTGGTGGGTTACGTAATGAATTAAAACGTGATAACCTTTCTGCTAAATACGCATTATCATCTGTTGGTGAAGAAGATAAGCCTGTTGTTAAGTTTAGTGAGAGTTTGGGTAAAGGAACTTTACCAGGACCTTTCAAATTACTTAGAAGCAAAGAAGCTTTGAATAATAAAAAAACAATCGTGTTTAATACCGAAGATGGATTAGATAGTATGGTTGAGTACTTCAACGGTACTAATATCTACAAACCATTTGGTGAAGGACAGGATGATAACTTTATTACTATTAAAAATAGAATTAAAGAACAAATGAAAGAAATGCCACTGACTCTTAAAACAACTGATAATCATAATTATCCAGCTAGTGATGAAATTATTAGAGTTAAACAAGAACTTTTAATTAAGTACGCACCAACAAAAGTATAAAAGTTACAAGATGAGAGAAAGAGGATTTGTAAAAGTCCTCTTTTTTTTGTAAATTTGCACGATGAACAAGACTATAAAATTATTTTCATACGGAACACTTTATCAAAGTGGTATACAGATTGTTGAATTCGGTCAACGATTTGAAGTTGATCCCGATCTAGATTATGTTGATGGTTGGGATATAATCAAGGTTAAAATGAATGGACACTATTACAACGTTGCTGTAGAGGGTGATGAGAATTGTGTTCTTATGGGAGCAATTGTACACATACCAGAAGAGTTAATGGATAAGGTTGATGATTATGAAGGACATGAATATAAAAGAATAGGAATCATTACTAAATGTGGTAATGATTGCCAGATGTATGTTAAAAGATGAGTACTTTTGGTCGTAAAGCTTTGATTTGGTGGGACTATGAGAATAGAAGCAAGCAAAATTCTATTAGATTTAATCATACACCAATGGATATACAACTTTCTATCTTAGAGAAGTGGTACCCTATTGGTTCAAATTGTAATTATATTTTTTATTCACAAACAAATCTAAGTAAAATAAATAAATATCCTTCTGTGATACTCAGATATGAGAGGTGTAGTTCTTTTTATAGAATAGTAATATCACAGAATGGTGTAATTGATAATAAGGTTGGTATCTTAGAAAGATCTGTTTCCCCATTTAAAATTTTAATATCACCGGATGATATCAAACGAATAAAAAGAGAATCCAAGTTGTCTAGACTTGGATTCTAATTAAATATTCTATTAATCTTTTTTCTTTCTTCTTAATCTCTTACCTCCTAGGTGTACTTTCATAGTACTTGGATATAGTGATGAAAAATCCATATTGATACCAACACCTTTCCATATATCAGATGTTAAAGATTTTGGTTGTGTGTGGTGTCTATGAGCAATCCTTTCTTTGTATATCTGTTCTAACATCTTCTCTAACTCTTCTTCGATCATAATTTAGGTGTTACTTTTCTAAAATCACTTAATACTTCATTATGAATACTTCTAAATTCTTTATCTAAATCATCCCAAGTCCATCTTGATTTATCTCTTAGATAATGTGGTTTATCTTCAAATGTTATTTTATTCCAAATCCAATTAGCACACTCAAAATCAATTATCTTACCATTTTGCATGATTTGAGTAGCAAACATCGGTATTCTTATTGAATGAAATAGTGATTTAATACCAGAATAGTAATCATCAGCAACTAATAACTTTTTCTTACACTTCACCCAACTATTTGAACTTATGTGTGATGTAGCATGTCTTAACTTAGCTGAATTTAATTTGAAATCAAACTTAATAGTTTCTTTTAGTTTAGCCCAATTTGGTGCAAAAATACATTCTAAATTGTTTATACGATGCCAATCTAAATCAGCTTTAAATTTATCTGGTGTGTAAACGTGTATATTGAATAATCCCTTTCTTAATTCAGTTGATTCAACCGAATTATTTGCAACCATAATTATATCCCAATCAGAATCTTTGTTAGCAGTTCCATAAACTTGAGATCCAAAAATATAAACATTAAATACCCTACTTGGATGTAGTCCAGATGCTTTAATTATCGTTTCTAGTGTTGGTTTCATAAATGCAAATATAATAAAAAATATTAATATATATAATAATTATGAGATACTTAGTTTTATTTGTATATCATCCAATCACCATCTAATTCTTTTATATGAATTATTTCCCACTCTTCTCCTTGATCAATTGTATAGAACCAAGGCTTACTACCCATATCAGTTCTTGGGTAGTTTTTATAAAAAACACCATTCCAATAAAAACGTTTCTTTGTTATAACTTTTTCACCAATTGTCGGTATGTCATAGACACTTCTATTGAATTTAATTTTACCAGAATGAACTTTTAATCTTAAAATTGATAGTATCATAACGATTATATAAAAGATAACACCAATTATTATATAAGGAGTCAGAAATAAAAAAACATTAGCAAATAACATAAACACTAATATAATAGGTAAAGTATTATCCAACCATTTATTTAAAAGATATGACATATTTAACATTCTACAAATATAAGGATTTAATGTTAAATTCATGTTAAGGAATTAGTTAAATTGTTAGCATTAACATGACGCAAAACAAGGGATATTTTTAGACCTTTGTGAATATATAAATCATAAAAGAAAAAGAGAAAATGAGGAAAATGAAAACAATTTTATCAATGATATTAGGATTAACACTAATCTTTGGAGTTACATCATGTAAAAAAGAAAAATATGGATGCACAGACCCACTATCGTTAAATTATAACCCAGATGCAACAACAGAAGATGGTAGTTGTCAATACGCACCTTATACAATAACTGATGTTATTATAGGTGGTGATGTTTACAAACAAATACAAGGAACAATTAATGAAAACTATACACTAACAAGTGATACTAAATGGTTACTATCGGGTGGAGTTTTTGTATCAAGTGGTGCTGAATTAACAATCGAAGCTGGAACAACCATATGGGCTGCCGATGATGGAACTACACCATTCTTATCTATATTAAGAGGTGGTAAAATAAATGCAAATGGTTCACAAAATTCACCAATTGTATTCACGACAATAAAATCTAATCCAAATCCCGGTGATTGGGGTGGTGTAATATTAAATGGATATGCACAAATAAATACAGGATCAACTGCTGAAGGTGAAGGTGGGACTGGAACTTACGGTGGTACTAATGATTTTGATAATTCGGGTACTTTGAGATATGTTAGAGTAGAATATGCTGGTAAGATACTTGGTACTGATAATGAATTAAATGGGTTCTCTTTCAATGGTGTTGGTTCTGGAACAACAGTTGAATACATACAAGCTTATAAAGGAGCCGATGATGGAATTGAATTCTTTGGTGGAACAGTAAATATTAAATATGCCGTTTCAACTGGTAATGGTGATGATTCTTTTGACTGGACACATGGGTGGAGAGGTAAAGGACAATTCTGGGTAGCTGAACAAGATGGATTATCTGGTGATAGAGGAATTGAGGCAGATAACAATGGGGATAATAACTCAGTATCACCGTTCTCAAACCCGACACTATCAAATCTAACTTTAATTGGTGCCAATGATGGTGATAATGCTAACTCAGGTATGAGACTAAGAGAAGGTACAAGGGGTAAAATATACAATGCTATTGTTGTTAACTTTCCTAACAAAGGAATAAATGTTTCAGAAACAATCACAATAGATAATATGACAAATGGTGAATTGGTATTGAAAAACTCAATTGTTTATAACAACGGTGTTAATTTCAACTCTTGTCCACTATTCGAAAATGATATTACTAATAGTACAAATAACCCTAACCTAAGTGGTAAGATAGGAGTTGTTTATAGTGGATATGATGTATCAACATCAGACTCTTGGTTTACATCAACAAACTATATCGGAGCTGTTGAAACAAATTGGTTACAAAACTGGACAAAATAAGAAAAATATGAAATACTTAATAACTTTACTATTATCAATAACATATCTATTTTCTTACTCACAAGTAGTTGGGAAAATAACATCAGATGATGAACCATCTGGATTACCAGTAGTTAATGTCAGAGTAAGTGGTACCAATACCGGTACCACTTCTGACTTTGATGGTAACTATAAACTACAATTAGAAAATGGCGAATATGATCTAATCTTTAGTTTTGTGTCATATGTAACTGATACTGTACATATATTGGTTAATGGTGAAACTACATATAGCCATATGATGATGTCACAATCAATTAATCTAGGAGAAGTTTCTGTTGAGTTTAAAGTGAATAGAGAATCTGAAAATATACTTCTAATGGATAGGAAAAATACAACAGAAGTTACACAAAATATAGGTTCAAAAGAATTACAGAAGAGTGGAAGTTCAAATGTTGCTGAAGGACTAACTAAAGTTACCGGTATATCAACACAATCAAATTACATCTTTATAAGAGGTATGGGTGATAGATATAATACATCATATCTTAATTCACTTCCATTACCATCAATTGATCCAGATAGTAAAATGATGCCAATGGATATATTTCCTACTCAGATAATAAAAAACTTAAACGTTACTAAGTCTTATAGTAGTAATACTTATGGTGATTTTGCTGGTGGTTCACTTGATATAAGGACAAAAGATTATCCAAATGAATTCTTATTAAAGGTTAACTTAGGAACAGAAGGTAACTCACAAAGTTTTAGAAAATTTGGATCTTTTGATGATGTTAATTTTAACCCAACTCAAAAGACACCAATTAACTACAATAGTAATATATTGTTTGGTAATTACTATAAAAAGAATTCTCATAAATTTGGATTCTTATTAAATGCTTATCAAAAAAATAAGTTTACTTATGAATATGGTAAGATAAGAACTGCTAACGCACAAGGTGTTGAAAGAATTGATTATGATTATAAAAACTATACTCAGAGACAAGACTATTCTGGATTAACATCTTTATATTATGGTTATAAAGAACATGATATAAGATTTAATAGTTTATACATACAATCAAACTCAAATTCTTTTAGAGAAACAGATGGCTACCATTTCGACTACTTAGATAGTATTTATACAAGAAGATATACACCAACTAAAAGATCACTTTTTATAAATCAATTATCCGGAGAAAGTAAATTCAATAATTTCGGTGTTGATTGGGGAGTTTCATATGCCAAAATAAAAAGCACAGAAGACAACAGAAGACAGTTAGTGTATCTTTATAATGATGAGGGTGAATATAGAATAAATGATATTGATATATTAGACAACCATAGATTTAGTTCTTATTTGAATGAAACAGAATTGGCTACTAGATTAAATCTAAATTATACACTAAAGAAAGTTAGATTTGATGTTGGTTATGATTATAAAAACAAGGTTAGGGATTTCGATTATGAACAAACAATTTATAATTTTGATAATGCTAACTTAATGAATGATATTAATAATCCGGATTATAACTTAGAAAGTAACTCACAATCTATTAAGATTATTAATCCAGCCTCTAAGTATGATGCTAGTGTTAAAATACACTCTACATATATTTCACTTGGGTATAAATCTGATAAATTTGTTTTTAATATAGGTGCTAGAATGGAGAAATCAATACAATCTATAACTTATAGAGACCAACAACAACCACTATATTTGAGAGGTAATCTATTAGATAGTATCTCAATTTTACCATCTGCTAATTTCAAATTCAATTTGAGTAAAAATGATATATTAAGATTTACTACTAGTAAGACACTATCAAGACCTGGATTTAGAGAGGTTGCTCCATTTGAATATACAGAAGTTTTTGCTGGTATGAAAACAATAGGAAATCCTAATTTAAGAAATAGTGATAACTATAATGCTGATTTAAGATATGAGAGATATAATAAATCTTCTGATTTAATTGGTGTGACTGTTTTTGGTAAATATATTAAAAACCCAATAGAGAAAACAATGTTAGCTACTGCATCTGGTCAGTTACAAAGTTTTATGAACGCTGATTATGCTTATATCTATGGTTTAGAACTCGAATATAAAAAACTATTCAAAATCGATTCAACTAGTGATTTTAGATTAGGTGCTAACTTAACAATTTTACAATCAGTAGCTAAGATAGATACAACATCAGGTACTATACAAACTAATACAATAAGACCGTTACAAGGAGCATCACCAATACTATTTAACTTAGATGCTTCTTATGTTAAGAATTGGAAAAATGTTGAATCAACTATAACACTATCATATAACTTATATGGTCCAAGATTGTGGAGTGTTGGTATACAAGAAATGGGTGATGTTTATGAAAATACAGTTAATACTATGAATTTAACAGTGATGAGCACAATAAATGATAAATGGGGAATAAACTTATCAGTAAAGAATATACTAAACCCTACTTATAAGACAACACAAAGAATGATTGATAAAACTGTTAATCTTAATGAATATAAGATAGGAGTTAATATTGGATTAGGTATTAGTTATAATTTTTAATAATCTTAACTAATTGTTCAGTTCCAATTTTTTTACCAATGAGATACTCTAAAGGTGTGTAAACATTTTTAGAGTGATTTCTTGGACCAGATGTAAATGATAATTCCTCAACTGTTGATTCAAGAACTGGTTTATCAGAGGTTATATGACCCATAGCACATCTATCCCATATAGGAGTAACAACCTTTGCGTAACCAATACTTATGATTCTATCATAGAACTTTTCATCTTCAAACTTTTCAGACATTTTAGTGTCTCGGTGTCCGTAGTACCGTAGCCAATCAGCTTCTGTTGTTGCCGATTTCCATAATTCTTCTAATTTCATATCACAAATATACGGAAAATTAACAAACCCAATATCGATAATCTATTTCTTTTCTAAGAACTCCATCAATCGTAACCTCTCTTTGATAAGCAGTCATTAACTTTATAACATTTGTATAGAATTCAATATACACCTTTTTATATTCAACATTTCTCCAACTAATCTTTGATCTCTCTTCGATGTCATTTTTTAACCAAGATAGTGTGATAATACGCTCATCACCATAGTGGAAGTCCATATCTCTTATTAAACAAATTTCACCATCATGTAATACTATTGTTGGTGGTTGTTCTCCCATCTTACCAAACGGGAAAGTAAAGGGCAACTTATCACATAATATGTGATAAGTCACACCACTGATTATTCTAAACTTCATAATTTACTGATTATCATATTGATTGACGATTCAATCTCTGAATAGTTTGGTATAGAAGATCCTGTATAAATGAAAGCAATTTTCACACCACCAACATCCACCTTTCGAGTAACTTCCCTCATTAATCTTTTTATTCTGTTTCTATCAACCGCTCTTTTGAACTTTTTAGATGAAACAGCGAATAAAAATTTAGTCGAATCAGAACTTAAAACCTTGGCAAATATAAACTCACTTGAAACTGAAACACCAGTCGCAAATAAATTATCGATTTCACTTTTACCTTTAAGTATTAAATTCTTTTTCATAATTACAAATATACTGATAAAGTAATTAATTAACAAATTAAACTTTCTATCACACTTATAATATCAATATTGTATCTAAAAATAAAATAATGGAATTAGAAAAAGATTTAATTACAAATGATAATTCGAAGAAGTTACTAATGAAATTTTAAATTAAATAAACAAAACTATGGATTACGGAAAAGACTTTAAAAAGTATGCTTTAAGTGAAGGTTTAACTTCAATGAACTTACACTACTATGGACAACAAATTGAGAATAGTATGACACCATACATTCTTGAAGAACGAGAAATGAGAGTAACTCAAATGGATATCTTCTCTAGATTAATGAGAGATAGATTATTATGGGTCGCTGGTGTTGTTAATGATAATATGTCAACTGTTGTACAAGCACAATTGATGTATCTTGATCAAAATGATTCAAGAGATATAACAATGCACGTTGATTCACCAGGTGGATCAGTTAAAAGTGGATTAAGTATGGTTGATGTGATGAGATATATCAAATGTGATGTAGCTACTGTTAACACAGGTATGGCTGCTTCGATGGGTTCGATACTTTTATCATCAGGTACTAAAGGTAAAAGATCATCTTTGAATTTTTCAAAAGTGATGATTCACCAGGTATCAAGTGGAGCACAAGGTCACGTTGCTGATAATAGAATCTCACACATGGAATCAGAAAAGTATAACTATATCTTATTTAAGATGTTGGCTGAAAACAGTGGTAAACCATTTCAAGAAGTGTTGGAAAGTGCTAGAAGAGATAAATGGTTAAATTCACAAGAAGCTTTAGACTTCGGACTTATTGATGAAGTTATCATAACCGATAAGAGTACATCAATAACAGGATTGTTAGAAGGATTTGATGATTATTATCAAAAAGAACATTCTTTATTAAGAAACTAAAATAAAAAAGACCACCAATTTGGTGGTCTTTTTTATTTTTTATCTTTCTTCTTCTTTGCTTTTGACCACAAATCAGAGTCGGCTTTTCTAGCACCACCGGAACCTGTTATAAATGAGTTTACACGACCCATCGCCCAAGCATTTTGTGGTGTTCCTGGTCTATGTCCAGAATTCCATGCAGCCATCCCCCTTTTGAAGACTTGTTTTAATATAGTTAAACTAATACCAGAATCTTCTGACTTCTTCTTTAACGATTTATAAGATTTTGAACTTTTATTATCAACTGATCCGGAAGATTCTTCCAGTAATTCAAAATTCTCAAATAATTTCAAATATTTCATTCTTTACCATACTTTTTTTGATATGCTTTAGTAGCATTTGACTTTTTGGTTTTATATCTTTTACCGTCACCACCTTTACCAGATTTATAATCAGCATCCCATTCAGTTTTATAATCACTACTTCCTTGAAATTCATCTATTTCTTTTTTCATAGCAGATTTGTTTTTGGTTAGATATTTACCTGGAACTTTTCTACCTGACTTAGTTTTACTGGATTTAGCCTTAGTCTCATTTAACGAATCATCAACCTCAATAGTTACTCCAAGTTCTTCCTTTTCCTTCTCTATTAGTTCCTTTAATTCTTTTTGATTACCTGGTAGAACTTCAAAGTTATACTTTTTACCAAGTGCCACCAGTATTGCTGTTATTGGCATAGGAAGAGTACCAGCTGATATTATTCTAATAAGATCCTTACTTTGCTCTTTTAAGAACTTCTTTTCATTTTCGGTGACATCTCTACCAGATATCATCTTGTTTAGAATTTCAGCAGCTTGTTTTGTTTCATTACTTTCTCGCTTAAGAAAGTCCCAACTTCTATTACCAAAAGATTTAACATCTTCCCAACTAAGATTTTTAATACTATTAACTCTATTTCTACTAAAGTTTTTGAATTTTTCAATATGACCCATACATAACGGTTTATTTTATTACAAATATAATAATTTATATATTAAATTTAACAAAATGCTTTTTAGTTAGAAACTTTTTACTATCTTTGTAATAGAAATAAAAAAGACAACAATCTTTCTCTAATACGATGGTAACATTTCTACTCTGAAAATGTGAATCCGTGAGTCCAGATTTAGGTATCTTCCTCCCAAGGGAACATAATAGTTAATATCTGTAACGAGAAACAAAAAACCCACCACTGGTATGGTGGGTTTTATATTTTAAATAAAGATATTTTAATATATATCTTTATGAGAAAATTCTCCAAAATATTTGAAAGTAAAGAAGAGTTACTATCGAGATTATCAACAAGTGATGATAATTTGGAAGAAATATTCGTTGATCTAACTGATATCGGATATACAATAATCACTGATCAAATATACATATCTACATCATCTGGAAATATTTACTATGATAAGAAAGAAGTTAAAAACTTTTATCCTGGAATAGAAATTAGATTAGATAGACACATAGATGATAAGAAAGGTGATTTCAGAAATTGGGATGGTAATATCTATTACGAAAATGATGATTCTATATTAGAACATATCTATAATTCACTACACAGAGTAAAATCATCATTCAAGGATAAAGCAAGCATATATTACAGCATAAGAAGTATTAATACAATTGAGGTTAGATTATTCTTTAATAAAGAAGAAGGGAACTCTATCATCGATTATGAAAAAGTAGAGGAACTTGTTGATAAATTGCAAATAGAACCTAGACGAAATGATATGGATAGATATCGAGATCTAGACGGGGAAAGTATAGAAGGTTATTCAATAAATTATGATAATTCATGGAGAAGACCAGGTGGTCAAATTTATGAGTTCGTTGTGAAATTAAGAGAAGTTGGTGATAATATAAACATTATAGGTAATGACTTAACACCTGGCGAATGGTCAATATTATCAAATATCACCAGTTGGGAAAATCTACTAAGAATAGATGATTTGAATAACAAGACTCAATTAATGTCTATATTTAATATTTGGTGTACTAAATTTTACAAAAAAGTTAAATCCGAAAATGTTAAACTAGTTCCTGTTAATAATGGACGTAAAGAGATGGGTTATAAAATAACACAAGAAGTTGATGGTGTCGCTAAAGATTTAGTAACAATATATTATTGGTTTGATGAACAAGGAACTTACGATATTTATACCGAAGAAAAAAGTTGGAAAAACTATATGAAAGGTAAAAAAGTAAAGTTTGATATATATAATATGTATTTTAGAGTGAAAATAGAAAAATAAATAATAGTTATGATAGTATTAATAATAAACATACTTTGGATAGTATATTCAATATTAGAAGGATTCAGAGAAGGGTTCTATTGGCATTTCAAAGGTATATCTAAATCAAAAAATGATTTTGAGATACATCCAATATTCGCATCACAAAGAGGAATAATACTCATACTAATAGGATTAATGTTATCGTTCACTATTGGGTGGTTTTCTATTTTGAACACATTCGGTATGGCTCTTGTTTTTAGCTTCTTCCATAATGGTTGTTATTATTCAACAAGAAACAGAATAGATTCGAATATTTACCCATTGAAGTGGAGATCACAATCAACAACATCAACAGCAAAAATGACTAAGATAATGACTTATAGAAACAGAACTATCTTTATGGTAGTTGGTCTAATTCTACAACTGGTTTATTTACTTTTTTGATTTCTTTGATTCTAGTCTTTTAATATCTTCTTCGAAGACTTTTCTTCGAGACTCAATCCGACTATCTATTAGAGAGTCCCACTTATCTGTTATGTCAATCACGACAACCTCATAGTTATCATCATTCCTCTTATTTCTGATCCAAGAACCATCATCACTCATAACAGCATACCTCAATTTCATAATCCAATCACCTTTGAACTTATTCTTAAATCTTAACGCTCCATTTAGAGTTTTATAAACAATAGTATTCTTAGATATCTTAGTACTAAGAATATTATTCAATTCAAAAATATATGTGAAATCACCTTCGTGTGTATATGAGTCTGTATCAAATTCACCACCATTTAAAATGGTTTCTAAGGTCAAATCTCTCATTTGTGACCTACTAATTAAAGCAACCCCGTATAATCTACCCATTTTACAAATATACAAAATCCTTTTAATATATACCTTATGAAATTTGTAAAAACTTTTGAATCATTTGATAAACCTAGTCTAAGATATGTTGGTCCAAATCCAACTTCTGATGTAATTGTCACACGAACACTTGACGGTTCTCAACAAGTATTATTAGTACAAAGAGATAGTTCAGCTAAAGCCGAACCAAATAAATGGAGTATTCCTGGTGGTTTTGTTAATACATCATCAATGTCAGGTGAAGAATGGTTGCCTGGTGAAGAAACTGAATTACAAGCTGGTAAGAGAGAAATATATGAAGAAACTGGATTAGATTTATCAAGAATAGAAGATTCTAAATTTAAACTGATAGGAGTATTTGATGATAAAGGTAGAGACCCAAGAAATAGTGATACTAGATGGGTTAAAGCCAATTCATTTACAGTTGAGATACCAGGCGATCTGGGTAATGATGTTATGGGTATGGACGATGCCCAATCAGCTAAATGGTTTACAATTGAAGAATTAAATCAAATGAGTAAAAGTGAATTCGCATTTGATCACATCAATAGATTGATTGACTTAGGATTTATCTCTGAATAGCAGTAAACTCAATATCAGTAGTTCCAGTTCTTGTATTATTATCTTCGGTGTGTTTCATCGATTTTATATCAATATCGATACCAACATCATTTAGACGTTTCGCAGCAACTAATAAACATTCCGATATTCTGAATAAAATCTCAGGATTTATATCTTTTGAAACCTTAATTAAACATTTATAAGCTTTTCCACCTTTATACTCTTGTGAAGAAAAATCAATTAAACCCTCATCTATTAATTCTAGGAAATTTTCCTCAATAACCTCATCAACAATATTCTTTTCATCATCATTATCTATTAGATCTAACTGACCAATTTGATAATATGATTCATCATCTTCAAGTTTATAAAGTAGTGTGAAACAATAATCAATATAATTTGATGAAAAACCATCAACTTTTTGGTAAAAAACAGCATTAACTATTTCAACTATTTTATTATCACGTTGTTTTATTTTATTATAAACTGTCTCATTTAATTTGTACCCCAACCCATTACTTATTCTCCTCAGAGATATAAATGTGTCACCAACGTCAAACCAAGTACTTGTATTTCTTATATCATCAACCCTAGTAAGTGAAGGTCTATTATAATCATTCCCGAATACACACTTATTACTACTATATGTAAAATCCCATATCCTACCAATAACATGTTTTTTAATCATAGATAAACGCATTTCAGGAAAGATAATTGCATAAAATGTTTTATCATCACTTAGTTCTGATGGACCTACCTTCTTTTCATGTTTAATTTTTGTTAAATAAAGATCATTCTTTTTGAATCCTCTTAATAAAGGTTTTTTACCTTTTTTTCTACGCCAATTAAATAGACCTTCATTGTATAATTCTAAATGTTCCATTAATTAATTTTCTTCTCAGAGACGCCCAGAACGTCATAAATTTTCTTCTCAATCAAATCCATACCTTCTTCTATTGAAGACACCCTAAAGTCTTCCTCGTGACCAAAATACATACCTAACATTAGTGTATCTAAGTCAAAAAGTATTTCAAGTGTTATAGATTCCTCTACTTGGTGTTTCCTATCTAAAACCAAAGTAACTTCCAATTCCTCGGAGATTAATGAATATTCAAAATGAGCTTTCTCATCATATTCTTGTTTTAGTATATCATTAACCAATTCGGATAGTTCTTCCATCTTAGCAGTGATATATGAATAGTTTTTAGTTGGTGATCCCACAAATTCTTCGTATAATTTTAAATTTCTCATATTAGTATATATTAATTTTTATCCAATAATATAAAGTAATCCTATCATGATATCAAAATTCTAATTTGACCATTTTTCAACTTCACATCAAATCTAGCCCCATCAACAATATCATTTATACTGGGTTTAAATTAGACCAATTAACTTCTTCATATATTCTTAAATGTTTCATAAACTATTTAATGGTAAGTGATTTTTATTATCTTACCATTGTAATTTTTACTAACATATTCCTCTAACTTCTGTCTAACAATATTAGATGGCATTCTTCTACTATATCTAAAATCAACCTCTTCAACCCCCTCTTCAAACTCATCATTACTTATAACTTGACCTTTGTGGAAAGGAGAACTGTAATCTTCTTCACCTTTATCTTCTGCATCATCACCACCAACAATAGCTGTTCCTGAAAAATAACCATCTCTGAATGAAACTTTATCATTTTCAATATCTTCGCTATATGCTATAGTTGGTCCATGAAATACTTCTTTAAATTTAACACTACGATCAAAATCATCAACTAAAACAATAGATTCACTTAACATATCACCAATAATACTTGTGGAGAAAGCTTCTTTATCAGAATCATTTAGAAATAATTTTTCAGAAAATTTATTTATAACATCAACAATATTAGCATTGTTATTTAAGTCATAGGATTCTCTCAAAATGTTTCTAATAACATTTATCATACCCTCTCGACTCATTGATTCATTAATATTATTAAATCCCTTTATATACTTCATATCTCTCCTTGACTTTTTAGTGCAGCAATCATTTGTTTAACTGTTGATTCTGTCATATTTTTATGATCCATTTCTCTAGCGATATCAGCAGGATTAGTCATCCCATCTTGATAAAGTTCTTTCGCAAATTCTAAATCATCATATGTAAAGTTTTCATATCCATAATCGTCTGAATATCCTTCAAATGTTTTTAAATTTTTCATAGTTTAGATGTATTTGATGGTATATATTAATTTTAATTATTATATTTGCCGTATGAAATTAAAAAAGTCATTATTCGATAAAATTTTCAGGAGAGATAAGTTCTCAGTTATTATAAATCTACGTAATCAAATCTCATATATGATTGATTCATTCAATGATATTGATATATCTACTAGACTAACATATTATGAAAAAATAAACGGTCAGATTTTTCAAAAAGATATGTTCACACTTAATGAAGTTGATATGTATCATGATTTAGGTGAGAAGGTTGCTATCGATAGATTGATAAATGATAGAAATGAAATTTATAAAATACTTAAACCAGTTAAAGAGATTGATTTGAGTGATATATCTACATCTATTCGTGATGAAAAAATAACGAAAATATTAGATTAACCATTTTTTATTATGGTAATCAATACATTCCTTTTTACTTAAAAATAAGTAACACTCCTTAATATTATTAAATAAAGCATCTACATAAAAGATTTCATCATCCTTTGTGTAGAAATCAATAACCCTTGATTGACAAGGACTATTCATAAGAAAGTAAAATACTCTTTGACCTTTATTAAACTTATTCATTTTTATATGAGTTGACTACAAATATAAAAAAATAATTTCATATTTAATATATACTTAATGAAGTATTTGGAAAAATATAACGAATGGGTAAGTTCTTCAACACAACCAATATCTAAGGATCTTGAGGGTGATATTGATTTTAATTACACAAGTAGTGATAAAATCTTTTATGGTGTTCATAATATATCATTAAGTAGAAATGGTGAAACTATTGAAGTTAAGGCTAAATTTGACACAGGTGCTAGATCCTCTAGTATAGATTTCTCTGTGGGTAGAAAATTGGGAATATCAGAGGAACTAATCAGAAAGTGTAAGGAGTTAGATAATATAGAAGTTCCTAAATCAATAACTAAATCAAGTCAAATAGAATTAGAAAGAAAATATTCAAATGATCTAAAAAAACAATTCCCTGATATAACAAGAGTTCAGATGTCTAAATCATCATCAGGGTTCTCAATAAGAGCTTATATAGAAATAAGTATTCATTATAACGGTAATAATGTAAAAACCGAAGCCAACCTAAGAGATAGAAGTGGATTATCTTGTGAAATGTTAGTTGGGTTAAAAGATATGTTATAATAATTTTTTTTTAATATCAATAATATTATTATATTTGTAATATATTTACGCAAATTTTAATTTATGTTACAAAAACTAAACAACTATTCTTTTCAAACAGATTTTTTCGAAATACTAAGAAATAAACAATCACTAGATAATATACAAGTAATATTAGTAGATGGTGTATTTAGATTGGAATATAAAAAGAGTGGAATAGAAAAAATATCCTACCCTTATAAGAGTTTGGAAGATGCTAATTCCGATCTTTCACAATTTAAAATATTTCACAATTTATTCTATAAATCAATGCACCGTGATAGTATATGAGTTTCCTGTCAAAAATAGTAAAAGAGAATTCCAATTCCACCTTTGAAATAATAAGGGGTGTTAATGGTAAATTCTCTACTAATTTTGAAGTAGGTAAAAATATTTATGTGCTAAAGGTTCACCATATAATATTTGATGATTTGAGAAAGTCTGATTTTACCTTTGATAGAAAAACAAATAAACTTATCTGTGAGATAGATAAGAGATATAGTGGTAGCGCTAGATTTATAATTAGATGGAAAGAATCTAACAATTTCAAAAGAATAAACTTATGATTATAAAGAAAATTTGGAAACTTCTAGTAGAGGATCCTTCAAAAAGTGATAAAGTTATTGATATCCCAGTTGAAGAAAAAAAGGAAGAACCAATTAAGGAAGAAAAAAAGGAAATTAGAAAACCTTCTTTAGTAGAACAGCTATCTACTTTAAAACAACAAAGTATGTATAGTTCATCTGGTATGCCTGATTTTCAAGTTCTTGATATTTATCCTACTAGAGATAGTTTTTATCGAGATTCTAGAATCGATCATTATCATGATTCGATAAGGTATCCGCATTTTTTGAGTTATGATGATGATTACCACAATGAATGTTACAACGTTAAAATAAAATTGAGTGGATCATTACTTTTTAGAGATAGTGGTGATTTCTACAACATAGATAGAAAAGGTTTTATAAACATAGGTAATGAAGATATAGAAAAATCAATAGTTGATTATATAGAGATAGAATTGACTGTTGAAAAATCATCATATGATCCGATGAACGGCAATGCGCCAACTAATATAGAATTATCACGAATATTAGTTAAACGAACTCTTAGTGATCAATCCGGTATTAAAACAATATCAAACGATTCTTATTCAATAAATATAAATCCACGAAATAATATTAGATCAAGATTCTATGATGGATATATCTTACATAATATAAGGGATATGTTTCCTTTTATAAAAAGAGAGATTGAAGACAACTTTAGAGAAGAAGTTGAAAACACTAAATATCAAATCAAGATAAGAGAGTCATTAAAAGAATTTGATAGTAAAATAAATGAAAACTCATTAAGAGATTGCTTTGCTTATGCCCTAGACGAAGATGAAAAATCATCTATCTCACTTAGAGGTATTCCTGATATGAATGGGCGAATATATCCAGGTCTAAACGACTTATCCAAAAAGTATTGGGAAGTTATTATTGCTGTTAGTAGTGAAAGAATAGACGGTGGTAATCAAATGATAATAGATGATAAATCATCGAATATATTATTTGAAATAAATGAGGGTATAAATAGATTGAGAAAAATATATGATAAATCTAAAATTGTTTTAAATTTTACTGATTATGGGAATATTAAAATACATGTTTTCCCAATACTTAATTTAGAAAATACGGAACGTAAATCTATGTTGGGTAAAGTTCTCAGAGACACAAGTGGTTCTGTTGGTTACCTTCCTGATTCAGAATCAGAATACTGGAGATGATAATTATTCACCTTTATCACCAAGTGCATATTTAACACCCATTATAGTACCTACTATACTAAATGAGTTTGTTAATAATATTCCTATTATATTACTCCAAGTTGTGAATAAGCCAGTTGTGTCAACTCCCAAAAACAAAGCTGATGTGTATATGATGGTGGTGGATACACCAACACCCAATATTACCCAAAGTGCTACCTTAACAATAGTGCCTATTAATTCAAACTGACTTTTCTTTTGTATCAACTCTAAATCACCTATAGCAACCGCCTTTGCATTCTCAGCTTCATTCTTAGCTTTTTCAGCTTCCATTCTAGCTTTTTCAGCCTCCAATCTAGCTTTTTCAGCTTCATCTTTAGCTTTTTCAGCTTCTTCTTTGGCTAATAAAGCTTTTGCCTTTGATTCATCAGCTTTTTCCAAAGCTTTTGTGAGTTGGTTATTTACTCGTACATTTTCTTTTTGGCTATTTACTAAATCCGTATTCTGACTTTGTACTCTTTTAGTTATCTCTAACCTTTTTCTTCGACCTTCTTTATCTTTCTTGGTTGATTCATCTAAATATAGTTGGAACTCTTCATCACCATCAGCATCAATTAACTTCAATAAGTTACCTTCTAAATAAACATGTTTTTGTTTATAAAGTTCTAAAAGACTTTTTTTAGTTTTATCATCAACTTTAACTTTCATTGTTATTTATATATTTTAAATGCGTTGGTTCTATTTTTATATCCCTGGTAATCTTTCTTAAATTCCTCTAATCTAGGTTCTATATCATCTGACTTTATAATCCAAAATTGGGCACCAGCCTTTATAGCTTTTGATTGTTCTTCTGCTTCATCAGATGATGAGATTATACCAATAACAACACCATTACCATACTCAAAGTTTATCTTTCTAATTAACTCTATACCATCATAAGACGATCCAATAATATTTAAATCAACAAATATACATTCTGGTTTTGTATCAGTCTTGGTCTTGAACCATTCTTTGAATAGTTTTTCTGCTTCATCCGCTGATGTTAAACTCTCCAATGATATTGTTATATCTAGTAAGCTACACGCATCCTCGAAAACTAAGTGAAATAAGTCTTCATCATCTACTAGTAAAATTGAATCTATCATAATCTTTATTTTATTTTTATTTTTATTTTTGTTCCTTTATTTGATTTTATATGTTCATCATACAAAACGTATACCTTAGAAGAATCTCTACCACCCCTACGCATTATCAATTTACCCACAAATTTACTTGAAATAGCAACTTTTTCTAATGATTCTCTGTCAAAAACGTATGAATCAGGATTCATCTCGGATAAAGCCTCAACTCGACCAAGTTCTTTGTAAAATTCACTAGAACCACCCTTCATATTATCAACCATTATTTTAAATTTATGTTCTTCCAATATAGATTTACATATACTTAATCCCAAACCACTACCACTTTCTTTTTGATCCGATCTTCTTGTATATGCTTTAGATAATTCTAAATATTCTTCTTGAGACATTCCTCGACCATTATCCTCTATAACGATAAAATTACCTTCTCTATAAACTCTAACAATCTTAGTAGATGAATCATTATATTTTAACCCATTTCTAATTAAGTTATCCACAGCTGTACAGAATAATGCTTCATTCACACTTAGATTAAATGATAAGTTATCTTCCAAAACTACTTGTGACTTATAGGATGTTAATGATAAATAACTAATTAGTATATCTTTTATATTATACTCTGATCTTGACATCTCAGAACCATCTTTAACAAGATTGGTGAATTCGTAAACACCACTATAAACTTTTTGTGTATGCTTCAATCCCTCACTTAACATTTTAAGAGGTGATTCTATATTTAATATCTTTATCTGTTCGGGTGTTAATCTCCTTTCTAATGATTTTAATCCCCTTGGTAAATATGTGTTTATACCTGAGTGCATATCATGTCTGATTATTTTAGCAGCGTGTTCTAAATAAGTATTCTTTTGTTTAAGTTCCTTAACAACATTCGTTTTACTTTTTAAGAATTCAGACACAACAATACCGAATGGTATACTAAATGCTAAAAAACATGAGTATCCAAACCATGCTAATGTTTGTGTATTTTCACACCAACCAAATACAACACAAGTTTGTACCGTGAAAAATGTTATCATTATAATAATTGATAACCCAAGCGATATTTTTGATTTTTTCGATAACCCTTCAAATGCTAACATTTAGTATTTATTTTTATTCGAGATCCGTTTTTTAGCTTTTCCACTAAAATAGTGAATTTATGCTCCTCTAATATAGAGTTACATATATTCAAACCTAGACCCATCCCTTGCTCCACTTGACCTTCACGCCTTGTATATGGTTCCGATAAATATTTAAATTCTTCTTGAGTTATTCCTCTTCCATTATCTTCAACACATATAAATCCATCCTCATAGTAAACTTTAACTAATTTCGGATCACTATCATTATATTTTAACCCATTTCTAATTAAATTATCCACCGCTGTACAGAATAATGATTGGTTAACCTCAATATCTGGTAGACTATCATCAAGATGAACCAAGTTAATGTATGATGTGCTCGATAAGTAGTCTTTGAGTATTTCCTTAATATTACAAATCTCCTTAGACATAACAACATCCTTTTTGACTAGGTTTGTAAATTCATAAACACCTTTATAAACTTTTTGTGTGTGTTTTAATCCTTCTCTAATCATCTTAATAGAACCATCTATTTTTAAATCTTCCATTTGTTTGTTTGTTATTCTCCTATCCAATGATTTTAATCCTCTTGGCATATAAAGATTTATACCAGAGTGCATATCATGTCTTAATATTTTCGCTGCATGTTCAAGATAGGTATTCTTTTTATTTAGAGTAAATAAAAGATTATCATTTTTTCTTTTAGTTTTAAAGATAATAAATGATAGTGTGAATAAGAATCCGAGAGATATAATACTCAAAACAATAGTATATAACATATAAGACTCAGCATCTTTCTTATACATATCAAGTGAATCTTGAGTCCTATTATCAACCTCCTTTTTAAATTGGTCAATCGGACACATTATTTCAGATTTTTTCTTTAAGTAATCAGGGTGAAATAACAATCCCTTTGCATATGTTATATCACTTTGCTCTTTCAATGAAGATCTTTTTAAGATTAAATTCCCAGTAAATGGATCAGAATACACTATATCCATACCCTTTATAGTATCATCGATTATTAATTCATTTTCATATATATACTCTCCAAATGTTTTAGATAGTGGGTTGTCATCGATTAAAACTTTCCATTTATAACTTTCGATTATATCAAAAGCTTCCTTTTCTGTTAACGAAAGATTAGTTGATAACTTTTCAGACTTTGATAATAGATCGAATTCCTTTTTAGTGAATTTCAATTCTTTCATCCTATCTCTAAATGAAATACCACCACTTTCAAAAACAGTGTCTATAATACTTTGTTTGTTTATTTGCCAGATATTTGATGTGTTTATTTCCCAAAAAAAACTATCATAATCATCAGGCTTCTTTATTGAACCATCTCTAATTTTAATTACTATATCATAGTAGTATTTATATCTAGGATGTCCAGTCTCAACATACATTCTAGCAAACTTGGTTAAATCATTAGATGATTGTTTCAACTCATCCGCTAGTAATAAAGATTCAATTCTTTTATTTTGTTCATTGGTTACTAAGCTTAAAGAATTTATTAGACTATAAGTAAATAAAACAGATAGTATTGTTGATATTATCGAAAATATTAATATCAATGTCAATAGCCTATTATACTTGACTACACGAATTCTAAAAAATTTTTTCATATATTAATAACTATATTTATCAGAATATCCTCCACACTTATCACAATATTTTGATCCTTCTGAATCACAAGTCTCACAATCAACTGAACCATTACTATTACAATCATCACAATCTATATGTCCAGAACTCGAACACTTATCACAATCATTA
>Ga0102814_10000367_pt1 | contig 33517 bp, 31 predicted proteins | sample ColrivemetaGS741_FD_79112 | JGI IMG/M metagenome (GOLD analysis project Ga0102814, IMG submission 79112) | Estuarine microbial communities from the Columbia River estuary - Flood tide ETM metaG S.741 | ecosystem: Environmental > Aquatic > Marine > Intertidal zone > Estuary | place: USA...
CACATAAAATAGCGCGGCGGCGCTCCATGCCACTATTTCAACCCTATGAACAATAAAAACACCTGACACAAAGAACCAAGCTAGGCCAGTCAGAAGAAACAAAGGCAGCCTAATACTCATCGGGATGAGTTTACTCATCGGTGAGAGATTTCCCAAGAAGAACTGCGGCGGCGCCTTCTCTTCCTTCCAACGAGTTGACTGCTTTCGCGCCGACTTTTCCAGGAACTAGATAGGTGGACGGGCCCGCAACCTTAAATGTTTGCTTCACAATCTTTCCTCCAGCCCACGGAATAACACTGGCGATGGCATCGCCAGGCTCTCCCTTTCTAAGGTGATTTAGACCGATTACCACATCAATTGTAAGCGCGCCCCCCTCGCAGTATACAGAGCAAGGGGTTTGCGAACGCAAGGCTAAGTAAGGCGAGAATGGCTAATCCCGTTAGTTTTTCGATAGTTGCTGGCATGTCGATTCCTTGGCTTCGCTCTTGTTTATTGGTTTCTTGTGGTCGCCCGTCCAGTTCGGTTCTGATCGCCGACAGGACTACCTTTTTTGTTCTCAATCTAACCGCACGGTCAGCAAATTGATTCCTGATACCTTGAAAAGTATTACAAGAAAGTGAATAAAACAACCATAAATGATTAGGAAAATGTCACACATGGGGAAAAACGCCCAAAAATATCAAATAAAGTTTGCTTTCTGTTAATGTAAATTGAATGCTCTAGGCATTGATAATTTGAGGAAAAATTGGGGTCGAACCGCGATTTTCGATCTGACTGTCGGGTGACGCTTTAATTGTTCTCCCATCCCTTCTTGTTATTGGAAGTTTTCCCCACCTTAATCGTCCCAAGCTCCATCCTCAAAGCTATTTCTTCTTTTTCTTCCTCGGCCGACCTGCCTTTTTGTGGCGCACGGAGCGGTTGAGCATCGTCTCGACCTGGTCCTTGAAGCGGTCGTTTCCAATCACGAGACAGGCTTCGGTGGCGTCGCGAATTTTCTGCAAGACCGCCGGGCTCAACTCCTCCTCGAACAAGGCGCCATAGCACTGCAGGCGCTTCTCGTTGTCGCTGTGCAGGGCGCGGTAGGTAGGGTGGGGCGTGAGCAGGGGATCGTCCTTGCCCAGGGCATTACACGCGTAACTGGAATACGGGTACTCGCCGGGACCTTGCACCATGCCGGCACGTACCGGATTGAGTTCGATGTACCGTTGGCAGGTGAGCAAATAACGGTCGTCCTGTACCAGGCTGGGGTTGTACCGGCCCTGCCACAGGGTGCCGGTGCGCCGGTACAGTCGGTTGATGGCTTGCACGTACTCGCGACCCAGGGCCTGCATGATGCGGGGGATGGTGGAGGGCCTGGCGGGCGTGACCAGCAGGTGCACGTGGTTGGTCATCAACACGTAGGCGTGGATGTCGCACTTGTACCGGCGCGCGGCGGTCGTCAGTACCTCCAGGTAGAGGTCGTAGTCGGAGGGTTGAAAGAACACGGCCTGCTTGTCCACGCCGCGCATGAGCACATGCTGGGGCATGTCGGGAATGAACAGTCGTGGTTTACGAGGCATGGGGACACGGTGACAGGGAGATCGCCGTGCGGACAGGGGAATAAATTGCGGTTCGACCCCGATTAAGGGCGGCAGGCGCTGCAAGGTAATGCGGCGGGAATGCTCGGCTCTTCGAGCCTCGTCCCTCGCTTTGCTTCGGGACCGTCGTCGCTGCGCTCCGACGTCCTGCGTCGCCGCCTGCCGGCGGCTCCTTGTCGAACCCGCTACGCGGCTTCGTCACACGGCGTCATAAACAATAAAAAAAGGGTGCCTTGTGGCACCCTTTTTCCATTGTTGGTGGAGGCGGCGGGAATCGAACCCGCGTCCGCAAGCCCTCCGCTACAGGCTCTACATGCTTATCCCATACTTTGATCTTGTTTGCGGCTACCCGATGGGCGAGGAAAACTACAAACCAGTCTAGTTAGGTTTTAACGGCTCGGCCCCAGACATGCCTTACTCGCGATCTTGTGAAGGATGACCCCTGAAATCCAAATCGCACAAGCACGATCGGGCCAGAGGGCAATAGACTGGTTTTTAAGCAGCTAGTGCGTAGTTGTCGTCGTTGGCAACTAAAGTTTTGCAAACAGTTTTACGAGGAACTTGCACCTCGGCATGCACCCGGAGTTTCGATACCCACGTCGAAGCCATGTCGCCCCCGGTGTAATCTTCTCGCCCGCAAGCAGGCGAGGGCGGTAGTGTAGCCGCACCCTGTATATGGTGTCGAACGGGGATTTTGCAAGGCTGGGCGGAATTGGTGATTTTTTAGCCAAAAGCGATAAAAATGGCCTAAATGGGGTCAAAAACGGCCAAAAACGACTAAAAAACTATCTTTTACTCGCTTTCATGATGCGGGATTTCTGGCGTTCCCAGTCGCGATCTTTCTCGTTATCGCGCTTGTCGTGCATCTTTTTGCCCTTGGCCAGGCCCACGTCCAGCTTGGCCCGTCCCTTGCTCCAGTACAGGCTAAGTGGCACCAGGGTGTAGCCCTTGCGATCCACCATGCCGATCAGCCGGTCGATCTCCCGCCGGTGCATCAGCAGCTTGCGGGTTCGGGTGGGATCCGGGTGGATGTGGGTAGAGGCGGTGGGCAGGGGCGTGATGTGGCAGCCGAACAGGTAGGCCTCGTTATCGCGCAGCAGCACGTAGCTTTCGGTGATCTGGGCGCGACCCTCACGCAGGGACTTGACCTCCCAACCTTCCAGGGCGATGCCGGCCTCCACGTTCTCCTCAATGAAGAACTCGAACCTCGCCTTCTTGTTGAGGGCGATGGTATTGGGGCTGCCTTTGTGTTTTTTACCCTTGCTGCTCATGCTTCCCTGTGACCAATGTCCTGCCCGGTAACGGTGTTCCGGGGGGCTGTGCCAGGCCAAAAATTGGACCTGGCTGATGTAGCGGCGGATTATACGGGGCTGGAGAAGTAACCGAAACCTTTGCGTTATTGGGATTTTGCTGTTGTTCGGCAGAGTGTTTTGGCTCAGAATTCGCACCCTTTCATACTGGGTAGGCAATTATGAACGAGCAGGCTGCGGGCTCAACGAGTCGCAGATCCTCATTACACGGCCATTGGTCCTCAAGGCTGGCCTTCGTTATGGCAGTCACGGGTTCCGCCGTGGGCCTGGGAAATATCTGGAAATTTCCCTATGTGGTTGGCGAGTACGGCGGCGGTGCATTTGTGATGGTGTACCTGGTCGCGGTGTTTGCCGTGGGACTGCCTATCATGACCTCCGAAATACTGCTGGGCCGTCGCGGCCGGCGCAATCCGATTGCCACGATGCGCATCCTGGGCGAGGAAGAGGGTAGTACCCGGCACTGGCAATGGCTCGGTGGTATCGGTGTGCTTGCCGGATTCCTGATCCTGTCGTTCTACAGTGTGATCGCGGGCTGGATCTTGTCCTACATTGTTAACAGCTTCACCGGCGCCTACAGTGGCGCGGACCTGGAGCGGGTGGTCTCGCTGTTTGAAACCACCTCCAGCAGTCTGACCATCAGCACCATCGGCCACACGGTCTTTATGGTGATGACGGCGGTGGTGGTGGCGCTGGGTGTGCAGCATGGCCTGGAGCGTGCGATCCGAATCCTGATGCCGCTGCTGATGGTCCTGTTGCTGGTCCTGGTGGCATACAGCTACATCGAGGGCGATTTCGCCCGGGCCGTCGAGTTTATGTTCACGCCGAATTTCGATGCGCTGACTTCTGAGGCGGTGCTGGTGGCCCTGGGCCAGGCATTCTTTACCCTGAGCGTGGGCATGGGCACGGTTATGGCCTACGGCGCCTACCTGCCTGAAGGTACGCCGATCACCAGTAGCGCCCTGACCGTGGTGCTGGCCGATACCCTGATCGCCATCCTGGCGGGTCTGGTTATCTTCCCGATCATTTTCGCCAATGGTCTGGATCCGGCATCGGGTCCGGGACTGGTGTTCGAGGCCCTGCCGCTGGCCTTTGGTCAAATGCCTGGAGGCATTTACTTCGGCGCCTTGTTCTTCGTGCTGGTGACTTTCGCCGCATGGACCTCATCGATTGGATTGATCGAGCCTGCCGTGGCCTGGATCGTAGAGACTTTTTATCGTCCCCGGGCCGAGGCCGCCATCATCGTGGCATTCGCTGCCTGGTTGCTGGGCATGGGAACGGTGTTCTCCTTCAGCATCGGCAAGGACGTGGTGTTCTGGCAGGGGACGATATTCGACAACGTCGAGTACCTGTCGACCAATATCCTGCTGCCCATTGGCGGTTTGCTGATCACGGTGTTTGCCGGCTGGGTGCTTTGCCGTAATTCGAGTAGCGAAGAGCTGGGCGTGGGTACCGGATTCATTTATCGAGGCTGGCGTTTCATGGCCAGGTTCGTGGCGCCTGCGGCCGTGGTCCTTGTGTTCCTGCACGCTACCGGTCTTATCAAGCTGTAACCCGGCATGAGAGGTCTGTCTCGCAGCGCGTTGGTTCCGTATTCTCCAGGTGAGATGTATGCGCTGGTGGACGGTATCGAGACCTACCCGGAATTCCTGCCCTGGTGTAGCGGCAGCGAAGTGCATGAACGTCAGAAGCGGCAGGTAAAGGCCAGTATCGAACTGTCCCGTGCAGGCATCTCCAAGAGCTTCACGACGCTTAATCAAAATGTGCTGGCCGAGAGTATTCAGGTAAGCCTGGTGTCCGGCCCATTCAAGAAGCTGGACGGCAGCTGGTTGTTCCATACCCTGGGGACAAGCGCCTGCAAGGTTGAGTTCAAGGTGAATTTCGAATTTTCCAGTTCCTTGCTGGCCAGGGTGTTTGGCCCGGTGTTTGAAGATACCTGTAACTCCCTGGTTGACGCCTTTGTTCGGCGAGCGGAAGTGGTTTATGGCAAGCGACTCTAAAATAAAGGTTGAGGTGGTCTACGCGCTGCCGCAGAAGCAGACTTTGCTGGCGCTCGAGGTTGCCGTGGGAACCACGGTGATCGAGGCCGTGCGGGCATCGGGCATCCTGGAAAGTTATCCCGAGATTGATATTGCCAATTCCAAGTTGGGAATCTTTGGCCGCATGGCCAAGGCCGATGAGGTGTTGCAGCCCGGGGAGAGGGTGGAGATTTACCGTCCGCTGAAGGCTGACCCCAAGGAAGTCAGGCGACGCCTGGCCGCCGAGGGCAAGACCATGGGCAACACCAGCAAAAAGGAATCAGGGGAAGACTGAGGATCCCGGTCAAACCCCGGAACCTCTTGGGCCACGACTGGTGGTCAGTCGATTGGCGCATCCTTGTCAATGGAAGCCACCTTGTCGTCCTCAAAGTACACCACCAGCCGCTGGCGGATGGGATCGTAATTCCCGCCGCGCTTGAAGTAGTACACGTAGTCCCACCTGGACTCGTGGAAGGGGTCCTTCACCATGGGGGTGCCAAGAATGAAGCGGACCTGGCTTCGGGTCATCCCGATTTCCACCTGCTCAATAGCTTCATCGTCCAGGTGATTGCCCTGGAGGATATCCACCTTGTAGACGCAGCCGGCAAGTGAAAGCGCGCATAACAGCGCAATCACCGGTTTGGCGAAGCGGGATAAAGTCGGGATTCTGTGGTTTTTATGTGTCACGCTGGAGCCAAAGTTGTGGGTGGGTAATAATGCGGCGGAAATACTACAACAAAAATCGCCTTGGAACAGGCTTGGTCGAACAAAGGATGAAAAAAGACATTGAGCAAAGAGCTTCGTAAAGCAGGACTGAAGGTAACCCTACCACGGGTGAAAATCATGGAAGTGCTTGATTCCAGCGACAAGCGTCACCTTAGTGCCGAGGAAATCTACCGCCTTTTGGTTGAGCAGGGGGAAGATTTCGGGCTGGCCACGGTGTACCGGGTACTGACCCAATTTGAAACTGCCGGGCTGGTAAGCCGCAATAATTTCGAAGGCGGCCATGCAGTCTTTGAGCTGGACGATAACCCCCATCATGACCATCTCGTGTGTATCGACTGCGGCATGATTGAAGAATTCGTGGACCAGAGCATCGAGCAGCGCCAGGAAGAGATTGCCACGGAACATGGCTTCAAGATTGCCGATCATTCCATGATCATCTATGGCCATTGCCAGCGGGAAGAATGCCCCGGCAAGCAGGGCGATTCAGAGTCCTAGCGCGCCTTGCGGCGGGCAGGTTGCGCCGCGGTTTCCAGCATTTCCCTGGCATGCTCCCGGGTACGCTCGGTGATTTTCACGCCCCCCAGCATCCTCGCCAGTTCTTCAACGGTTTCGGATTCGTTTAATGCATTGATGCGGGTGCGGGTGTGCTCGCCATCGGTGAGCTTGGTGACTTTCAGGTGGCGGTGGGCCTGGCTGGCCACCTGGGGCAGGTGGGTGACGCACAGTACCTGGCGCTCCTGGCCGAGCTCACGCATGCGCTGACCGACGATCTCGGCTATGCCACCGCCCACCCCGGCATCCACCTCGTCGAAGACCATGCTGGGAATGCGGCTGGCAGCGGCGGCCACTACCTGTATGGCGAGGCTGATGCGGGAGAGTTCGCCTCCGGAGGCGACTTTTGACAAGGCGCCGGGCGGCTGTCCGGGATTGGCGCTGACCAGGAAGTCCACCTTGTCCAGACCGTCCAGCTTGTACTGGCTTTCGGGTAGCTGCTCAACCGAGATGACCATCTTGCCGCCTTGCATGCCCAGTTGCTGCATGATGGCGCTGACCTGTTGGGACAGCTCTTTCGCGGCCTTGCTGCGTTTGCCGGAAAGGGTTTTTCCAAGCTTGAGATAGGTCTCCCGGGCGTTCTTGCTCTGGGCGGAGAGTTTCTCAAGGCTCTGGTCGGCGTTTTCCAGTTCGTTTAATTCTTCGGCCAGCTTGTCTGCCAGTTCCGGCAGCTCCTCGGCTTCGCAGCGGTGCTTGCGGGCCAGGGAATGTATTGCGGACAGGCGATCTTCCACCCACTCCAGGCGAGCCGGATCCATATCCAGCTCAGACAAGTAGCGCCCAAGCTCGTCAGAGGCCTCCTGCACCTGTATCGAGGCTTCCTTGACCATGGCCAGTACCCCGGCCAGGTCCGGATCCAGTGCGGCCAGTGGCTCCAGCTGGTGCACGGCCCCCGACAGCAGTTGGTAGGCATTGCTCTCGTCCGCCTCGTACAGGGCGTCCAGGCTGGCCCGGGATTGCTCCGCGAGTCGTCCCGAGTTGGCCAGCTTTAGATGTTCTTCTTCCAGTTCTGGCAGCTCTTGCTTGCTCAGGCCCAGCTGGGTTAGCTCCTGGGACTGGTAACGCAGCAGGTCCAGTCGGGCTGTGCGGTCGGACTCGCTGCTTTGTAGCTGTGCCAGGCGCTCCTCAAGGGATCGCCACTGGCGATAGGCGCCGGCGAGTTCCTCGCGCTGCTCCAGCAATTTGCCGTGGTAATCCACCAGGTCCAGCTGCACAGATCGTTTTGAGAGGCTCTGGTGCTCGTGCTGACCATGAATATCTACAAGTTGCTCGCCCAGGCTGCGCAGGGTCTGCACCGGGACGCTTTGTCCGTTGATGTAGGCCCGGGAGCGACCGTCTGAGCCCAGGCTGCGCCGGAGCAGGACTTGATCTTCATCGCCCAGGTCTTGCTCGTCCAGCCAGGCCTGGACCTCGGGAAGCTTATCCAGTTCGAAGCTGGCGCTGAGTTCGGCTCGCTGGGCGCCATGGCGCACAAAGCTCGCATCCGCCCGATCCCCGAGCAACAGGCCCAGGGCATCCAGCAGGATGGACTTGCCGGCACCGGTTTCGCCGGTCAGGACGCTCAGGCCCTGGTCCAGTTCCAGTTCAACCTCGTCGATGATCGCGAAATTGCGAATGTGTAGATGGCTGAGCATGACCGCCTAGTCCTCGGGCCTGCTTCGCTGCATGCTGCTGCGGCCCCAGTGCAATTTGGAGCGCAGGATGCGGTAGTAGTCGTAGCCCTTGGGATGTAGCAGGGTCACGCTGCGTTGTGCCTTGTCCACGGTGACGTTCTGGCCGGGTGTGATGGGACCCAGGGTCTGGCCATCACAGGTGATCTGGGCGCTGGCGCCGGCGCGTTCCAGCAGGCGAATCTCGATCTTGGAATCGCCGCTGACCACGATGGGTCGGTCGCTGAGTGTATGCGGGCAAATAGGCGCCATGACCAGGGCGTTCAGGTCAGGTTGCAAAATCGGTCCACCGCAGGACAGGGCGTAGCCGGTGGAACCGGTTGCCGTGGCGACCACCAGTCCGTCGCCGCCGTGGGTGTTTACGTAGCGACCATCAATCCAGGTTTCGAATTCCAGCATCCGACCGGTATCCCATCGCTGCAGGCATACGTCGTTCAGTGCCATGGCTTCTTTATTGCCATCCTTGTCTTCCAGGGTGGCGTGCAGCATCTGCCGCTGTTCCACCACGTACTGGCCGGCCAGAATCTGCTCCAGCATCTCCAGCATCTTGTCGGGGGTGACATCCGCCAGGAATCCCAGTCGTCCGCGGTTAACACCCAGCAGGGGAACCCCGGCCTTGGCTGCCGGCCTGCTGGCATGCAGCATGGTGCCGTCGCCGCCCACTGCGATGACCATATCCACTTCCTGGACCAGGTCATCTGCCGGAAAATTGGTCAGCTTTACATCGTCGAAAGCCATGCCAATGGTGTCTTCAGCCAGGACTTTCAGTCCTCGCTGGCGCAGGAACTGGGCGATGCTCTCCACAGTCTCGCGAATAAGCGGGTCCACTGTGCGGCCCATGAGCCCGATCGTTTTAAATGTTGTATGCATAAACTGGTTTGTGCCAAAACTGCCAATCAGTAACGGTTGTCTATCATGTATCTGCAGGGGTAAAGCGGTTTTTCTACGAAAAACGCTGTCTTAGGGCTTATTCTACAGCACTCTCGGATATCTCCGGTGCGCTAAATGACCTGCCTGTTTTGCTGTGGTTTAGCTTGCTTGACAGCGGTCCAGCGCAATTGCAATCTTGACCGATCAATACCTGATTGCAAGCGTTTTTTCATAGGAACCCCATGGGCGACGTAATAAACGATATGTTCCCGGGCGAACGCGCCCAGCACCTGCTCAAAGTACTGGTGCAGCGATACATTCGCGAGGGTCAGCCCGTGGGTTCGCGAACCTTGTCCAGGGACTCAGGGCTGGACCTCAGTGCCGCCACAATACGTAATGTGATGGTGGATCTGGAGGAAATGGGCTTTGTCAGTTCGCCCCATACCTCCGCAGGCAGGGTTCCCACGCCGCGGGGATTCCGCTTTTTTGTCGATACCTTGCTGCGGATAAAGCCGCTGTCGAGCAATGAAATGCGGGTATTGGCAAGCAAGATTTCCGTTGGTGCACAAGACCAGCAGTCCCTGGTGGCCTCGACCTCCGCCATGCTCTCGTCCCTGACCAGCCTGGCCGGTGTTGTCACAACCCCTCGCCAGCCCCATGCCTCGTTGAGGCAGATCGAGTTTCTGTCCCTGTCTGACAAGCGGGTCCTGGCGATCATCGTCATTAATGACCGGGAAGTGCAAAACCGTATTCTCCAGCTGGATAGGGATTACAGCTCCGAGGAACTGGTCCGGGCGGCCAATTACCTGAACGAGAAGTTCGCCGGGCGAGAGATCGCCGAGGTCCGTGACATCCTGGTGGCGGAGATGAAATCCACCCGGGAAAGCATGAACCGACTGATGATGGACGCCATCAACATGGCCCAGCACGCATTTTCTCCCGAGGACCAGAACAATTTCGTAATGGCGGGGGAGACCAACCTGATGGGCTTCGCCGAGTTGCACGACGTGGACAAGCTGCGCCGCCTGTTCGATGCCTTTAATACCAAGCGTGACATCCTGGGAATGCTGGATAAGGTGGTTAATGCCCAGGGCGTACAGATATTTATTGGTGAGGAATCCGGCTATTCCGTGATGGACGATTGTTCCCTGGTGGTGGCCCCGTACACCGCCAATGACGACGTGGTGGGGGTTCTAGGGGTTATTGGCCCCACCCGCATGGCCTACGAGCGGGTGATCCCAATTGTGGATGTGGCAGCAAAATTGCTCGGTTCGGCCTTGAATTCCAAGTAACCCGACCCCATTCAGCAGCAAGCTTGACGTTTTTCGGACCGTTGCCCGGCATGGGCGGGGTCCGTGTGTATGTATTTTGGAGGCCCAATCAATGACCGCTGAGCAGCAAAGCTCCAACGATAAACCCCAGGATCCGGCAGAAGATGCACCGGAGAGTTCCCAGGAAGCCCAGGCTGAGGCCACAGGGCAGCCCGAGGACGAATTGACCAAGGCGACGCTTCAGGCGGAGGAGTATCGCGATCAGTACATGAGGTCACTGGCAGAGCTGGATAACGTCCGCAAGCGCTCCGAGCGAGAGCTTGAGCGGGCCCATAAATATGGCGTGGAACGCCTGGCCGGCGAGTTGCTGGCGGTTGTGGACAGTCTGGAGCTGGGTCTTGAGGCTGCCGCCGGGGAAGGTTCTGAGGCGGTCCGCGAAGGCATGCAGGCTACCTTGAAGCTGGTGCTTGGCGCCCTGGAGAAGTTTGGTATCACCCAGCTTGATCCGCTGGGCGAACCCTTTGATCCGGAGTGGCACGAGGCCATGGCGACCCAGCCTTCGGCGGACGCTGAGCCGGATTCCGTGCTGCTGGTTGTCCAGAAAGGCTACCGGATCCACGACAGAACGTTGCGCGCTGCCCGGGTAATTGTGGCCCGCGCACCAGAATAGATGCCGGGCGGGCTTGAAAAGCCTTTTGGCAACCCAATTAATCAGTACAAGTTTATGTACATCTTTTTTCGGAGAATAAAGTCATGGGTAAAGTGATTGGAATCGACCTGGGGACAACGAACTCCTGCGTCGCCATCATGGAGGGCGACAAGCCCAAGGTCATCGAGAATAGTGAGGGTGATCGCACCACACCGTCGATCGTCGCACAGACCAAGGACGATGAATGGCTGGTGGGCCAGTCGGCCAAGCGCCAGGCTGTTACCAACCCGACCAATACTATGTTTGCGGTCAAGCGCCTGATCGGTCGTCGTTTCGATGACGAGGTGGTGCAGAAGGACATCGAGATGGTGCCTTACAAGATTGTAGGCGCCGAAAACGGCGATGCATGGGTAGAGGTGAACGGCAGGAAGATGGCCCCGCCGGAAGTCTCCGCTCGCGTGTTGATGAAGATGAAGAAGACCGCCGAGGACTACCTTGGTGAGCCGGTTACCGAAGCTGTGATCACCGTGCCGGCCTACTTCAACGACTCCCAGCGCCAGGCGACCAAGGATGCCGGACGTATCGCGGGTCTTGAGGTCAAGCGCATCATCAACGAGCCCACCGCAGCAGCCCTGGCCTACGGCCTGGACAAGAAGCGCGGTGACAGCAAGATTGCAGTGTATGACCTGGGTGGCGGTACCTTCGATATCTCGGTCATCGAGATTGCCGAGATTGACGGTGAGCACCAGTTTGAAGTGTTGGCCACCAATGGCGACACCTTCCTCGGTGGTGAAGATTTCGACAAGCGCCTGATTGATTACCTGGCTGCCGAGTTCGAAAAAGAAAGTGGTGTGGATATCCGCAAGGATCCGCTGGCCATGCAGCGCCTCAAGGAAGCTGCCGAGAAGGCCAAGATTGAGGTCTCAACGTCACAGCAAAGTGAAGTTAACCTGCCGTACATCACCGCTGATGCCTCCGGTCCCAAGCACCTGAGCATCAAGCTGACCCGTGCCAAGGTTGAATCCCTGGTTGAAGACCTGATTGCCCGTACCATCGAGCCCTGCCGCATTGCCCTTAAGGATGCCGGACTCAAGGTATCGGAAATTGATGACGTGATCCTGGTCGGCGGTCAGACCCGTATGCCCAAGGTTCAGGAAGAAGTGAAGAAGTTCTTTGCTCGTGAGCCCCGTAAGGACATGAACCCTGATGAGGCGGTGGCGATTGGCGCCGCGATCCAGGGTGGCGTGCTTTCCGGTGAGGTCAAAGACGTGCTGCTGCTGGACGTTACCCCGCTGTCGCTGGGTATCGAGACCCTGGGTGGCGTGATGACCAAGCTCATCGACAAGAACACCACTATCCCGACCAAGGCGAACCAGGTTTTCTCCACGGCTGACGACAATCAGACTGCAGTAACCATTCATGTGCTGCAGGGCGAGCGTGATCGTGCCATGGACAACAAGTCACTGGGTCGTTTTGATCTCAGCGATATTCCTCCTGCACCGCGTGGTCTGCCCCAGGTCGAGGTGACTTTCGATATCGATGCCAACGGTATCCTGAACGTCTCGGCCAAGGATAAGGCGACCAACAAGGAACAGAAGATTGTCATCAAGGCCTCAAGTGGCCTGTCTGATGATGATGTGGATCGGATGGTGAAAGACGCCGAGGCTCACGCCGAGGAAGATCGCAAGTTCCGCGAACTGGTCGAGGCTCGTAACCTGGCTGATGGTCTGCTGCATGCGACTGAGAAGTCACTGGAAGATCTTGGCGAGAAGGTCCAGCCCGAAGAGCGCAGCGGTATCGAAGCTGCGGTGGGTGAATTGCGCGAAGCCCTCAAGGGTGAGAACAAGGATGCCATCGAGGCCAAGAGCAAGGCATTGTCCGAGGTTTCCGCTACCCTGGCGCAGCGTGTGTACCAGGAGCAGGCGGCTGCTGAAGGCCAGGCTGAAGGCGGCGAAGCTCCCGGCGGCGCTGATGATGTGGTCGATGCCGAATTCGAAGAAGTCAAAGACAACGACCAAGACAAGAAAGCCTGATACCCTCGGGCATCTTGATTCAACCAGGTAGCCGCCGCGATCGTTAACAGGTCGCGGCGGCTTCTTGGGATTATTTCCAGTAGAAAAAAGAGTAACGGTGAGGAATGTCCAAACGCGATTATTACGAGGTCCTGGGGGTAGAACGGGGCGCATCAGCGGCAGACCTGAAAAAGGCCTACCGGCGCCTGGCGATGAAGCATCATCCCGACCGGAACCAGGACGACGCAGGCGCTGAAGACCTCTTCAAGGAAGCCAAAGAGGCCTACGAAGTCCTGACCGACGAAAACAAGCGCGCCCGCTATGACCGCTATGGTCATGCCGGTGTGGATCCTTCTGCCGGCGGACAGGGCTTCGGCGGCGGTGGCGGCGCTGATGCGTTCAGCGACATGTTCGGTGATGTGTTCGGAGATATCTTTGGCGGGGGCGGTCGACGCGCTCGCAGCCAGGTCTTTCGGGGCGCTGATCTTGCCTACTCCCTCGATCTGGACCTGGAGCAGGCGGTGGCCGGTGAAGCCGTCACCATTGATGTGCCCAGCATGGTTGAGTGTGGGGGCTGTAGCGGAAGTGGTGCTGCCGAGGGTTCCAGTCCAGTGGACTGTGAAACCTGTGGTGGTGTGGGTCAGGTACGCATGCAGCAGGGTTTCTTTTCTGTGCAGCAGACCTGTCCGGCATGCCGGGGTAACGGCAAGACCATCAAGGATCCTTGTGGGGAATGCTCTGGCCAGGGCCGTATCCGTGAGAACCGCAAGCTGGAAGTGAATGTGCCGGCCGGTGTGGATACTGGAGACAGGATTCGACTGGGTGGCCAGGGTGAGGCGGGCCGTTCAGGTGGCCCCGCCGGCGATCTGTACGTGGAGATTCATGTACGGGATCACAAGATTTTTGAGCGCGATGGCGCCGACCTGGCCTGCGAGGTCCCGGTCAGTTTTGTCACCGCGGCATTGGGCGGAACCATCAAGGTGCCGACCCTGACCGGGGAAGTCTCTTTGAAAATTCCTCACGAGACCCAGACAGGCAAGGTGTTTCGCCTGCGGGGTAAAGGCGTGAAGCCTGTGCGTGGCGGACCGGTAGGCGATTTGTTCTGCTGTGCGGTCGTGGAGACCCCGGTCAAATTGTCCGAAAAACAGAAGAAAATGCTCAATGAATTTGATGATTCCCTGCGTGGTCACGGGACCCGCCACAGCCCCAAGGAAAGCGGATGGCTGGACGGGGTGAAGAATTTTTTTGAGAATATCGGGTCGTGAGCGCCCAGTCCCATAAACCGCTGTCTATTGCCCTGTTGGGGGCCAGTGGTCGTATGGGACGAGAAGTGCTGGCCCTGCTGCCGGGAAATACCGGGTTTGAGCTCTCTGGCGCCGGGTGTTCGCCCGAGGGTGGATTGCTGGCCCAGCCGGTCAGTCTGCTTCAGAAAGGCTTGCCCGACCTGCGCTTTGACGGCAATCCCTCGAAGGCGGTTGCCGGGGCCTCGGTCGCTATTGATTTCAGCCTGCCGGATGCCACGGCCAGTCACCTGGATGCTTGCAGGGAGCAGGGTATCCCCCTGGTGCTATGTGCAACCGGCCACGACGCTGCACAGCTGGAGGCTATTCGGGAACTGAGCAAAACCGTTCCTGTCTTGCTGGCTGCCAATACCAGCCTTGGCGTAACCCTGCTAAATCGCCTGGTGGAGATTGCTGCCAGCACCCTGGGTGAGCAGTTTGATACCGAGATTTTCGAGGTCCATCACCGCAACAAGCGTGATTTACCCTCCGGCACAGCGCTGAAGCTTGGCGAAGCGGTGGCCCGGGGCCGCAAGGCTGCGCTGGCGGAGTTGGCCGAGAACCGGATTCCCGGCAGCCAGCAGTTGCGTAGCCCGGGAAGCATAGGCTTTTCCGCGGTTCGTGCCGGGGATGTGGCCGGCGAGCATACGGTGCTGTTTGCCGCGGATGGCGAGAGATTGGAACTGGTGCACAAGGTCAGCAAACGCTCAACATTTGCCCAAGGAGCGCTGAAGGCTGCGCAGTGGCTGGCTGATCAGCCCCCCGGATTGTACGAAATGTCCGATGTTTTGGGCCTCAATTAGACAGAGGCACCCCGTAGAAAGTAGAATTCCCCCGGTTCAGCGTCAACGTATCTGGGTCGCGAATGACTTTGGAGTGTGGCTGAGTAGAGAATTAAATGGCGGGACGAGCTTGAACGGGCTCGTCCCGCTTTCTACATCCGCCGGCGATGAACCGCTTCGTGCCCAACTTTGAAACAAAGGAAGCGATTGTGACGACGCCTGCAGTCTTGGTACTTGAAGATGGCACTATCTTTCAAGGGGTATCCATTGGAGCCGAAGGGCAATCCATTGGTGAGGTGGTTTTCAATACCTCTATGACCGGCTACCAGGAGATCATTACTGATCCCTCGTACTGCCGTCAGATAGTGACCCTGACCTATCCCCATATTGGCAATACCGGTGCAAACACAGAAGACCTGGAGTCTGGCAGGGTGCATGCAGCCGGCCTGATTATCAGGGATTTACCCCTTTTGCATAGCAACTGGCGGGCAGACAAGCCCCTGGACGAGTTCCTGCGCCAGGCCGGAGTGGTGGCCCTTGCCGGTATCGACACCCGCAAACTGACCCGGATTCTTCGAGAGAAGGGCGCCCAGGCGGGTTGTATCCAGGCAGGCAAGATAGACACCGATGCTGCGCTGAAAGCCGCCCAGGCATTCCCCGGTCTCAAGGGGATGGACCTGGCCAAGGTGGTTTCCACTCGGGAGCAGTACCAGTGGAACAACGGCACCATCTGGCCGGAAGTGGACTACTTCCCCAGCAAGGCGGTGCGTTTGCACGTGGTGGCCTACGATTTCGGTATCAAGCGAAATATCCTGCGCCTGCTGTCAGATTACGGTTGCCGTATGACGGTGGTGCCGGCCCAGACTTCCGCCAAGGAAGTTATGGCCCTGGCCCCCGACGGGGTATTTCTTTCCAACGGCCCGGGTGATCCCGAGCCCTGTGATTACGCCGTCAGGGCAATCAGGAAACTGCAGAAGACCGGGGTGCCGATTTTCGGTATTTGCCTGGGACACCAGTTACTGGGCCTGGCCAACGGTGCCAGCACGATCAAGATGAAATTTGGCCATCATGGCGGTAATCACCCGGTTCAGGACCTGGCCACGCGGAAAGTCATGATCACCAGTCAGAATCATGGGTTCTGTATTGACGAGAAGACCTTGCCTGAGGGCGTGGAGGCGACTCATCGCTCCCTGTTCGACGGCACTTTGCAGGGCATTCGTCATACCCAGGCGCCGGCGTTCAGCTTCCAGGGACACCCTGAGGCGAGTCCCGGTCCCCATGATGTACAACCTTTGTTTGAGCAGTTTGTGAAAATGATGCTCCGACATCGTGTTGAGGCCCGTAAGAAAGCAGAAGCTTAAAAAGTTATTTTTAACAAGACTTTACAAGCTATTTTTAAAGTAACTATTGACAACTTGTCCAGGCCCTGAACGACTATGCCCAGACGTAATGACATCCAAAGCGTAATGATTATTGGTGCCGGCCCCATCGTGATTGGGCAGGCATGCGAATTCGATTACTCCGGCGCCCAGGCCTGTAAGGCCCTTCGAGAGGAGGGTTACCGGGTTATCCTGGTGAACTCCAATCCCGCCACCATCATGACCGATCCGGAAACCGCGGATGCGGTGTACATCGAGCCGATAGACTGGCGGGCCCTGGAGCGAGTGATCGCCAAGGAGCGCCCCCAGGTGTTGCTGCCCACCATGGGTGGCCAGACGGCATTGAACTGTGCACTGGACCTGGTCCGAGAGGGCGTGCTGCAGAAGTACAACGTGGAACTGATCGGCGCCAGCCGGGAAGCCATCGACATGGCTGAGGACCGGGAGAAGTTCCGGGACGCCATGCAGGAGATCGGCCTGGACGTGCCCGATGCCCGGATTGCCCATTCCCTGGAGCAGGCGCTGGCTGTCCAGGCAGAAATTGGTTATCCCACCATCATTCGTCCCTCGTTCACCATGGGCGGTTCTGGCGGCGGTATTGCCTACAACCGTGATGAGTTCGAGGAAATCGTGGCCCGCGGCCTGGATCTTTCCCCCACCGACGAAGTCCTGCTGGAAGAGTCGGTGCTGGGCTGGAAAGAGTATGAGATGGAGGTGGTGCGTGACCGTAACGACAATTGCATCATCATCTGCTCTATTGAAAACCTGGATCCCATGGGTGTGCACACCGGTGATTCCATCACCGTAGCGCCTGCCCAGACCCTGACGGACAAGGAATACCAGGTGATGCGTAATGCCTCCCTGGCGGTGCTGCGAAAGATTGGTGTGGAAACCGGCGGTTCCAACGTTCAGTTCGCGATCAACCCGGCAGACGGGCGACTGGTGGTCATTGAAATGAACCCCCGGGTGTCCCGTTCCTCGGCGCTGGCCTCCAAGGCCACCGGGTTCCCGATTGCCAAGGTCGCGGCGAAACTGGCCATCGGCTATACCCTGGACGAGTTGAAGAACGACATTACCGGTGGTCTGACCCCGGCGTCCTTCGAGCCGTCAATTGACTACGTGGTCACCAAGATTCCGCGTTTTGCTTTCGAGAAATTCCCGGGCGCTTCGGATCGTTTGACGACCCAGATGAAGGCCGTTGGCGAGGTCATGGCCATGGGCCGGACCTTCCAGGAATCGTTGCAAAAAGCACTGCGTGGTCTGGAGACCGGTATTGACGGCCTGGTAGAGCAGGTGACAAACGTGGAGTCCGATGAAGACAGGGCTGCACTGGAATATGAAATTCGTGCCGCCGGCCCCGATCGCATTCTGTTCCTGGCAGATGGGTTCCGCCAGGGAATGAGTCTCGAGGAAGTCTATGAGCTGTCCGCCGTAGACCCCTGGTTCCTGGCGCAGATCGAGGACCTGGTGGGTGAAGAGGCCATGGTTCGCGAGCAGGGCATGGACGCGTTGGACGCCGTACGTCTTAAGCAGCTGAAGCAGAAGGGCTTCTCGGATAGCCGCCTGGCAGGTTTGTTGGGTGTGCCCGAGACAGGTGTGCGTCGCCTGCGGGAACGACTGAATGTTCGCCCGGTGTTCAAGCGCGTGGATACCTGCGCCGCAGAGTTTGCGACCTCAACCGCCTATATGTATTCCACCTATGACGAGGAATGCGAGGCCAATCCGACTGACGCTCGAAAGATCATGATCCTCGGTGGCGGTCCCAACCGTATCGGCCAGGGTATCGAGTTCGATTATTGCTGCGTGCATGCGGCACTGGGTCTGAAGGAAAACGGCTACGAGACCATCATGGTCAACTGTAATCCGGAGACCGTCTCTACTGACTATGACACCTCAGACAGGCTGTATTTTGAGCCCCTGACCATGGAAGACGTGCTGGAGATCGTGCGCATCGAGAAGCCCGAGGGCGTGATCGTGCAGTATGGCGGCCAGACGCCGCTGAAGTTGGCCCGCGGCCTGGAAGCCGAGGGCGTGCCGATTATTGGTACCAGCCCGGATTCAATTGACCTGGCCGAGGACCGTGAGCGTTTCCAGAAGCTGGTCCAGGAACTGGGTCTGAAGCAGCCCCCCAACTGCACCGCGCGTAACGTTGAAGATGCGGTACGCATGGCCGTGGATGTTGGTTATCCGCTGGTGGTGAGGCCGTCCTACGTATTGGGCGGGCGGGCCATGGAAATCGTTTTCAGCGAGGAAGACCTGCGTCGTTATATGAAGAACGCGGTGGATGTCTCCAATGAAAGCCCGGTACTGCTGGATCACTTCCTGGATATGGCCGTGGAAGTGGACGTTGATATCGTTTCCGATGGCGATGAAGTACTGATTGGCGGAATCATGGAGCACGTGGAGCAGGCGGGTGTTCACTCCGGTGACTCAGCATGCTGCCTGCCGCCGCACACGCTGAGCGAGACCATTCAGCAGGAAATGTGCGACCAGGTTCGCAAGCTGGCCAAGGCCCTGAACGTCGTGGGCCTGATGAATACCCAGTTCGCCATCCAGGGGAACGATGTTTACCTGATCGAGGTGAATCCTCGTGCTTCCCGGTCTGTGCCTTTCGTTTCCAAGGCGGTCGCCATCCCCCTGGCCAGGGTTGGCGCCCGGGCGATGGTGGGTATCAAGCTCAAGGACCAGAATGTTGTGGCCGTGCCGAATCCGCCGTTCTGCTCGGTGAAAGTCTCGGTATTTCCGTTTGCCAAGTTCCTGGGTACCGATCCCATTCTTGGTCCGGAAATGAAGTCTACCGGCGAAGTCATGGGTACTGGTCGCTCTTTCGGCGAGGCGTATGCCAAGGCCCAGTTGGCGGCCGGTGTGGTGTTGCCCCAGTTTGGAACAGCACTGTTGAGTGTCCATGATCGTGACAAGCCCGGCTGTGTGTTGTTGGCCCGGGAGTTAATCGAACGCGGTTTTGAACTGGTTGCTACCGGCGGTACTGCTGCGGCTCTTAAGGCCGAGGGTATCCCGGTCACCAAGATCAACAAGGTCAGCGAAGGGCGCCCGCATATTGTGGATATGATCAAGAACGAGGAAATCGACCTGATCGTGAATACCACCGAGGGCAAGCAGGCCATCCGTGAATCACGTTCAATTCGTGCCGAGGCGGTACATCGCAAGGTCACCTACTACACTACCGTTGCAGCAGGGCGCGCCACGATCCAGGCGCTGGACCATATTCATGAAGGGGAGGTCAATCGATTGCAGGACCTCCACGAGGAGATTACCGGATGAGTAAAGTTCCACTGACGCTTCGCGGCGCGGAAAAAATGCGGGTGGAGCTTAAGCAGCTCAAGAGCGTTGATCGGCCGAGGGTGATCATGGCGATCGCCGAGGCGCGAGCCCATGGCGACCTTAAAGAGAACGCCGAATACCATGCCGCCAAGGAGCAGCAGGGTTTTATCGAAGGGCGTATTAAGGACCTGGATGGCAAGCTTTCCCATGCACAGATCATCGACGTGACCGAAATAACTGCGTCGGGCAGGGTGATTTTCGGTAGCACCGTGCTGTTGGGTGACGAGGAAAGCGGCAAGGAAATTACTTACCAGATCGTGGGTGAGGATGAAGCCGATGCCAAGGCCGGAATGATTTCCTATACCTCACCTATTGCTCGTGCCCTGATCGGCAAGGAAGAGGGCGATGTGGTTGTGGTTCGTACCCCTGGCGGTGATCGGGAAGTCGAAATCATCGAAGTTCGGTACATCTGACCCGGGCGGTCAATTCAGATGATGATTTTCCTGAAACGACTGGTTCTTACAGTATGGCTAGGCACCATCTGGTGCGTGGGCTACCTGGCCGCGCCGGTATTGTTTGAGAACCTGGACGATTCCGCGCTGGCGGGGATGCTTGCGGGCAAGATGTTTGCCGCAGTGGCTTGGGTGTCCCTGGTGGCCGGCCCGGCAATGGCCGCGCTGACAATCAACACCAGCACCCGTTCCAAGCGCCGCAGCCTGAAGTTGCTGTGCATTGCCGGAGTGATGGCCTGCATGACCGCGGTGCACTGGTGGCTGCGTCCCATGATGGATGCCGCCCGGTTACCTGATGGCTCACCGGGCGAGGATTTTTTGTTGATTCACGGTGCCTCAGCCGTTGTTTACCTGGTGGCAAGCCTGTTGGGCCTGGTGTTGCTATGGCCCGGTAAAGTTGGCTGGGGGACTAGGAAGGAAGCTTGATCTTGGGCTTTTCAGGATTTCTCCTGAATAATGTCGCCACGTTGCCGATGCGCTGAACAAGGGTTGCACGGGTTTTGCTGCAAAGCTGGTCAATGAGTTCGTCACGCGCCTCGCGGTCGCCTACGCGGACCCGGATTTTCAGCAATTCGTGATGAGTCAGTGCCTGGTCCAGTTCATTGACCACGCCTTCACTGGCACCGCCGCCGGCCACCATTACGATGGGCTTAAGGGTGTGGGCCAGGCCCCGAAGGGACTTTTTTTGAGATTCGGTAAGATTCATCCAGCAATTATACCGAAGTTGTGTTCCGCAACATGCTTTAGCGTGTGGACGGATAGGATAGATGGGAAAAAAACGTAGTAAATCAAGCCGTCGCTGGTTGGATGAGCATGTCAGCGACCCCTACGTCCAGCGGGCAAACCGCGAGGGCTGGCGCTCGCGTGCGGTTTTCAAGCTGGAAGAGGTCGACCTGAAGGAGCGGCTGATCAAGCAGGGCATGCGTATCATCGACCTGGGCGCCGCCCCCGGAGGATGGTGTCAGTATGCTGCCAAGAAGATCCAGGGTAACGGATATATCGTTGGCCTGGACCTGCTGGAGATGCAGCCCCTGGAGGGTGTTGACCTTATCCAGGGCGATTTTCGGGAGGAAGAGGTCCTGCAGGAATTGATGGATGTGCTCGATGGAAAGCGCGCAGACCTTGTTATGTCGGATATGGCCCCCAATATCAGTGGCATGCCGGCGGTAGATCAGCCTCGTGCCATGCACCTGGCTGAATTGTCGCTGGATTTGTGCCGGGAGGCGCTGTCGCCGGGCGGCAGCTTGCTGGTTAAGGTGTTTCAGGGAACGGGTTCCCAGGAACTGCTGGCCAAGATGCGGAAGGAATTTGACAAGGTAAAAATTGTCAAACCCAAGGCATCCAGGCCGCGTAGCCGGGAGGTTTACCTTCTGGCGCAGGGATATTCATTGGTGTAGGGTCTAGTTGCCCTGAGAAATGGATTTATATAAAGAATCACGGGGTATGCACGCGACAAGGCCCAATAACGTAAGTCGTGTAATCCTGGATTGAACCGAGGTTAAGTATTTGAACGACCTGTCGAAAAATATGCTTCTGTGGATTGTGATTGCCGCTGTGCTGATCACCGTCTTCAACAGTTTTAACACCACCGCCGGGCGTGTGGAGGAAGTCGAGTATTCGGATTTCCTGCGCGAGGTCAGGGAGGGCAACGTCGCCACGGTGACGTTCCAGGATGACAAGATCCTGGGTGAACGGCAGACCGGGGAGACCCAGTTCCAGACCTATAACCCGGAAACCAGCAATACTGCGCTGATCGGCATGCTGGAAGAGAACAACGTGCGTTTCAAGGGCAAGCCCCCGGAGAAGCAGGGCTTCTTCATGCAGTTGTTTATCTCCTCCTTCCCGATCCTGCTGCTGATTGGTGTCTGGGTGTATTTCATGCGCCAGATGCAAGGCGGCGGTGGCGGTCGAGGGGCCATGTCCTTCGGCAAATCCCGAGCACGCTTGCTCGGTGAAGACCAGGTTAACGTCACTTTTGCTGATGTGGCCGGTGTAGAGGAAGCCAAGGAAGAGCTCAGCGAGATCGTTGATTTCCTGAAAGACCCGTCCAAGTTCCAGCGCCTTGGGGGCAAGATTCCCAAGGGCGTGTTGATGGTGGGCTCACCGGGTACCGGTAAGACGCTGCTTGCCCGGGCGATTGCCGGCGAGGCCAAGGTGCCGTTTTTCACCATCTCTGGTTCGGATTTCGTCGAGATGTTCGTCGGTGTGGGTGCGTCCCGTGTTCGTGACATGTTTGAGCAGGCCAAGAAACAGGGTCCCTGCATCATCTTCATTGATGAGATCGATGCGGTGGGTCGCCATCGCGGCGCCGGCCTGGGTGGTGGGCACGATGAGCGTGAGCAGACCCTGAATCAGTTACTGGTTGAGATGGATGGTTTCGAGGGCAACGAAGGCGTGATTGTGATCGCCGCTACCAACCGGCCGGACGTGCTGGACCCGGCGCTGCTGCGCCCCGGGCGTTTTGATCGCCAGGTGGTGGTCCCGCTGCCTGATGTGCGTGGTCGTGAGCAGATCCTGAAAGTGCACATGCGCAAGGTGCCGCTGTCTGACGATGTGAAACCCAACGTGATTGCCCGTGGTACGCCCGGATTTTCCGGTGCCGACCTGGCCAACCTTGTGAACGAGGCGGCTTTGTTCGCTGCTCGTGCCAACAAGCGCACCGTGTCCATGGCGGAGTTCGAAAGCGCCAAGGACAAGATCATGATGGGTGCGGAACGCCGCTCCATGGTGATGAGCGAAGACGAGAAGAAACTCACTGCATACCACGAGGCAGGCCATGCCATCGTAGGTCTGGTGGTGCCAGAGCATGACCCGGTCTACAAGGTGTCGATCATTCCCCGTGGCCGGGCCCTGGGTATAACCATGTTCTTGCCCGAAGAGGACCGCTACAGCTATAGCCGTCGTCGCCTGGAAAGCCAGATTTCCAGTTTGTTCGGCGGCCGAATCGCCGAGCAGCTGATCTTTGGTGATGACATGGTGACCACCGGCGCCTCCAACGATATTGAGCGGGCAACCGAGATCGCCCGCAACATGGTGACCAAGTGGGGTCTGTCCGAAAGGCTCGGTCCGCTGACCTATACCGAAGAGGATGGCGAAGTGTTCCTTGGTCGTTCAGTCACCCAGCACAAGCAGGTTTCGGATGTCACGGCGCATGCCATTGACGAGGAAATTCGCAAGATTATCGACAGCAACTTCGAGCGTGCCGAGAGTATTCTCAAGGAGCACAAGGTCGAGTTGGAAATCATGGCGAATACCCTGATCAAGTACGAGACCATTGATGATGGTCAGATCAAGGACATCATGGAGGGTCGTGAGCCCAGGCCGCCTGCTGAATGGGATGATTCCGGTCCCAGTAGCAAGGAAGGCGGCGAGGTGGAGCCGGGTTCGTCAGAGCCCACCGTTGGCGGTCCTGCCAGCCAGCACTGATCCGGATGTAGACGGCGTGAAACGCCTGAATTGTTAATATAGCGGCCGGTGGCATTGTTGCCCCCGGTCGTTTTTTTTGGAAAACCAGTATGGCGTCCACCTGCAAGGCGATACTCACTCCCGGCAAGACCCGCATCATGGGTGTGCTGAACGTGACCCCGGATTCATTTTCCGACGGTGGCCAGTTCCTGGATCCGGCCACTGCGGTGGCCCGTGCCAGGGCCATGGTGGCCGAGGGCGCCCATATTATTGACGTGGGTGGGGAGTCCACCCGGCCAGGGGCCAGTCCGGTCAGCGCCGAGCAGGAGATGGCGAGGGTGGTGCCGGTGATTGAGGCGCTGGCCCAGGAGCTGGAGGTGGCGATTTCCATCGATACCAGCAAGCCCCAGGTCATTGCCGCTGCGGTACACGCTGGTGCCAGCATGGTAAATGACGTGCGTGCCCTGCAGGAGCCCGGAGCCCTTGAGGCCGCGGCAGCCACTGATGCACTGATTTGCCTGATGCATATGCAAGGACAACCACGCACCATGCAGGCTAATCCCCGGTATAATGCCGTGTTGACTGATGTACGCGACTTCCTCTTGGGGCGCGTGCAGGTTTGTATTGATGCGGGGATAGCGCGCGAGAGACTGATTCTGGATCCGGGTTTCGGATTCGGGAAATCCCTCGAGCACAATCTTGAGCTGCTGGCGAATCTTGATGTGCTGCAAGCGACCGGACTGCCGGTTCTTGTCGGCGTATCCAGAAAAGCGATGATTGGCACGATTACCGGTCGCGATGCCGGCGAGAGGGTGCATGGCAGTGTTGCCGCGGCGGTTATTGCCGCGATGCAGGGAGCGGCCATCGTCAGGGTGCACGATGTTGCGGCGACCGCAGACGGAATAAAAATGTGTGAGGCAGTGATGGCTCACGCCCAGGGAGACGAACAAGAATGAGTAAAAAGTTTTTCGGCACAGACGGTATCCGAGGACGGGTAGGCGAAGAACCCCTCACCGCAGATTTTGCACTTCGACTGGCTAATGCCGCCGCCAGGGCCACAGGTCTTAGCCGGGGTAAGGTAGTCATAGGCAAAGATACCCGCCTGTCCGGGTATATGTTCGAGTCAGCGCTGGAGGCCGGCTTTGTCTCGGCAGGGTTTGATGTATTCATGACCGGCCCGCTGCCTACCCCCGGTATTGCGTACCTTACCCAGAAGTTCGGCGCGGATATGGGGGTGGTGATCAGCGCCTCCCACAATCAGTACTTTGATAATGGCATCAAGTTCTTTGATGGTGCGGGTGCAAAGCTCAGCGATGAAACCGAGGCCAAAATTGAAAGAATGACCCTGGAAGGGGCCATTACCCGTGACTCCGCAGAGCTGGGTAAAGCCAAGCGGATCGACTCGGCCCTGGCTCAGTATGAAGAATTTCTGTTGGCCAGTTTTCCGGCTGACGTGAATCTGGAAGGTCTTAAGCTGGTGGTCGACTGTGCACATGGCGCGACCTACAAGGTGGCTCCCCGGGTGCTTAGCGAACTGGGGGCAGAGATCATTCCGATTGGTTGCTCACCTAATGGACGCAATATCAATGCCGGGTGTGGTTCGACCCATCCTGAATTGCTGCAGACCACGGTCAGGGGAGTAGGGGCCCACCTGGGTCTCGCCCTGGACGGGGATGGCGACCGGGTGGTCATGGTGGATCACGAAGGCAACGTGGTCGACGGGGACCAGTTGCTGTACTTGCTGGCCCTGGGCCGTAAGCGGGATGGCCTGCTCAAGGGCCCGGTAGTGGGTACCGTGATGACCAACCTGGGGCTTGAGCGCAAGTTGCAGTCCCTGGGCATTGAATTCATGCGCTCCAAGGTGGGTGATCGTCATGTCCTGGAAATGCTGCGGGCGCATGGCGGAGTGCTGGGCGGCGAGGCCTCCGGGCATGTTCTCTGCCTGGACAAGGCAACCACTGGAGACGGTGTGTTGAGCGCGCTGGAGGTGCTGGCCGAGGTCAAGCGTACCGGCAAGAGCCTGGCCGAACTGGTGGCAGACATGCCCCGTTATCCGCAGCTCATGATTAACGTGAAGATCAGCGGAAAAATTGACCTGGACGGACATGAGGGAATCCAGGCCGCCCGTCGCGAGATTGAGTCGGGGCTGGGCGATCGTGGCCGCGTGGTTTTGCGCGCTTCCGGGACAGAACCCCTGATTCGGGTGATGGTGGAAGGCGAGAACCAACAAGAAGTTGAGCAGGCAGCGCAGGCTTTAGCGGATCAGGTGAGGACCCTGGCCTGACCCTGAAAGCGCTGTTCATTGATTTTAAACGGCTTGGCCGGTACTATTTCGCGGCTTTTTCGGGCGGTCAGGATGACTGCCCGTAATTATTTATAATAATCAAATGGCAAATGTTATGAGACAGATACTGATTGCAGGCAACTGGAAGATGAACGGAACGCGGGAGCAGAACGCCGCGCTGGTCCGTGCCCTGGCAGATAATGTGGAAGTGTCGGATAAGGCCACAATGCTGCTTTGCCCTCCCAGTGTTTATGTCACCGAAGTGTGCCGCCAGCTCAATGGCAGTGGAATCCTGTTGGGCGGACAGAACTGCAGCACCGAGGAAACTGGCGCCTATACCGGCGAAGTTTCTGCCGACATGCTTAAAGATGTGGGTTGCCAGTACGTGATTATTGGCCATTCAGAGCGTCGCGCCTTGTACGGCGAGACCGATTCGGTGGTGGCCCGCAAGTTCCTGGCTGCACAGAAAGCGGGTCTGGTCCCGGTACTGTGCGTTGGAGAGACCCTGGAAGAAAGAGAAAGCGGTATCACCAATGATGTGATCCGTCGTCAGCTCACCGCCGTCCTGGATCTGTCCGGGGTGGAGGCCTTTGCCAAGGCAGTGGTGGCTTACGAGCCGGTTTGGGCAATTGGCACCGGCAAGACGGCTTCTCCGGAGCAGGCGCAGGAAATTCATGCATTTATGCGTGGGCTGATCGGTGAAAGGGATGCTACAATTGCCGATTCGCTCCAACTGCTCTATGGCGGCAGTATGAAAGCATCCAATGCAGCCCAGCTGCTGGGTATGCCGGATGTGGATGGGGGTCTGGTTGGCGGTGCGTCACTCCAGGCCGATGAATTTATCAAGATCTTCGAGGCGGCCGCCTAGGCTGAGTTCGCGTAAATGCTTTTAAATACAGCAATTCTAATATTTCATGTTTTCCTGGCTGTCGGGCTTATTGTCCTGATTCTGATTCAGCGCGGTAAAGGCGCAGAAGCGGGAGCCGCATTTGGTGCAGGCGCCTCGGGAACGGTGTTTGGTGCACGTGGTTCAGCGAGTTTCCTTACTCGCGCCACTGCAGTGCTCGCCACCTTGTTTTTTGTGACCAGCCTTGGGCTGGCATTCCTTTCCGGCCAACGGCCCGAGGTAAAGAGCGTGATGGAAAGCGCTATAGCCCCGGAATTGGTTGAAGAGGGCCTTCCTTCGCTCATGCCTACCCAGGATGCAGCGATGGAGTTGCCGGCTGTGCCTGAGCAGCAGGACGCGGACGAGGTAGTGGAAGAGCTGCCGCAGGTCCCCGAGACCAATTAATTAGCTTGCCGATGTGGTGGAATTGGTAGACACGCTATCTTGAGGGGGTAGTGTCTTAGGACGTGCCGGTTCGAGTCCGGCCATCGGCACCATACAATCAGAAATGAGCCAGACACCGCGGATATCGGGGTGGCTGGCTTTTTTCGTTTAGGGCGCAGCGTGAACCGCCCGGCCCAGGCCGCGTTGCCGGTCTTTGTCTTTGTGTCTCATCCAGCTTCGCAGGGCTTTGCCCGCGGCAATTTTCCTATCCGGACAGCTCGGGCCGAGTGGCCTGTTTTTGGTTCGTTGACCGGGTCCCTCAGGGCGGCTTAAAACGTTGTTTTAAGGGGTGTAGTGGTTTCTACTCAGGGGTGTACGTGCTTTCTTATTTCGTGGATAATGCCGTGTTTGGCTTGCTGTGCTTTGTCATGCTCAAGCTTGGGTGAAGTGAGAATATCTTCTCGCCAGGGTGGTAAGGAAACCAGGGGTAATGACATTTAGCGCGGTGAGCACTGTGACGCTCGGACAGGTCGCTAGATTTCCGTTCGCTTGTTTCCAGATCTGAATGTCATGGCAACACGCCAGGCAAATGTTCAGGTCAGGCGATAAAGGGCTTTATGGGAATCGAGAATGGGACCCGAGCGGTCCGGTTGTCGATGCCAATTATTTGATGAAGCCGACGTGACGGCTGGTCTTAACGTGGGGAGCCTGCCGGCTGGCAAGGTTGTTTGCCGATAGACGAGTGTAGTCAGTCGGTAAAGGAAGAGATGCAATGTTGGAAAACTATCTGCCGATACTCATCTTTCTGCTAGTCGGCGCCGGTCTTGGCGGCGTACTGCTGTTGCTTGGTTTTTTGCTGGGCCGGGGTGGAAAGGACGCGCAAAAGCTCTCTCCCTATGAATGCGGTTTCGAGGCCTTCGAAGACAGCCGCATGAAATTCGATGTCAGGTACTACCTGGTCGCAATTCTATTTATTATTTTCGATCTGGAAATTGCTTTCCTGTTTCCCTGGGCCGTGGCCCTGGACGGACTGGGCATGTTCGGATTTATGATTATGGCCGTTTTCCTGCTTTTGCTGGTTGTCGGTTTTATCTATGAGTGGAAGAAAGGAGCCCTGGAATGGGATTAGCCGAGCAGGGCACTGACTTGCTGTCTGAAGGCGGGGTTCGTACCACCAGCCTGGACGCGCTGATTAACTGGGCTCGCACCGGGTCCATGTGGCCCATGACCTTCGGCCTGGCCTGCTGTGCGGTTGAAATGATGCACGCCGGCGCGGCCCGCTACGACCTGGACAGGTTTGGCATCGTGTTTCGCCCCAGTCCCCGCCAGTCAGATGTGATGATCGTGGCCGGCACCCTGGTGAACAAGATGGCCCCGGCGCTGCGCAAGGTCTATGACCAGATGCCGGAACCCCGTTGGGTCATCTCCATGGGTTCCTGTGCCAACGGCGGCGGTTATTACCACTATTCCTACTCTGTAGTCCGGGGCTGCGATCGCATCGTGCCCGTGGACATCTATGTGCCGGGTTGCCCGCCCACGGCTGAAGCGCTGCTGTACGGGATTATCCAGTTACAGAACAAGATTCGCCGCACTAACACTCTTTTCAGATAGGTCTCGCATGAGTTCCAAGCTTGAGCAAACTGCTGCTTCGATCCAGACCCTCCTGGGAGACAAGGTGGTTGTCGTGCCGTCGGTGTGTCGCGAACTGACCTACGAGGTCGCTGCAGAAAACCTGGTCGATGTGTGCACCACACTGCGTGATGAGCCCGAATTGGCGTTCGAGATGCTGGTTGATGTGTGCGGCGTGGACTACCTGGATTACGGCAAGGTGGAGTGGAGCACTCGCCAGTCTTCCGGAAAGGGATTCAGTCGCGGTGTCGAGCGCGCTGACGCGCATCCTGGAAATACCGAAGAACGCCGCTTCGCGGTGGTCTACCACTTGTTGTCGATAAGTCGAAACGTGCGGGTCCGCCTGAGAGTGTTCGCCGGTAATGCCCAGGTGCCCATGGTGGAGACGGTGACCGGCGTATGGAGTTCGGCTGACTGGTTCGAGCGCGAAGCGTTTGACCTGTTCGGCATCCTGTTTAAGGGCCACCCGGACTTGCGTCGCATCCTCACCGATTATGGATTCATCGGTCATCCTTTCCGTAAGGATTTCCCGCTGATCGGCAATGTCGAAGTGCGTTATGACCCGGAGAAGGGGCGAGTGGTTTACCAGCCCGTGAGCATCGAGCCGCGCACCCTGGTGCCGCGCGTGATTCGCGATGATCACCGTTACGACGTGAATACCAAGGAGTCTGGCGGCAATGGCTGAGATTCATAATTACACTATGAACTTCGGTCCGCAGCATCCTGCGGCCCATGGTGTGCTTCGGCTGGTGCTGGAGATGGATGGCGAGACCATTCAGAAGGCCGATCCCCATATCGGACTGCTGCACCGTGGTACCGAGAAGCTGGCCGAGAGCAAGCCCTATAACCAGAGCATCGGTTACATGGATCGTCTCGATTACGTGTCCATGATGTGTAACGAGCATGGCTACGTGATGGCTATTGAGAAGCTGCTTGGCATCCAGGTGCCCGAACGTGCCCAGTACATCCGCGTCATGTTCGATGAGATCACCCGTATTCTTAACCACCTGATGTGGCTGGGTGCTCATGGTTTGGATATCGGCGCCATGACCATGTTCCTGTATTGCTTCCGTGAGCGCGAAGACCTGATGGACTGCTACGAGGCGGTCTCAGGTACTCGCATGCATGCAACCTACTATCGCCCTGGCGGCGTCTACCGTGACCTGCCCGATAGCATGCCCCGTTACCAGTATTCGAAATTCCGCAGCAAGAAAGAAATCGATCGCCTGAACAGCGTCCGCGAAGGCAGCATGCTGGACTTCATCGAGGATTTCACCAATCGCTTTCCCAACTGCGTGGATGAGTATGAAACCCTGCTGACCGATAACCGCATCTGGAAGCAGCGTACCGTGAATATCGCCGTGGTCAGCCCCGAGCGGGCCATGGCCCTTGGGTTCACCGGCCCGATGCTGCGTGGTTCCGGCGTGGCCTGGGACCTTCGCAAGAAACAGCCCTACGAAGTCTATGACCGCATGGATTTTGATATTCCGGTGGGTGTCAGTGGCGATTGCTATGACCGGTACCTGGTTCGAGTTGAAGAACTGCGCCAGTCCAACCGGATTATCAAGCAGTGCGTGAAATGGTTGCGTGAAAATTCCGGCCCGGTGATTGCCGCCGACCACAAGGTAACGCCGCCCAAGCGTGAGGAAATGAAGGGCGACATGGAGTCGTTGATTCATCACTTCAAGGCATTCACCGAAGGCTATTGTGTGCCTGCCGGTGAGGCCTATGCAGCGGTTGAGCATCCCAAGGGTGAGTTCGGCGTCTACTTGATTTCGGACGGCGCGAACAAGCCGTACCGGGTGAAGGTGCGTGCCCCGGGCTTTGCCCACCTGGCAGCGCTTGAAGAAATGGTAGCCGGTCACATGCTGGCCGACGTGGTGGCCGTGATCGGCACCCAGGACATCGTATTTGGTGAGATTGACCGCTAATGACTGATGCAACGAACAAAACAGCATTGCTTTCCGAGCATACCCGCCACGAGATTGACCACTGGGTGGCGAAGTTCCCTGAAGGGCGTCAGCGCTCAGCGGTGATCGCTGCGCTGCGTGCAGCACAGCACCAGAACGAGGGCTACCTGACGCCTGAGTTGATGGATGCGATTGCCGAGTACCTGGACCTGCCGTCTATGCAGGTTTACGAGGTCGCCAGTTTCTACTCCATGTTCGAGACGGATCCGGTCGGCAAGATTCACGTATCGGTATGCACCAATATTTCCTGCATGCTCAACGGATCGGAAAGCATCGTCGAACATGTCGAAAAGAAACTGGGTATCAAGACCGGTGAGAGTACGCCTGATGGCAAGATTTTCCTCAAGTGCGAGGAAGAGTGTCTTGCGGCCTGCAACAACGCGCCCATGATGATGGTGGACCACAAGTATTACGAGAACCTCACCCCTGAGAAGGTGGATGAGATTCTGGACGGCCTGGAGTAAGCACGATGCAGTTTAACCAGGTTTGTTTTGCCACCATGGAGTTTGACCAGCCGTGGACTTATGAGAACTATCTCAAGGTCGGTGGTTACCAGGCGTGGCGAAAAATTCTCACCGAGAAAATTCCTCCCGAGCAGGTGATTGAGGAGATCAAGGCGTCCGGATTGCGAGGCCGTGGCGGCGCAGGTTTCCCCACGGGTTTGAAATGGAGCTTCATGCCCCGCAATGCACCCATTCAAAAATATGTGGTGTGCAACTCTGACGAAAGTGAGCCGGGCACCTGTCACGATCGCGACATCCTGCGTTTTAATCCGCATTCAGTCATCGAAGGCATGGCCATCGGCGGTTACTGCATGGGTGCCACCGTGGGCTACAACTATATTCGCGGCGAGTTTCTTGCCGAGCCTATCCCGCGTTTTGAACAAGCCCTGAAGGCTGCCTATGAGGCTGGCCTGCTGGGCAAGAATATTCTCGAATCAGGTACAGACTTCGACCTGCATATGTTTGCCGGCGCCGGCGCCTACATTTGCGGCGAAGAGACTGCGCTGTTGGAATCCCTTGAAGGCAAGCAGGGCAAGCCGCGCTTCAAGCCGCCGTTCCCTGCGAATGTCGGCCTGTATGGCATGCCCACCACCATCAACAACACCCAGAGCTTTGCCTCGGTGCCGAGCATTATTCGCAATGGCGCCAAGTGGTTCGCGGATCAGGGTAGTGAAGGGTCTGGCGGCCCGGTGGTGTTCTCTGTCTCGGGTCACGTGAACAAGCCAGGTAACTACGAGGTTGGCCTGGGTATTTCGTTCAAGGATCTGCTGGAATTATGCGGCGGCGTTCGCGACGGCCATAAGCTCAAGGCAGTCATTCCCGGTGGTTCATCGGTGAAGGTGTTGCCGGCAGAGATAATCATGGGCGCGAACATGGATCACGGCTCCTTGCAGGCGGTGGGTTCGGCGCTGGGTTCTGCGGCGGTCATCGTGATGGATGAAACCACCTGCATGGTGAAGGTGCTCGAGCGTATCTCGCGCTTCTACCATGCGGAGTCTTGCGGACAATGCACGCCTTGCCGTGAAGGCACGGGCTGGCTTAACCGGGTGCTCAAACGCATCCTGGCCGGCAATGGCCGGGTCGAAGATATGGATATGCTGGTGGATGTGGCCGGCAAGATTGAAGGCCACACTATTTGCGCTCTCGGCGATGCCGCGGCCTGGCCGATTCAGAGTTTCCTGAATCACTACAGGCACGAATTCGCTTACTACATCGAGCACGGTCGCAGCATGGTGGGGGATAACTCCGCCGATGCGGCGTGAGCCAGGCCAGGCACAGTACGGGAATAAAGAATGAGTGACGATCTGGTTAATTTGGAAGTCAACGGTGAACCGGTGCAGGCCCGCAAGGGTCAGATGCTGATCGAGGTCACCGATGCCAATGAAGTCTACGTGCCGCGCTTTTGCTATCACGAGAAGCTGAGCATCGCGGCCAACTGCCGCATGTGCCTTGTGGAAGTGGAAAAAGCTCCCAAGCCTTTGCCGGCTTGCGCCACCCCGGTGGCCGAGGGCATGAAGGTCTTCACCAAGTCACCTCGTGCTATTTCGGCCCAGAAGGCCACCATGGAATTCCTGTTGGTGAATCACCCGCTGGATTGCCCGATTTGTGACCAGGGCGGCGAGTGCGAATTGCAGGACTTGTCCGTGGGTTACGGCAGTGACGTGTCCCGATACACCGAGCGCAAGCGGGTAGTGAAGGACAAGAACCTGGGTCCGCTGGTGTCCACCGACATGACCCGGTGCATTCATTGCACACGTTGCGTGCGTTTTGGGCAAGAGATCCAGGGCATCCAGCAGCTGGGTACCGTGGGTCGCGGCGACAGGATGGAGATAAGCACCTACGTTGAGCGCAGCGTGGATCACGAGCTCTCCGGCAATATTATTGATTTGTGCCCGGTAGGTGCGTTGAACAACAAGCCCTACCGGTTTAGCGCCCGTGCCTGGGAGATGACCCAGCACGCAAGTATCTCTGCCCACGATTGTGTTGGTAGCAACCTGTATTTCCATGTTCAGAACGGACATGTGAAGCGTGCCGTACCCCGTGATAACGAGGCCGTCAACGAGACCTGGTTGTCTGACCGGGACCGCTTCAGCTGCCATGCCGTGGAGCATAATGATCGTCTGCTTCGCCCACGTATTAAGGAAAATGGCGAGTGGCGTGACTGCGAATGGGTGGAAGCCCTGGAGCACAGCAGCACGCTTATCCAGGGACTGGTCAAGGACAAGGGCGCCCAGAGCCTGGGTATCCTGGCATCGTCTTGCTCGACCCTGGAAGAGGCCGCCTTGCTGGGCAAGATTGCCCAGGGCCTGGGTACCTCAAATATTGATCATCGCTGCAGGATGGTGGACTTCCGTGATCAGAAGGCGGATTCCCAGTTTCCCAGCCTGGGTCGTCGGATTGCCCAGTTGGAAGAACTGAATTCCATCCTGGTTGTCGGTAGCAACCTGCGCAGTGAAGCGCCGATTCTTGCTCACCGGGTGCGCAAGGCGGCCCTGGCCGGAGCCAGCGTCAGCTTCCTGAGCACTGAAAAATACGAATACTTGTTCCCGGTTACCGCCTATCTTGATCA
>Ga0102814_10000369_pt1 | contig 33316 bp, 34 predicted proteins | sample ColrivemetaGS741_FD_79112 | JGI IMG/M metagenome (GOLD analysis project Ga0102814, IMG submission 79112) | Estuarine microbial communities from the Columbia River estuary - Flood tide ETM metaG S.741 | ecosystem: Environmental > Aquatic > Marine > Intertidal zone > Estuary | place: USA...
AGCATTTAAAAAGGAGATACTGGCTTTATAGGGTAAGTTTCTCAGTAGCATCTCATAAGTTTCTCAATCGATGAGGTATTATAAATAAAGGGCTAAGGTTGAATATTGAGAAACTTAAACAATATATAAAGCGTAAAATAAAAAATATGAAAAAATTAGAATTACATAACATCCAATTCACGGAAGCATTGGAGCAATTTAAAATCCGATTGCAAACACAAGGCACGTCAGAGGGTCAGGTATACAATAAACCTAATTCGGTAAAAGAGTTCTTGTATTACTTAGAACAAAACGAAATTACCAGCCTTGCAAAGATTAACCAAAAACTCATAAACCAGTATTTTGAGTATTTAAAAAATCGACCACTTCAAACCAAAGACGGTACGATGTCAATTGGTTATCTAAAAAAACATCGTGAAGCTGTACTTCGATTTATAGAGTTTATAAAAAGCCAATACCATGAAATCGGACATGGACAAAGTGGTATTCAAATCAGAATAAACAACTCCGACACTAAACCGATAACAATACTACTTGAAAGCGAAATAGAGCAAGTTTTTAACGCTTGTGATACAAGTTTGCTTGGAATTAGAGATAAAGCAATATTGAGCCTCTTATACGGTTGTGGACTAAGAAGAAAAGAACTACTAAAACTGGAAGTTCACGAGATTGATTTGAACAAAGGTAGGGTGCATATCGATAAGTCCAAAACCAAATACGCTCGAGATGTACCCATGAGTAAAGCAGTTCAGCAGAACATCGAAGAATATTTGTTTAACGTTAGAAATATGATGCTGGATAACAGTAGCGAATTAACCGATTTTCTGATTACTGAAAGAGGAACTAAAATGAGCGATAGTAATTTGGCTAAAATCATGGAAAAACTAAGTCAAAAAACAAATCTAGGTAAACCAATTACATGTCATTTATTACGTCATTCCATCGCTACCCATTTGCACCGAAATATGAGTATTGAAGATGTTGCAAAGTTCTTAGGGCATAAGAATCTTGATTCAACCATGATTTACACCCACTTAAAAAATGAATACTATGGATAAAGAAAAATTACTTCAGAAGTTTAAAAACTATATTGTAAACGAGTTAGGTTATACGCCTATCACGTATAACGGCTATAGAAAAGCAATAAACAATTATTTAGATTGGTTGTTCTCAAATAGCATCCCAGCAAAGAAAGTAAGCTTAAATCAAACCTATGACTTTTTAGCGTACAGAAGATTAAAAGGCGATGTGAATAGAACAATCAAAACTTATAAAACAGCGATAACGCATTTTAATCAAGCTATTGAGATGAACACAAATCCAGCTTTACTGGTTCATTTAGCGAAAAGCGAACGCAAGACACCCACTCAATTACTGGAGGAAGAGTTTTTAGATGCGATTTATAGAGACACCAATGCTAATACTTTAGTACAGAAACGAGACAGATGTATATTAGGCATGATGTTGTTCTTAGCTTTAGAACGCAAAGACTTAGCGATGTTGCAAGTTGAATACTTACAATTGGATGATGCGAGGCTATACGTTCCAGCAACTAAAACCACTAACGAGCGTTATATTAATCTGAGCCCAAAACAAATATTACACTTATCACAGTACCTTTACGATGTGCGACCACGATTAGAACAGCAATATAAAATCAGTACCAATCGTTTGTTTTTCAGTTGTGGAGAAAGTACTGGATTAGATGGTGCGCTGGCTAGGCTTATAAAACGATTAAAACGGGAGTTTCATTATGTGAAAGATTTTAAGCAGTTCAAACAATCGAGAATGGCTATTTGGGTTAAGGAATTAGGATTAAGACAAGCGCAATATTTAGGCGGTTATCGATACGTTACCAGTGTGCAACGATACGACTTTAAAAGCGTGGATGATTTGAAAATGAAACTAGAATATAATCACCCAATGGAGCGGTTTAATATTTAGAATGTAAAATAATTTTTAAAGAAATGTAAAATAATTTTTAGCGTGTTGTTAATTGTTGATTTTTAAAATACATTTGTAAAAGCTTATTTATAGGCTATTTACAATTTTAACTGTTAAATAGTAAAATACTTATTGTTAAATACCAATAAAATTGAATTGAAATGTCTGAAGCAAAATTTATAGATTATGATTTAAAATTAATTGAGCCGTCTTTTGATTCTTCATTGACGGATTTAATTATTGAATTAGATTACCTAAGAAAGAAAACTTTAGGTGGTTCGACACATCCAAAAGTATTCTTTCAGTTAAAACATATTTTTCATACTTTAGAAAGTATTGGCTCAGCAAGAATCGAAGGAAACAACACAACAATTGCAGAGTATATTGAAACTAAATTAGATGATACACACAATACATCATCAGATATTAGAGAAATTCAGAATATTGAAAAGGCAATGGAGTTTATTGAGCAAAACATTATCGATTATCCAATAAACAAAACTTTTTTAAGTGAATTGCACAAGATGATTGTTAAGGATTTGGCACCACCACCAAATGGAGAAGGAGACCATACTCCAGGTCTTTACAGAAAGATAAACTTAATGATTAATAAATCCAATCACTTGCCACCCGATTACTTGGTCGTAAATGATTACATGGATGAGTTATTGGAGTTTATTAATAGAGAAGATAGCCCAAAGTATGATTTACTAAAAGCAGCCATCGCACATCATCGTTTTGTTTGGGTTCACCCATACGGAAATGGAAATGGAAGAACAGTAAGATTGTTTACCTATGCAATGTTGGTTAAAACAGGATTCAATGTGAATGTTGGTCGAATCATAAACCCAACTGCAGTATTTTGTAGTAATAGAAATGATTATTATGAAAACTTATCTAAGGCTGATACAGGAACTGCAGAAGGTCTTTTACAATGGTGTGAATATGTTTTAAAAGGTTTAAAAGAAGAAATTGAGAAGATAGATAGATTAAGTGATTATGATTATCTTAGAAAAGAAATCTTACTACCAACAATAACACATTCATTAGAAAGACAATATATAACAGATGTTGAGGCTAAAATCTTAAAGCGAGTTATTGAACATCAAGTAATACAAGCATCTGATGTAAAAGATATTTTTCATGGTAAAGCAAGTGCGGAAATTTCAAGACAAATAAAACGATTAATTGATAAGAAAATGTTAATTCCAGAAGTTGAAGGAGGTCGCAAGTATGTAATTCGTTTTGATAATAACTTTTTGTTGAGAGGAATTATCAAAACATTGGATATTAAAGGGTTTTTACCAGTTAGAGATTAATTTTATATAGTTCACTAACACAGGAAATGTCCGATAAAAAATATTAATAACCATCTAGTAATCTAGGTGGTTTTTTTGTTATATTCGCATTACGTTCTTATAAATAAACTTGAGATAAAAAGTATATAAGGTGTTACCCTTTTGGAATGATTATTCCTGGGCGTACAGGCTCTAGCACTGCCTACCGTTACGGCTTCCAAGGACAAGAAAAAGATGATGAACTAAAAGGCGAAGGAAATTCTTTAAATTATACTTTTAGAATGCACGACCCTAGAGTGGGAAGGTTTTTTGCGGTTGACCCGCTTGAAGCAAAATATCCTTGGTATACACCATATCAATTTAGTGGAAACCGTGTAATTGATATGGTTGAACTTGAGGGATTGGAACCGTCAAGAAATAAGCCAGTTGGAGAATGTAAGAATTGTCAAATTGAAAGTTTAAAAGATGGAGATTATTTTAGTGATGTACAAGACCAAAAATATATAACCGTTTTTAATAATATAGATCAAAAAACATTTGATGAATTTAAATTTCAAATGAAACAAGACCCAGGTCAAATTACTAACAATGAGCTAGCGAATTATCGCTTAGTAGACATAGATCAAAGTTTTGGTGTTACTATTGGAGATCAATTTGACATATCAATTTTTCCTGATAATGGATATGTAGTTATTTCTGGAATTGAGGACAAGGTAAACTCGTTAAGTGTTACTGTGAAGACTTTAAGAGGACACCCTGATGCTGGGGAAAACACTTTTAGTGTTTCATACAATCCGACAACGAAATCGCTAACTTGGATGACTCATAATGTATCAAGGTCTAATGATTTTATTTTGCAAGGTGGTGGTGCTGGAATGGCTGGTGCAAGATCAATACAACAAAAGCAATGGAAAAATGTTATAATGTCAGTTTATCATTCACTCGGTAGTCCTAGAGTTAATTCAGCAAAAGCAATAATTCAGGAGTTTGATTATAATGATTTTACAAACACTATTGGTGAAAAAGAGGAAGATTCAAGTTTTGGGGAAGATTTAATGTACATGTTTGAAAAACCAAAAAATGATTAATAAAAAATTAAAGTTTACCAAAAAATATATTATCATCTGTGTATTAGTAATCCTAATGTCATTGATGGTAAATAAAATGATACTTTATTTTAACTCATATAATAATATTAGTAAATGTGTTTATTTATTTTGTTATTATTTGATAGTATTGTTTATATATGTTTTAATAGTAATGTTATTTAGATTGTTATATCTATTAATCATTAGAAAAAAAAAACGGTAATATCTTGAGCGCCAGCTGCTAAAAGTGTCCTCACTTTGAGCTATAATAAATAAAAAACAAAAGCAACTCTAAAAAAGAGTTGCTTTTGTTGTTTTATGGTGTTATTGTAAAGGTTTAAGAAGCGTAAGTGTTTCTAGCTTTAGCGTCCCCGCTCCGCAAAGTCTCCCGACTTTGAGGAATAATTAAAAAAGCAAAAGAACTGCAAGTACTATAAAACTTGCAGGTTTTTTTAAATATTAAAGAAAACACAAAGTCAAGAGACTTTGCGTAGTGAACTTTGCGTCAAAATACAAAATTAGTAACAAAAATCACACTGCCGCTGCGCGAAGCCTTTCGCGTGGTAGTTATTTAAAGACAACTAAACAGTCCTTAATGACTAATAATTTTACTTAAATCGAACATTGGTGCATACATAGACACCATAATAACGCCTACAATAACCCCTATAACAATAATTATCATAGGTTCTAGCACAACACCAATCATCTTGGTTTGATGGTTAATTTCTTCATTATACTGCTCTGTTAACCGTTCAAACATAGTGTCGAGTTGATTAATTTGTTCGGCAACTTCCACCATAGAAACCAATTTGTTTTCATAGATTGAGTGTTTACGTAAGCTTTCATGCAAAGAAGCACCTTTAGTAATATCTGCCTTAATAGTTTCAATCGATTTTTCTATAGGATAAAAACCAATCATTTTTGAAGTTAAAGACAAAGAAGTTAGTAAAGTAGTTTTTGAAGTAATTAACAGTTTCATCGATTGACAAAAACGAGAAATGTAAATTTTCCGAATAAGGTTTCCGAAATATGGAATTCTTAAAATTAAAGTTGAAATAAATTTTCGATAACTGTCTTTTTCTTTCAGCACAAAATGCATTACCACTAAACCAATAATTGTTAAGAAAAACGCAAGAAATATAGTTCCAGAATGGTTTGAAATTTTAATGATGTATTGTGTGCTTTTTGGTAATTCACTTCCAAATTGCCTAAACACCGAACTAAACATAGGTACTACTTTATTCAACATAAAATATAATACCAAAATGGTTACCAACATTACAATTGTAGGGTAAGTCAATACCGAAATTATTTGCCTACGCATTTGTATTTTTCGATTGAAATACTTTTGTAATTCGGTTAAAACTTCTTCTAGTTTTCGCGTTTCTTCTCCTATTTGCACACTATAATATTCGTATGGTGAAAATTGTTTTGATTCCATCATGGATTCGTAAATACTTTTACCATGTACAATTTTGTCTTTCAATTCAAGTATTAAATCTTTTTCCTTTTTTTTGTTCATTTGCTGACTCAAAATTTCTAACGCTTTCTTAAAATCAACACCAGATTTTAAAAGCATGCCTAATTCTCTATAGAAAACTTCCTTTTGCTTGTCAGAAAAAGTTTTAGACACACTAAATTTATCCAAATTGAATTGGAAGTCCTTTTTCTCTTTTTGTTTTGCTTTTTTATAATTGTTTAAGTCTAAACTCATATTATTCTTTCCAAAGGATTAATTGATTGGCATAAATAGGTTTGTAAAATCGTAATGGAACATTCTTTTCATGAATTAATAATTCCAATTCTAACTTTTGAAACACTTTGCTTCTCTTTGTGTTGTAAATAGAATCTATATGTATTGCTTGAAAATCTAGTTTAAAAGTATCGGTAAAAGTTTGTGCTTTTCGAATGAGATAAGTTTCTTCCTTTTGATATAAAATGGTATCACCATCATACGTTTGAAAATAAACACCGTTGTCTCTGGTAATCATTTTCTCACTCTCAAAAACTGCTTTGCTCAAACTATAAGTAAGTCTGTTAAAGTCAGCCGTTTGTTCGTTCTCTTTTTTGAATTCCAATATCTGTTCTGAAACAATAGTAAAAACACCGAAAATAAGTCCGACAATAATTGCTGTAATCACCATGCTTACCATAACTTCTACTATAGAAAAAGCTGCTATGTAGTTCTTATTCTTCATCGGTATGAATATATACGGTTTTAGAACCATTAGAAGATAAAGAATCTTTATACGTAATTGTTACCTTTTTTAAATAGGTGTTTAACCAATTTTCGGTTGTTTCTATATTTTCTTCCGAAAAAGTATTTAAATTTTGGTTGTCAGGAACCCACTTTTTCATTTCATCGGAAGAAATATTTTTTTTGATGTGGGTTTCAATTGGAACTTCTTCTTGTAATTGCAACAAATAGAATTGCTCATTAATTTTATTTTGACGACTGTATTGATGAATAGATGTTTTAGGGGAAAACACATTAGCATAAACCATTATTGCTATATAAATACATATCGAAATAATCGTTAATGCAATAACTGATTCTATAATAGAATTGGCTTTATAATACTTTTTTAATAATAGCATAACGTGTGTTTTTATTATTAAAAAGAGGCATGTCTATAAATACTTTCGGTTTTTTAGTTATATCAATAGTTATATCTGCTAGTGTATTGAAATAGGAAGAAGATGTTGTCTTATGGTTTAATTTTGAAGTATAAACCGAACCATAAACATCACTTTTTAAGGTTAAAATTCCAGAACAATAAATATTACCCATTACTTTGCCTTTTTCTTTTATTTCCAAAGTATTTTTATTTAAATGGATTAAATCATTACCAAAAAGCAACACTAAACCAGCAATTTTTACTTCTTCATCAATTAGAATAAAAGCTTTTTTTTCTTTTTTATTGTTATATAGAGCTACAACAGATGGGTAATTTAAAGTTACATCTTTTTCTATAGTTATGGATTCTTTTGCAAATACTTGAATAGTTCCTTCAAAGCCTTCTTCAATAGCAACTTTTGGAGCAATGATAATGACATCTTCTAAGATATTATTTTTACGAATAAAAATAGAGTCATTAGAGCTAATAATAAAATTACCTTTTATGATTTTGTTTTCTAATGTTGTGTTGCTTATTTGAAATTCAATTGTTTCATTAAAAAAAGAATTCACATAAATAGAATCGTTCTTTTTCTCAAAATCATTTAAATTCGATTTTCTACTATTTCTGGTTTCGAAGATAGATTTGCATTTATCGGAAAGTGCTGGCAGTTGAATTTCTGAAATTGATTTCTTCCCTTGAATATTTATTCTATTAGGTTTGTTGTTTATATGGGATTCTTTTATACGCTCTGTAGGCATAAAAACATCTCCTTTAATTACAACATCCCCTGAAAGACTTAATGGCTGTGTGAAATTTGATATATATAAAGCCGTATTTGTATTTACAACTTTTTGTCCAATAAAATGTGCAGAGACTACAGTGTCATTCTTTATATAAGATTGAGTTAATAATAGAGGAAGCAAACCGTGATTCTTAATAGCAAACTGCGATTGAATTCCTGTTTGCTCTTCTGTTAAAATATCTTCATCAGAAATTAAACTATTTCCTAATGCATAGTTGACTGTAGATTGATTAGATATGTAAAGTGACTCATGTGTTACATAGTGTAAATTTAACTGATTGTATAAATTTGCTAATAACAATAAACCTCCACATAATACTGCAACAATTAAGCAAACATAAACAGCATACAATAGACTATGCGCCTTAACCATTATTTATCTTTTTTACTAAAAATACGTTTGAAGAAATTATCCTTTTTTACTTTATCTTCTTTTTTAGATGATGGCGCTTTTGGCTTTTTAGCTTCTTCTTTTTTTCCTTTTTTTATTTTTTTATCAGTTTCTTTTTGCAATTTTAAAGCTTCACTTTTCTTTTTCTTCAGTTCTTTTGCTGCCGCTTTTTCTACTTTAGATAATTTAGGTTTAGGAATAAAAACTTTTCCTTTTTTATAACGAATTGTGTCTTTTTTTATGAAGTTTATCCAATAACCTTGTTTTTTACCAGAACGATAAAAACCCTTTTCAAGTATTTTACCTTCAATGTTGTAATTGTAAAACTTCCCATGCTTTTGGCCATTAGAATACTCTTGGGTACTTTGTGTGGATCCGTTTTCAAACCAATTTTTCCATAAGCCAACTTTTAGTCCTTTCTTAAAAATTCCTTGCTCTGCTAATTGGTTGCTATGGTAATACTTTTTGAATTCTCGGTGTAATAATTGACCTGAAACACCACCTTCAGTCATGTGTATTAAACCACCTTTAAACCAAAAGTAAGTTTTATGATGCTTTATACTAATTTCTTTTTTTATGGTATAAAATTCATATCGAAAATCTTTATCTGAAATTCTTTTAATTGTATATGGATCTGTTGCAGCAATTAAAACAAAGCTTAAAAGAATAGCAAATAATATATTTTTCATGGTACATTTTTTAAAGCAGCAAAGTAACTGATTTTTAAGAATAAATTGCGCTACTATCTTCTTTTTTTTAAAACGAAAAAATGCATGTTTAATTTATTTATAGCAAACAAAAACAGGTTGTTATGCCTGTTCTTATAGTGTTTGCTTATTTTTGTGGGCACGGATTACAAATCCGCGCTATCGGGTTAAAACCACTGTTTAAAAGCAAAAACCAATATTGGTGCTCTTTTGTTGTAGTTTAAAATGGTGAGTGCTCCTCAGTTCCCAATATTATCATTTTTGATAGATTGTTATTATTGGGCCATATTCATTACTATCAATGATTAAATCAACGAATAATTCTCTATTTGGGTATATGCTCTTTAATTTATTAGACCATAACTTCTGTAATGATTTTCCTATATTTTCAAAAATAATTTCATCTACTAAGTCCTCACAATTGGAAAAAATATCATAGATATGAATTCTATTAATTGTTTTTTCAATTTCTTTCTTATTGTATTTAGTATTTAAGCTTAAATTAGTATATGATTGAAAATCATAATTAAAAGATATAAAAATACAATCTTCAACCTCAATAAATTCAGGAGAAAACAAATTATATATAATTAGCATATCATCTGGATGGATGTTGAAACTGATGTAATCTATAAGTCCAAGTGAATCTTTATTAGTCCAACTATTTTTCCAATCTTTAAATTTTTTTATTTCGTTTAAATTATTCATTATAAAATGTTATTCATTTGAATTAGCAGGCCTTGGAGCATCTTTACTACTTGGTGATTGAACTCGAGTTACGGTTTCTCCGTTAGAGTTTTTAAATGTATTTCTCCCATATTCTACTACGTGGGGAGTTTCAACACCTCTATGAGAATCTCCAGTTACATCAACTCTTTTAATAATTAATCCTTTATTATCGTATGTTGCATAACTAGTAATCTCTCCTTTATTGTTTGCTCTATATAAAGTTCCGTTTTTTGGACCTGCTTCTAAAGTAAAATTTCCTTTTACTTGACTAGACTTTTCAAGAATTGTACCCTTTAAATTCGACGTGTTTCTTGGTGGTTTTAGCTTATTAACTGTTGTCACTTTTGTTGCACTACCTTGAAGAGGAATAGCTAAAACAGCTATGGTTATTCCAAATTCTTCTAAATCTTGAAGGTTTTCAATATTATCAGGAGCCATGTCATCTCTCATTGAAAGCGCAAAAGCTCTAGTTATAGCATTATGTCCAAATTTAGTTGTATTAACAGGGTCTCCTTTCAGAATATAACTCCAATCATCTGTAAATTTCCCATCAATAGTACTCTTAGTATAATCATATGCGGCAGAAGGTACTAATGCCCCATTCCCTATTTCTTCATAAAAAGGGATTACCTGACTAGAAACCTTGCCGTCAAGGACATAACCTACTAATGTCCTTGCATAATGCTTACCTGCTATTTCGAAGTTAACATCTTGATTGATTTTGACACTTGTATGAGTCACAAATCTCTCACCATCACCTCCAGTAGTAATCGAAAGGGTTACAATTTTCTCTTCCTGCCCTTCTAATTCTCCAAATTGAATTACTTTGTTACCCGAAAAAGAATATGGGCTATAATAAGGATATTTACCTGTCAACGGGTCAACTGCAAAAAACCTACCCACTCTTGGGTCGTGCATTCTAAACGTATAGTTTAAAGAATTCCCTTCGCCTTTTAGTTCGTCATCTTTTTCTTGTCCTTGGAAGCCGTAACGGTAGGCAGAGCTTGAGCCGTGTCTGTTTGGTACGAGCATTCCAAAAGGATAGTAGTCAAAACTTCATTAATTATAATGAATACAAGTGTTTGTAAATGTTATAAATTCATTATAATTGCTTAATATTGCATTTTTTGACACTTTTTGGTAGCTAAAAAGCACTTTTTTTTCAATAATTTTTAAGAACATATTTATGTTATAAAATTACAAATAAATGTTGAGAAAATGGATTTATAAATTATAAAGATGAAGAAAACACAATTTTTAATTCCTTTGTTTAAACAAATGATTCGTGATTCAGAAACTGGTAAACGTTTGAAAAAAAATGGAGAACGTATTACAACTGGTTCTATTGATAATTATAAATATGTTTTACAAAATTTAATTCAATTTTCTACCGATACAAATTTTGAATTGAGAGTTTGTAGTATTTTGCGGTTAACAAAACGGGAATTGCAAACTGAAAAAACGTATTGGAAGAAATTTTACAAAAACTTTACCGAGTTTATGTATAAAAAAGGTTGCTTTGATAATTATGTTGGTGCAAACATTAAAGTAATTAGAACTTTTTTTAATTATCTTAAAGATGAAAAGGATATCTATACAGGTGATTATTACAAGCAATTTTATGTAAGAAAAGAGGAAATTGATATTTTGGTATTATCCCCAGAACAATTAAAATTTTTAATTCACAATAAAGAGTTTGAAAGCCAGTTGGTTTCAACACAACGAAAAGTAAAAGATATTTTTGTTTTTGGTTGTACAACTGGTTTGCGTTTTTCGGATATTTTTTTGTTGACCAATAAAAATTTTGAAAAAACAAATGATGAATGGTACTTAAAATTGAAATCGAAAAAGACAAAAACGTATAGTTTTATTAAGTTACCTTCTTATGCAGTAGATATCTATAAAAAGCACAAAGATTTAAGTAACATAAAACCTGTTTTTGGAACAAAAAATTTAGCTAATTTTAATCGTTCCATTAAGCGAATGGGAGAAATGGCTGGTTTTACAGAATCTATTCATGTTTCAAGAGAAAAGCAAGGTAAAACTAAAATTATTAGCGCAAAAAAATCAAATCAACGGTTTTGCGATAAAATGAGTTCGCACATGATGCGTAGAACCGCTATTACTACTTTACTTATTTTAGGTATGCCAGAACATTTGGTTAGAAAAATAAGTGGTCATAGCCATGCTAGTAGCTCTTTTAACCGTTATGTCCATTATGCACAAGCTTATATCGATAAAGAAATTGATAAGGTACATGTAAAATTAGAAGCCTATTATACAATATAGTTGTTATATAATATTCTATATGCTTTATTACAACTCTTTATAATAGTGAAAACAATTCTTTTATAATTTTTTGCTTCTAGATGATTAGTAGCTGACGGTATATTTAGTCAGTAAACTTAAGTCATTGAACTTTTAATATAAAAATGATAATATTTAGTTAACAATTTTTAATCTGATATAAGAATAAAAACGGCAACCGTAAATAAAAAACCCTGTAAAATAAGTGCTTTACAGGGTTTTTGGTGGAGTCGGAGACTCTATCACCTATGGTATCATAAAAAATCCAAAATACTCAATAACCTGTTAATTAACAGGTTATTATTTTTTATAGTAAATTAAAATATCATAAAATATTATTGCATAACTCAAAAACTGGGTGTAAATTTGGGTGTAATTTTTTCACACCCTATTATGGCAAATCTTAAGCGCAATATAATTTTTTCATTAGAGAACAGGAAGAAAGATGGTATTCCTATTATTGATAATGTTCCAATTCGTATGAGAGTTATTTTTTCTAATAACAGAATTGATTTTTCAACTGGATATAGAATTGATGTTGCTAAATGGGATTTTGAAAAACAGAAAGTAAAAAATGGATGTACCAATAAATTAAAACAAAGTGCATCTGATATAAATAGTGACCTTCAAAAATATTACACTCAAATTCAAGATATTTTTAAAATTTTTGAAACCAAAAACATAAATCCTTCTGTAGAATTATTGAAGAAAGAATTTGTTGAACTAAATAAATCAAATTCTAATGACTCAAAAAAGTCATTAAAAAATGATTTTATGGTTGTTTACGATGAATTTAAAAATGTGAATGGTAGACAAAAAAACTGGGCAAAATCTACATTACAAAAGTTTGAAAGCGTTAAAGTTCATTTATCTACTTTTAAATCAGATTTGACATTTGAGTATTTTGATGAAAACGGATTGAATAATTATATATTATATCTTGGTGAAAAAAAGAAAATGAGAAATACTTCTGTTTTGAAGCAATTAGGCTTTCTTAAATGGTTTCTTCGTTGGGCTTATGAGAAAAATTATAATCCTTCAAATGCTTTTGAAAAATTTAAACCTAATATAAAAATTGTTCCAAAAAAAGTAATTTTTCTTACACCTGATGAATTAAAAAGTCTTCGAGAGTTTATTATTCCCGAAAACAAACAATATTTAGAAAGAGTTAGGGATGTATTTATTTTTTGTTGCTACAGTTCTCTTCGATATTCAGATGTATATATCTTGAAAAAAAGTGATGTTAAAAATAATCATTTCGAAATCACAACAGTTAAAACCGGTGATAGCTTATTTATCGACTTAAATAATTATACGACAGCTATACTTAATAAATATAAAGATGTGCATTATGAAGATGATAAGGCTCTTCCTGTAATTAGTAACCAAAAAATGAATGATTATATTAAAGAATTGGCTGAGCTTGTTGGTCTCAATGAACCTATACATGAAACTTACTACATAGGAGCAAAAAGAATTGATACTGTTACGCCAAAATATGAGCTTTTGAGTACACATGCAGGGAGACGAACATTTATTTGTTATGCGCTTTCAATAGGGATTCCCATTCAAATTGTGATGAAGTGGACTGGACACTCAGATTATAAATCAATGAAGCCTTACATTGATGTTGTCAATGAGTTAAAGGCTAATGAAATGAAAAAATTTAATCTTACTTAGGTATGGAATTAAGCACTTATATATCCTCGTTTAGAGAAGTTAATTCAATTTATGCAAAGTTTATTGAAACTGGACTTTATGGTTTTGATGAACAAGAAATAGTAATTAATTTTTTTGAAGAAATTAAAGATATAAAAAAGTTAGAGAAGGTTTTATTTGAAAGTAGTGAAGCATTAAATTTTCAATCAAAATTTAATGCTTTTAAGATTGTTTTGAATGATAATATTAAACTATATGAAGAAAATAAAGAACTTTTTAATACTCTAGACGTTGATAAATTATGTGGAATTAAATCAAGTTTTTTTGATAAAAGCATTAGAATAAAGCAAAAAGAAGTTGATATTTTATTTAAAAATTATAGGTTAAGTAAAGATAATTTAGGAGATAAATTTTTTAAGAATCCTGAGGATAATGAACATGACCCAGTTTGGGAAGAGTATTTATACAAGAAGCAGCTTTATGATTGGGAAAATGAAGAGTTATTTTCCTTACATAAAAAGAGAGAGAATATCTTATGCTATGTTTTACCATTTATTCATAATAAATTTTATGATTTATGTGTTTTAAGCAATTCATTTTTAGGTATTATAAATTCATACATAAATGATGATATAAATGAGTTTCAAAGTAAAAAATACTTGAATATGGGAATTTCTTATAAAATATATGAATTATGTAATGAAAAATACTTCGAATGTACTTCAGATAATAATTTTTATAATTTTTTGAACAATTCTCAAAATTCAGAAAATTTGATAATTAGAAAAGGCAAAAAGATATACGCGTGTTATATAATTAAAAGATTATCGGAGATAATTGATTCCAATGATGAAAATGAATGGCGTGATAAAATCTTGAATAATTTAGGGATTTTAGATTACTTTACTAAGAAATCCAATCAAATAGAATATAATAAAGATAAAGGGGTTTCAGAAGCGGTGCTTTTTGTCGATAAATTGAATGAAATATTGAAAATGGAGTAAATAAAGTATCATAATTTTTTAAATCCCCTTATAAGATTAAAAATATTTTTTAAAACATTGAATATTAGAATTTTGTGATTTATTTTTTTTTAAATCCCCACATTTCCCCTTTTTTTTGAATATAATTTTACACTGTTCGAACATCGAAAGCCTCTGTACAAGGCTATTGTTTAATACAACAGTTTAATATTATGGAAATTCAAGAATTATTAAAAAAGCCACTTTTTCAATTAACTACAGAAGAGTTTTTATTTATCAATAATAAAAGCTCTAACGAGATTACATCAAGCAATACAGACCAGAATACTCAGTCAAAAAAATACGTTTACGGTAAAAGGTATTGCAACATTGTTTGGTTGTAGCAAACCTACTGCAAATCGTTTGAAAAAAAGTAAAAAGATTGATGCTGCAATTACCCAAATCGGTAGAAAAATTATTGTTGATGCTGATTTAGCCATGAAACTTGCAAAAGTTGAAAAGGGTGGGAGAAAGTAATTTAGTCTTATTGAAATCAAATTTGTTTAAAAAACAAAAGCACAATTGAATTCGCCGTTCAATTGTGCTTATATTTTATAATCTCTTTGTATATGTGCACTGCAAATATACAATAATTCTTTTATTGTATGAAAAATAAAACTATAAACGTGCTGTATCATACTGATATAGCATCAAATACTATTTTTGATAGAATCATCAAGTATATTAATTCTAAGTATAGAATTCGGTTTAATACTATTTCATTAGACTATGAAATTAACATTATTGGTAGTGATAATTGGGAATCTTTAAATTTAAATTCCTTGCTTATTGAGTTAACCAGGAATAATATTGAAACAAATTATAATAAGCTTGAAATTTTAATCAAATCGAATCTTATTGAGCGATTTGATCCTATAAAGGAATATTTTTTAGAACTACCAAAATGGGATAATCAAATTGATTATATTGAAAAATTGGCTTCTTACGTAAAAACAAATGATGATGAAGCATTTACCTATCATTTAAAAAAATGGTTTGCTAGAGCGGTTATTTGTGCTTTTGAAAAAGATAAAATAAATAAACATTGTCTTGTTCTAGCAAATGGTGACCAACACGCTGGAAAATCGACTTATTTCCAAAACTTTATCCCTAAAAAACTTTCAAACTATATAGCGGAAGACTTGGGAACAGATAAAGATTCTCGAATTAAGATGTGTAAGAACTTAATTATTAACCTGGAGGAATTATCTGTTATTGGTAAAACAGAAGCGAACTATTTAAAATCATTAATCAGTAAGGTTTTTATTAATGAAAGACTTCCATATGAACGCAGAGCTGAAAATTTGCCTCGAATTTGCTCCTTTGTAGGTAGTACAAATATGGTCGACTTCCTTACTGATGAAACTGGTTCGGTTCGATGGATAATTTTTGATGTAATCGGAAGAATCGATTTTAATTACTCTAAAGAAATTGATATGGACGATGTTTGGTCACAAGCTTATTATTTAGCTTATTACGACAAAAATTTTGTACCTGAATTAACGCAGCAAGATATTATTGATAATGAAAAGAGAAATGAAAAATACACCAGTCTGACAATTGAGCAAGAAATGATAATTAAATACTTCGAAAAAACGGAGAATTTAATCTATTTCAATACATCAACTGAAATCATGACAAAACTAATTCCATTGGGATTAAGACTTAGTAGGGAAAAAATTGGTAAAGCGCTTAGTGGATTCAAATTTAGTAGGGTAAAACATCCACAAAAGCAAGTATACGGCTACTTGGCAAAGCCAAAATTCAATATTAGTCCAGTTGAAATAATGAATAATTAGAAAATGTACTTACCTAACTTACCTACTTACCTAAACCCTTATAGAATAAGACTTTTTCTTAGGTAAGTATATATAATTTAACCTACCTATACTTACCTAAAAAACTCAGGTAAGTAGGTAAGTATTAGGTAACAATTAAAAATCTTATGAACCCTTGAATTTACTGGCTTAGGTAAGTAGGTAAGTAAAAACAGCAAATACTTAGATAAAACTAAAAATGAACATAGAAAAAGCAAAGCAAATTCCAATCGAATTAGCACTTCAAAAAATGAATTATATACCATCAAAAACCAATGGATTTGATATTTGGTACTCCAGTCCTCTACACGATGAAAAAACACCGTCGTTTAAAGTAAATACAAAAATTAATAGATGGTACGACCACGGACTTCAGAAAGGCGGAAACATAATTGACTTTGTTGCCATCAAATTCAATTATTCAATTTCTGAAGCTTTAAAATTTTTAGAAAATTATTCGGATGAATCTATTTTTTCTTTTCAAAAGCAAAAAAATATTGTATCTAATTTTAGTGAAACTGAAAGTAAAGTCAAAATAATTAAAGTAACTGAAATACAACATTATGCATTGAAACAATATTTAGAAAGCAGAAAAATATATTATTACGAAAACGAATCAAATTTAAAAGAAGTCCATTATGAAATAAACGGCAAAAAATACTTCGGAATTGGATTTCAAAATCGAAGTAATGGATTCGAAATTCGATCCAAGTATGCAAAGGTTTGTATTGGTAAAAAAGATATTACTTTAATTGTAAAAGGTGACAAAAACAAATTAAGAATTTTTGAAGGTTTTTTCGATTATTTATCATTCATAAACACATACAAACCTGATTCCGATTTTATAATTCTTAACTCAGTTGCATTAATAAATCGTTGTGATAAAATTTTATCAGACTACCAGGAAATTGAATTGTATTTTGATCATGATGAAGCTGGCAGTTTATATACAAAATCGACCCTTGAAAAATTTAAAAATGCAAAAGATTGTAGAGCATTTTATAAAGACTTTAAAGACTTAAATGAATGGCTTAAAAATATTCTTTTATGAGTGTGCTCTTGAATACGCAAGACGGAACAGCGCTAAAGCGTCTATTCTCAATAAATACGACATTAGTTTTGAAAAGTTTACGGAATTAAAACGTAAAATGAATTTAAATAATTAAAAATCAATTAATTAACTGTATGCCAATGAAAAAAATATATAAAAATAAAGATATTCGTTTAACGGGTACTTTAGCAGAAAGATGGATGACTTTACAAAGAAGATTTGGTTATTCAACTAACATCAATTTAATGGATGATTTACTTTATTTTTTTGAGACAAATTCTGTCAATCCTAAAGATAGATTTAACTCGCTTTTAGAGCGATTAATTTTAAAAATGGATGAAATTAATAAAGATAATAATAGAGTAATTGCAGTTGTTCGTAAAATCGAAAATGATAAATTAAACGGAATTTATACAGCGGTAACTCAAGATATAAATTATCAACTTAAAGAAATAAAAAAGTGTGTTTATGATGAAGATAAATTATATAATAATAATCCACAAACTAGTTCAAATATAGAATCAATAACAAGCGAAAAAAATATTGATTATATAACTAATAAGTATGAAGAAAAACTTAAAAAAGAAGTTGATGCTTATAAATTATTAGAACAAGAATATGACGAAAAATCTAAACAGCTTGGAAATATTTACAATAAATTTAAAAAATTAAGTAAATTATATTCAGTAGAAAAAGGTACTTTTTCTAAACCAAAAATTGTAATTGAAATGACAGAAGAAGAATTTTTAGAATTAATAAAACTTTAATCTAAGGATGATTTTTTAGTCATAAATTTTTCTAAAATTATTTTGTATTCCTGTTCAGAAATTTGAGAATATTTTGAAAATTTAGTTTCATATAACTTATAGAAATATTGCTTAAAATAAACCATTAGAAAAATATTTAATTGATTTTCAGATTGGTAATGAAGTAACATTTTTAAAAATTGTGATGGGATATCCTCATTGATATTTTTAAATTTTCTATGTACTTCAAGAGTAAAAACATAAAGCAATCCATCATAACTATCCTTGTCTTTAAGTAGAGTATCAATAATTTCAGTTCTATCATTATAGCTAAGGTCAACTAATATTTCTTCGAAAATATCACTTAGCTCTATGTTTAATGCTTCGTTGAATATAGCTCCAGGTTTATTATACTTTATAAAATTTTCAGATAAATTTTCGTATTCAGAGCTAAACAAAGGAGTTTTAAAATCTTCAAACAACAAATAGTTCAAGATTTTTTGAAAAGCAGTTTTACTGCTTTTTTTTGTTTCTTTTTCTTTCATAAGCATAAAAAAAATGCGTGAAGCAATAGCCAACCGAAATAGAGGTACTAGGAGACCCAACAACCAGAAGACTACGCCCACGCAAGTATTATGCACAGGCGTAAGCCTATTAAGTTTGGGATGTTAAGAAGATTCCTAGTTTTCTATTTCCAAATTAATAGCTTACGCGATTAAATATATTTTTCTAGGTGTAAATTTAGTAAAATAAAATTTAAATTTTATTAAGAATGTATTGTGCAAAACTTATAATTCATTTTACGTAAAACCGTAAAAATCTTACAAGTTTAAATTGTAAATTGCAAGAGGTTATATTTATTTATAGTTACATATGAATTTTAGGTATAAATACGTATTGCTTATAGATATAAATTAAGATAGATTTGAAGTTTAAAAAATACTCAAAAAATGGCATTAAGCTGGAACGAAATCAAAGATAGAGCAGTTAAATTTTCTAAAGAATGGAATGATACAACAAGTGAAGAAGCTGATGCTAAACCATTTTTAGACGCTTTTTTTGATGTTTTTGGAATTACTCGAAAAAAAATAGGAACATTCGAACACAAAGTAAAAAAACTATCGGATGCTGATGGTTATATAGATTTACTTTGGAAGGGTACCATTTTAGTAGAAATGAAAAGTCGTGGTAAAAGCCTAGACAAAGCATTCATACAAGCAATTGATTATACACACGGATTAAAACAAAACGAACTACCAAAATACGTTTTGGTATGCGACTTTCAAATTTTCAGACTTTACGATACTGAAGAGCAAACTACTTTAGAGTTTACACTTGATGAATTAGTATTAAATGTACAAAGCTTTGGTTATCTTTTAGGCTATCAAAAGAAAACCTATAAAGAGCAAGACCCTGCCAACATCAAAGCAGCTGAATTAATGGGAAAACTTCATGACCGTTTAGAAGAAATTGGTTATGAAGGGCACCCATTAGAAGTATATTTGGTTAGAATTTTGTTTTGCATGTTTGCTGAGGATACCACAATTTTTGAGAAACAACAATTACAAGATTATATTGAAAATAGGACGGCTGTAGACGGAAGTGATTTAGCTTCAAAACTGCAAGAATTATTTCAGGTGTTGAATACCCCAAAAGACAAGCGCTTTAAAAACTTAGATGAGCAATTAAATGATTTTCCTTATGTGAATGGCAAATTGTTTGAAGAAATTTTGCCTATGGCAAGTTTTGATAGTAAAATGCGCAAAGCCTTATTAGATTGTTGTTATATTGACTGGAGTAAAATATCTCCAGCTATTTTTGGTTCTATGTTTCAAAGCGTAATGAATCCTAAAGAGCGACGTAATTTAGGAGCGCATTACACAAGTGAAAGCAACATTTTAAAATTAATCAAACCCTTGTTTTTAGATGAACTTTGGGCAGAATTTGAAAGTATAAAAGGTAATAAAAACAAATTACCTCAATTCCATAAAAAAATTAGCCAACTAAAATTCTTAGATCCTGCTTGTGGTTGTGGAAACTTCTTGGTAATTACCTATCGCGAATTACGTTTGTTGGAATTAGAAGTATTGCGAGCTACTTATAAATCAGGGCAAGGAGTTTTAGATATTTCCGATATCATTTGGTTAGATGTAGATATGATGTGCGGTATTGAGTATGAAGAATTCCCTGCACGAATTGCCGAAGTTGCCATGTGGTTAATTGACCACCAAATGAACATGCAAATTAGTAACGAATTTGGACAATATTTTGCGCGTTTGCCTTTAAAAAAATCAGCTAAAATTGTCCATGGAGATGCTTTAGAAGTTAATTGGGAAGAAGTTGTAGCTAAAAATGAACTTTCTTATATTATTGGTAATCCGCCATTCATAGGTTCAAATATTATGAGCCAGTTTCAAAGAAATCAAATAGTAAAAGAATTTGAAAATATTCAAGGAAGTGGTGTTTTAGATTATGTGACTGGTTGGTATATAAAAGCTGCTAAATACATTCAAAGCACAAAAATTAAAGCAGCTTTTGTTTCTACAAATTCTATTGTTCAAGGAGAACAAACTAGCATTTTATGGGGACAAATGATTAATAAATACGGTATTAAAATCCATTTTGCACATAGAACTTTTAAATGGAGTAATGAAGCAAAAGGAAATGCAGCTGTTTATTGTGTAATTGTTGGGTTTGCAAATTATGATTCAAGTCAAAAAAGAATTTTTGAATATGAAGATATAAGTGGTGAAGCTCATGAATTAAAAGTAAAAAATATTAATCCATATTTAGTAGATGCAAAAGATATTTTTGTTGGTAAAAGAACTAAACCGTTATGTGATGTACCTAAAATTTTAAAAGGTAATTATTATGCTAAAAGCGAAGGATTAATTGTTGAGGAAGATGATTACGATTTTCTTATTACTAATGAACCTAATTCTAAAAAATATATAAAATATTTAATTGGAGCTGACGAGTTCATCAATAATAAAACAAGATATTGTCTTTGGCTTGTAGATTGTCCACCTGAGGAATTAAGTAAAATGCCTTATGTAATTGAACGTATTAATAGAGTTAAAGCAGACCGTCTTACAAGTAGAGATAAAGCAATGCAAAAACTTGCATTTACTCCAACTTTATTTCGTGAAACAAACAATCCTGACAAATGTCTTGTAATTCCAGTAGTTTCTTCTGAAAGAAGAAATTACATTCCTATGGGATTTATTGATAAAAACACTATTTCAACAAATGGTAATTTAATAATGCCAGATGCTACACTTTATAATTTTGGAATTTTAATGACAAAAATGCACATGTCATGGGTAAAGACTACTTGCGGTAGATTGAAAAGTGATTTTAGATATTCAAAAGATAATGTATATAACAATTTTCCTTGGCCAGAGAATCCATCGGATAAACAAATAAAAACCATTGAAGAAAAAGCACAAAATGTGTTAGATATTAGAGCTTCATTTCCTAATAGTTCATTAGCAGATTTATATAGTCCGTTAACCATGCCTCCTGCTTTAGTAAAAGGCCATAACGAATTAGACAAAGCCGTTGATAGTGCTTACAGCAAACAAACATTTACAAGCGAAGCCAAACGTATGGAGTTTTTGTTTGAGCTATACGAGAAATATACGGAAGGATTGTTTGTGAAGGAGAATGCTAAAAAGAAAAAATAATTATATGTGGCCGTTTTTAATAATTGGAGGATTGGCAACATTGTTTTTATCCAAAGAAGAAAAAACAACTAAAAAGAAAAGAGTTTTTATAAGTTTTGCAATTGAGGATATTAAGTATAGAGATGACTTAGTTAATCAGGCAAGAAAAAACCATTCGCCATTTGACTTCATAGATATGTCTGTAAAAACTGAATGGGAGCAAAGTATTTGGAAAAAAAGATGCAGAACAAAAATAAAAAAATGTGATGGTGTAATAGCTTTGTTGAGTAAAAATACACATAAAGCTGGAGGTGCTAGATGGGAAATGAAATGTGCAAGAGAAGAGGGAATAAAAATAATTGGGATGCATATTTTTAAAAATAATAAAGGAGCAATTCCGATAGAATTAAAAGGCAAAAAAGTTGTTGAATGGAGTTGGGATAATTTAGAAAAGTTTATTAATAATTTAGAAAAGTAAAAATATGGCAAATCCAAGAGTGTTTATTAGCTTTGATTTTGACAATAATAGTACAGAAAAAATGCTGTTTGTTGGTCAGTCAAAAAATGCAAAAACTCCTATTAATATTGAAGATTGGAGCTCAAAAACTCATTTACCTCAAAAAGAATGGGAAAAACTTATTCATGAAAAAATTAATAAGTGTAATATTTTAATTGTACTTGTAGGTAAAAGCATGTTATCTGCCACAGGTGTTGCCAAAGAAATATCTTTTGCAAATGAAAATAATGTTCCTGTATTTGGGATTTATGTTGATGGAGCAAATGAGAATTCGAGTTTGCCAACAGGATTACAAAGAAATAGAACTATTAAATGGAGTTGGGACTCAATAGCAAATGCAATTGACCAATGTATGAATGAGGGTAAAAATATATAGTTATGAAAAAGGCATTAATTATCGGGATTAACAATTATCCAACTCATCCACTTAAAGGTGCAATAAATGATGCTAAAATCATTTCAGAACTTCTAAAAGTTAATGGAAATGACACTACTAATTTTGAAGTGGTAACCCTTTATGATGTTGGAACGAAATCGGAATTATTGACTGAAATTTCTAAGTTTTTTGATGTTAATGCTGACATGGGGCTATTATACTTTGCTGGTCATGGCTATGTAAATGAATTAGGTGGCTTTTTAGTAACCCCTGATCACAAAAGATATGATGAAGGAATTGACATGAATTATATCTTAAATTTAGCCAATAGTTCAGAAATGAGAAACAAAGTTATTATTCTTGATTGTTGCAAATCAGGAAGTTTTGCAATACCTGCTGAAAATGGAAGCGTAACACATATAAAAACAGGAATTTCAATTCTTACATCCTCAAGAGAAGATGAACCATCAAAAGAAATAAATGGACATGGAGTATTCACAAATCTTTTAATTGAAGGTTTGAAAGGTGGGGCAGCAGATGTTAGAGGGCATATTTCTCCAGGTGGCTTATACGCCTATATTGATCAGGCATTAGGTGCTCATGAGCAAAGACCTGTTTTTAAAACAAATGTTACTGAATTTGTAGAATTAAGAAGTATCATTCCTCAAGTTTCACTTAGTACTCTTCGAAAGCTAGCAGAATATTTTCATAATCCTTTAGATGGCTTTCAATTAGATCCTTCATTTGAGGATACCAACTCAAATGATGTTGAACATAAAGTGATAGAACCTTACGCTAATCAAGAGAATGTATTAATTTTTAAAGATCTTCAAAAATTAGAAGGTGTAGGATTAATAATTCCAGTTGGTGAAGAGCATATGTATTATGCTGCAATGCATTCTAAAACTTGTAAACTTACTTCTTTAGGGCTTCACTATTGGCGATTAGTTAATGAAGGAAGAATTTAAATTTAAAAATATGGACGGATTTAATAATCATTTTCTAGGAGATAATTTTATGGTTGAAATGCCTGATTGTAAAGAATATATTAATGAGATTGCGATCAATGCAATAACAAGTGAGCAAGTATTAGATTATACTTATTATAGTGTAATCCAAAACAAAAGTAGAAGAGTTCCTATTGTAAGTGCAAGTAATATTTATAGAATAAAATTTGAAAAGGCAGACCGTTCAGGAACATTCAAAAAAGATTCTCGGATTAAAAAAAATGAACAACTTACCACAAAAGATTATACCTTATTTAATACAATTAAAGCAGCAACAATTGAAAAAGGTCATATGACAAAAAGAGAAGATGTTCAATGGGATTTAGAAGGAAATAAAGAAGAGGCAAAAAATGCTGCAATAAGCACCTTCTTTTATCCAAATGCTGCCCCCCAACATGATTCTTTAAACAATGGGATTTGGAAATATTTAGAGAATTCAGTTATAATAAAGGGTAGAGTCCCAGAGCCTGCAAAAGTTTCAGTCTTTACTGGTCCTGTGTTGGATGAATTAGATCCTGAATTCAAAGTAAGGCTCCATGATGGTTCAATATTTAAAATTCCAGTTTTATTTTGGAAAATAATTTATTATTTGAAGGATGATGGTGATCTTTACAGAGCTGGTTTTTTGATGGGACAAATTAATCCATTGAGAAGAGATGATTTAATTAATGAAATCAGTTTTCGTGATTTTGGCTTGGCTGAAAAGAAGTCATCATTAAAGCCATTTCTTGAATTTAAGGAGGATGAAAATTATCAAGTTCCTGTTTCATTAATTGAAGAACTCACGAAACTAAAGTTTCAAGATGCTATTGATCGTCATGAAAATATCAAACCAACAATTCTAAAATTAGAAGAAGTCCAAATCAGAAGTTTTGAAGAAAATTTAATTAATCAAGAATCCACATTTGAAGTTAGTGGCTTACTAGTTTAAATAATATGGAAAAAATTATTAACGTTTTTATTTCACACCCAACTCCTTACAATAAATATCAAGAGAATTTTCTTAAGTTAATTGAAGTAGAACTAAAAAAACATGGATTAAATCCAACAAATTTAGGAAAGAATAACTGGAGTTTCAAAAGTCCACTGATGCCTATTAAAAACATCATGGAGACATGTGTTGCGGCAATTATAATTGGTATGGAAAGACACCATAGTTTAATTGGTTATGAAAAGGAACATTCAAAAGAATCAAAAGAATTAGTTCATAAATACAGTTCTTCTCCCTGGATTCAAATAGAAGCAGGAATGGCTTTTCAAGCTAATTTACCTCTTTTAATATTGAAAGAAGATAAAGTTTATCCTGAGGGTATACTCGATCCGCAAATTAGTGATTCATTTATATTTCAATTTGAACTTAAGAAGTCTAGTAAAAAACTATCTCCAGAGTTAATTGAAATTATTAGCAACTGGGTAAAACATTTTAAAAACTCCTAATCAATGGCAATATATACTAGTAGTTATTTAAGAAATAAATATTCAGCAACATTAATTACAGAACAAAAACGTATGTTTTCTAATGTTGATAAATCACAACTTAAGTTTGATGTTTTTTTATCTCATAGTTATTTAGATAGAGAGGAAGTACTAGGGTTATATAATGAGCTTACTGAAATGGGATTTTATGTTTATGTAGATTGGATAGTTGATCCTGAATTAGATAGAACAAATGTTACTAAAGCTAGTGCTGAATTAATTCGAAATAGGATGAAAAACTCAAAGAGTTTATTATTAGCAATTTCTACAAATGCAGAAATGTCAAAATGGATGCCATGGGAACTTGGATTTGTGGATGGAAACACAAATAGGTGTGCGATAATACCTGTTTCAAAGGATAATTTAAATCTTTATTCATTTAATAGAGTTGAGTATTTAAAGTTATACCCATACTTAGATAGAGAAACTAATAGAGCAGGAAATATGAAATTATGGATTAATGATGATGAAGCTTCATATGTTGTTTTTGATTCATGGCTAACTGGATCTAATCCATATAAAAGATAATTTCTATTAAGTTAAATATTATAAAAAAATAAAGTGAATGAAAAAACATATAAATTTAATCTTTGATAAAATAAATGAAATTATAACAAAAAATAAAAATTTCTATAATCAAGGTAATTCTATTTTAATTTCTTCATTATTATTTGAAGAAAAGTACCTTAGTTTGTACAATATTACCAATTGTATAGCACAACAAGAAGTTTTTTTACCACTAAAAGAGAATAAAAAAAAACCTATTTTATATTGGTTTACAATTGATGATAAAAAAACTAATGCAACTGAGTTAAGAAAAAACTATATTGAATTTAAACAAACTAAATCTACACGAGCTAGTGCTTCATATAAACGTTACTTAGCTGAAAACTCAAAAACATTATATGTGGGTAAAGTAAAGAAGGATTTTCATTTAAGATTGGTTACACATTTAGGCTATTCTAACAATGAAAAAACTGCAGGAATGCAATTATTTCATTGGTTTAACCCAGAAGTTTTTGGTAATCTCACACTAAATTATTTAGTATTTAATGAAGAAATGAGTGATTTAATAACCATTTTAGAAATGGAATTAGCTAGAGAATTAAAACCTATAATTGGAAAATATTAATTATGTCAAAATCAAAACAAATAGCATAGATAACCATTTTACTGCTCTTGAAAATTTTAACAGAGGCTAGATGAGAAATGTGCGGCAGATATGTAGTAGATAAAATGTTTGACGGAAATAAAACTTAATTTATTATAAAATACTGATGCAAAGTAAAAATTTAATAAAATACAAATGCTTAACCTCTTTAAAAAAAAACATCCGTTTCTAACAGCCTTAGTAGATACTAGAAACCAAATGCTATGGAATGAAATTAAAAGCCACTACAATATTAAATTCGAAAAATCAATCAACAATGAATATGCGGTTTTTCAGCAGTCAAAAAAAGTGATTTTTTACATTGATGAAAACAACCTTTGTTCCCATTCATTTACTCATGAAATGTTGCACGTATATTTAAGTATGAATGAGGTTCATAGTGTTGGTGCTTTGAAATTACGCATTTTAGGAGACAGCTTTTTTAGTGCTATTTTAAGTAATGATTTAATTGAACATATTAGCAATTGTTTAGAACATGTTAAAATGCTGCCTATTTATCTTGAAATGGGATTTGATAGGGAAAAATTCCTCCTAGATTATGACATTTTTAAATGCGATAACGAAGAACTTAAAAACTTTGAGTTGTATTATTCAAACAACGGATTAATTAATAAAGATGCCGTTGACCCGTTTATAGGAAAACTCGTAGCAATTATAGCTGACCCAAATGTTACTTTCGATTATTCAAATCAATTAAAAAGATTACAGAATGTTGATCTTAAATTGTTTCAAGTAATTACAAATTTGTTTAAAAACTGGAACGATTTAAAAATTAAAGACAGAACACTTTTAGATAATAATTATATAGATGTTATGAATTTATTCATGAATGATTTAAAGGAGTGGAAAAGAACAAATCGTTTCAATTGATAATTTATGAATGAATTTTTAAATAGCATATCAACTAGAGAAATAGCAATATTATTTTGGGGAGTTTTAAGTTTTGGCATATTACTATATCTAAGTAAAGATTATAAAGGTTTTGGCAACATAATTAAATTACTATTCTCAAAAATTTTAATCTATTGGTACATTTTTATAGGAACATACATATCGTTACTATACTTTCTAATAAAAAAAACATTTTTTTGGGAAAGTTATCTAATTAAAGATTTTGTCTTGTGGTCTATGGGTTTTGCTTTAATTTCATTTTTCAATTCTAATAAAGTCAATTCTAATTTAAAAGCTTTTTCAACATTTAAAAGTATTTTTTCAATAACAATATTTACTGATTTTTTTATAAACTTTTTCACATTCGATCTAGGTTGGGAATTGGTTTTAATTCCAATAGTTACACTTATTGGAGTTTTAAAAATTTATACAGATCTATATTTAGAAAAAGAAGGATATGCACAAACAAATAATTTTTTAAACAAATTGCTTGCAGCAATAGGCCTATTTTTATTTTGCTATTGCATACATCAGCTTTATTATAATTATTCTGAGATATTGGATAACAAAACAATTAAATCATTTTTACTACCTGTTATACTATCAATAGTATATTTTCCAATAATAGTGTTTTTTGGATGTATTCACAAGTATGAAAATTTATTTAATATTCTAAACGGCTCTATGTTTATTCATTATAAAAGAAAGAGGAAAATTAAAATGGCAATAATTATATATGGTAATTTCAATATTGACAAACTAAATAGAATTAAAAATTGGGATAAAAATGAATTAAAAGATAATTCAAATATTTTTCTTTATATTAATTCTTTGGCTAAATTCAAATCTGAATAGTACCATTCGAATATTTTAAAATAGAGTTAATAGAAGTTATTCAGATTATTAAAAGAGTTTTGATAAAGAGATTTTAAAGTATTATGCATATTACTTTATTATTTAAAAGTATCTTTTATTAATATTTTAAATTCACTATTATGAAAACAAAATTGATATCAAGATTAGGTTATAGCGAAATTTATAATAAATCAGAATCAATTGTTGAACTTGTAAAAGGTATTCATTTAGAAACTGCTTTGGAGTTTTTGGTTCTGTTAAATAAAAATGAGTATTTACTATACGAGAAAGAGTTTACTGAAATACAATTTATACTGAAAGAATGGATTCCTTTTTCTAGTGAAAAATTTAAGAGATGCATAGTTGATAGTTTTTTACGAAATACCGAAAAACCTTCCATTAAGGATGTTAGAATAGTTAATAAAATAGCAACTCTAAGGACGATTGAATTATTATTAGAAAAGAAAATATCAATTGAAAAAGATAATTATAATCCTGAAAATCTTTTCAAAATTTATTTATTAGTAAATGATGAAATAGCAAATAGGGAGAAGATATTTTTCTCAAAATACTTTTCTAGAAATAGAACAGAAGAAAGTGAAATAAGACTTCATCTGTACTTAGGTTTAAATCAACACATCATTAATCAAGAATTATCAAATAGAAAACTCTGGGTTGAAGCGTTGAAGTTTATTCAATATGAAAAATGGATTGTGAATGATGTAAATATTGAACAAACACTAAATAAATATCTTAATAGGTTTAATGTGAATAGTTTATATGAGTTATTTACAATAATTTTTGAGATAGGAAAAGTTGCTCTACAGCATCATAAATTTAAAGTAGAAAATCAAGATAAAAAATATTGCTATTTAGATTATATTTCTAATCAGAAAATAAGTACTGATGAATGGAATGAACTTGCGGAATTAATTAAAAATCCACTGTTTAAGATGAAAAATGGAGATTTTCTTATTATTGATTTTTATTTCATTTTAAATAAATTTTATACAGGAATTTATCATGATTTCTTACAATTCACAAATTCAAATTATGTAAATTTCCATCAAATTTACAATACTGAATTTGTTGAAAAATATCTTTTAAAAAACGCAATAAAATCAGTTTTTGGTAATAATTATTTACAGTTCAGTGAATTAAAAATAAAGTCATATAAAACTAAAAATATTGAAAATTTAGCTTTACCCGATTACTATATAAGAAACGGTAATAAAGTTTTTATTTTTGAATGTAAAAATTCATTGTTATCATTTAATTCAAAGTTGGATTTAAAATTTGAAGGTGTTGAAAATGATTTTAAAATAAAATACTATAAAAACGGTAATAAAAATAAAGCTGCAAAACAACTATTGAACTTTATTAATTTATCAAACGATAATAAATATTCATTCTTTGATAAAAGTTCCAAGATTAAGAACCTAGTGCACTATCCGATTATAATAACTACAGACGATACATTAACTTCACTTTCTTTCAATTGTCTATTAAATGAGTTTATTCAAGATGATCTAAAACTAATGGATAAAAAATTAATGAATAGAATAAAACCAATAACTATTATTCATATAAACGATTTGTTATATAGAACAACATACTTAAAAAAATTAGATGTTCTTATTGATTCATATTATAGGTATTATGATACAAATAATAATGTAGATAAATATTTGTCATTTAGTGATTTCATTGAGATTCATGTTTTTAAAAGAAATAAATCAATAGATTATAAAAGTTTAAAAGGTATAATGGAAAACTCTGTTTTTGCTAATAAATAAACTAATCATTACGTAATTTGGTGGATAAATCTCAATCAAACAAAAATTCTGTCATCATTTTCGCAAAATGTAAACAAATTTGTTTACATTTGTGCTATGAGTTTTCAATTAGAAAAATACAAAGGCATACATCCAGGAATCATTTTAGAGCGTTTATTAGCTAAAAAAGAGATTTCTCAGCGCCCTTTTGCCCTTTCTATAGCAGAACATCCGCAAACCATTAATGCAATAACGAAAGGTAGAAGAAACCTAAATACTGCATTAGCTTTAAAGATTGAAAAAGAGTTAGAGTTAGAAGAAGGTTCTTTAGCATTGCTGCAAACTTATTATGATATAGCACAAGAGAAAAAGAAAACACTTCATACTCCAAACTTATCTAATTTACGAAAATCACTTTTTTGGGATACTGATATTTCTAAAATCAATTGGGATAAACAGTATAAAGCAATTATTCAGCGTATATATGAACGAGGTAATGATGCAGAAAAAAAAGAGTTAGAGCTTTTTTATGGAGCTTCAAAAATTAAAACTGCTCTTCGCATTACAAGAAGAAAACCTTACACTATTTACAAGAATAAAGAAAAAGCCTAATGTTACACTATAATACCGTAAATGATTTATTAAAAAATAGTCTTATTACTTTAATGAATACTCCTATTTTTGAAAATTTCAGATTAGTAGGCGGAACTGCATTAAGTTTACAAATTGGACATAGAGAATCTATAGATATTGATTTATTTAGTGATGCAGATTATGGTTCAATTAACTTTGATGAAATTGAAATGTTTTTAAAAGACACTTTTAATTACGTGGATTCTTTAAATGTTCCACCTGCAATGGGAAAAGCTTATTTTGTAGGAGAAGATGAAGCAAACACCATAAAATTAGATGTTTTTTATACGGATGCTTTTATTCAACCCTTACTAGAAGTTGACGGAATAAGAATGGCTACCATTGAGGAAATTATAGCAATGAAAGTAGATGTTATTCAAAGATTTGGTCGTAAAAAAGATTTTTGGGATTTACATGATTTGCTGGATTCTTATAGTATAAGTCAAATGATAGACTTACACGAGCAAAGATATCCTTACACACATGACAAGGATTTGATTATTCAAAACTTTACAATTTTTGACCAAGCAGATGATGATTTAACACCTATTTGTTACAAAGGCAAATACTGGGAGTTTATAAAAGAGGATTTTGAGGAAGTTATTACAAACTTTAAAAAGTAATAACGCCGTTTTAGAGTGCTAAAATTTATATAATTGCACTAAAACAAAAAACACCCAATTCTACATAACTGGGTGTAAAATTGGGTGTAAATTTTGTAAAACACTGACAATCAGTGTTAATTGTGGAGTCGGAGAGAATCGAACTCTCGTCCAAACAAGCAATCAAAAAGCTTTCTACGCGTTTAGTTTTTGATTAGATTTTCGACAAAAAGCAAGGCCAAAAACAGCCACTCTTTGCTTAGCTTTACCAGTTCAAAGCGGATTTAAAACATCACCGCCTCTAGGTTTACATTTACGGTTCCTCTAAATCAAACGCCATAAACCAAGGCTTTTGAGGGGAATCCAGCTTTCCTATCTAATAGGAACTAGGCAAATTCTTACTATAATTCAGAATTATGCAGCCAAAGCGTAGTTATTATCGCCGTGTAAAAGTTTAAGACCTTTTATTAACGAGAATTGTCCCAGTTCTCGACGTGCTTACAATTTAATTCCACTCGCTGTCAAAACCAGTCGACCCCAATTTTTGCAACTCTTTTGTTTATTGCAAGAATTACGCCAAAATTACTATTAATTTGTGGAAGAAAAAATTTTGTTTATCATTTTTAGTAATGTTATATTTGTAACAATTCAATATGTCATCAGTTAAATAAATAAGTATGAAATTCGGAATAATCAAAGAACGTAAAAATCCACCAGATAGAAGAGTAGTTTTTTCTCCAGAAAGATTAGCAGAATTTAAAACTACATTTCCACAGGCTATTATTAAAGTAGAGTCTTCTGATATTCGAATTTTTCCAGATGAAAATTATTTTGAAAAAGGTATTGAAGTAAATCATGATTTAAACGATTGCGATGTTTTAATTGGTGTTAAAGAAGTTCCTAAAGAATCGCTTATTCCAAATAAAAAATATTTTTTCTTTTCACACACTATAAAAAAACAACCTTATAATAGAGAACTTTTAAGAACTATTCTAGATAAAAATATAGAATTATATGACCACGAAACTATTGTGGACGAAAAGAATAGAAGGCTAATAGGTTTTGGTCGTTATGCAGGAATTGTTGGTGCTTATAATGGTATTAGAGCTTTTGGTTTAAAATATGAATTGTTTAATCTTGCAAAAGCGGAAGTTTTACCAGATCAAAATGCTTTGATAGAGCGTTTAAAGAGAAATCAATTACCAAACATTAAAATTGTTTTAACTGGTAGAGGTAAAGTTGCTTATGGTGCTAAAGAAATGTTAGATGGCGCTAAGATTAAAGAAGTTTCAATTGAAAATTATTTAACAAAAAGCTATGCAGAGCCTGTTTATACCTTTATTGATGTTTTAGATTATAATAAACGAAAAGATGGACAGCCATCTACTAAAGAAAATTTTTATGCAAACCCAACAGAATATGTTTCTGATTTTGAACGTTTTTCTGAAATGTCAGACATGTTTATAGCAGGACATTTTTACGGTAATAATGCGCCAATTATCTTGTCTAAAGAAATGTTGCGTTCGCCAAAATGTAAATTAAAAGTGGTTGCTGATATTTCTTGTGATATTGATGGGCCAGTTGCTTGTACTATAAAAGCAAGTACTATTGCAGATCCTATTTATGGATATTTACCAAGTGAAGATAAAGAAGTTTCTTATACACATCCATCGGCAATTGTAGTAATGGCAGTTGATAATTTGCCTTGTGAATTACCTAGAGATGCAAGTGAAGGTTTTGGTGAAGTATTTCTAGAAAGAGTTATACCTGCATTTTACAATAACGATGCAGATGGTGTTTTAGAAAGAGCTAAAATGACAGAAAATGGAAAACTAACACCTCGTTTTGCTTATTTACAAGATTTTGTAGACGGAAAAGAATAATATTTCAGAAAAAAAATAGATAAAAGAAAACCTGTCCAAATATTTCGGACAGGCTTTTTTATAGCCCTGATTAAGCTGATAGCTTTGTAGCGTAGCGGAAAACTAAAGGCGAAAGCAGGAATTGCGTTTACAAATATGCCTTAACATTCGCTTCTAATTATTGTTCCAATCTATTTTTCTAGAGAAGTACATAACGCTTCCTAATATTAAGAATAAGCCAATGCTTCCTACTAATAATGCGTAGCTTTCTAATTGTATAATTACGAAAATAAAGCTGTAT
>Ga0102814_10000374_pt1 | contig 33230 bp, 35 predicted proteins | sample ColrivemetaGS741_FD_79112 | JGI IMG/M metagenome (GOLD analysis project Ga0102814, IMG submission 79112) | Estuarine microbial communities from the Columbia River estuary - Flood tide ETM metaG S.741 | ecosystem: Environmental > Aquatic > Marine > Intertidal zone > Estuary | place: USA...
AAATTTATGGGTCAATACCGCAACACGATTTATGAAATTTCCAAAAATGGCCACCAATTCGTTATTATTTCTTGCCTGAAAATCTTTCCAGGTAAAATCGTTATCCTTAGTTTCTGGAGCGTTGGCTGTTAATACATATCGCAACACATCTTGCTGACCCGGAAATTCTTTTAAATAATCAGGTAACCATACCGCCCAATTTCTTGAAGTAGATAGCTTGTTACCTTCTAAATTTAAAAACTCGTTTGCCGGAACGTTATCAGGTAAAATATAACTTCCTTCGGCTTTTAACATCGCCGGGAAAATAATACAGTGAAAAACAATATTATCCTTTCCAATAAAGTGTACCAATTTGGTGTCTTTGTCTTTCCAATAAGGTTCCCAATCTTTACCAACACGAGCAGCCCATTCTTTGGTAGAGGAGATATAGCCAATAGGCGCATCAAACCAAACATAAAGTACTTTTCCTTCCGCACCTTCAACTGGTACGGGAATTCCCCAATCTAAATCGCGGGTTACTGCACGTGGGCGTAAACCATCATCAATCCACGATTTTACTTGTCCGTAAACATTCGGTTTCCAGTCTCTTTTGTGTCCTTCTAAAATCCATTCGCGTAAAAACGCTTCGTGCTTATCTAAAGGTAAAAACCAGTGTTTTGTTTGCTTCAATGTTGGCACATTCCCTGTTAAAGCCGATTTCGGATTGATTAAATCGGTTGCATTTAAACTACTTCCGCAGCTTTCGCATTGGTCACCGTAAGCTTCTTCATTTCCACATTTAGGGCAAGTTCCAGTAACAAATCTATCTGCTAAAAACTGATTTGCTTTTGCATCATATAATTGCTCGGTTGTTTCTTCAACAAAATCACCTTTATCATAAAGGGTTTTAAAGAATTCTGAAGCCGTTTCATGATGAATTTTTGCCGAAGTACGCGAATAGTTATCAAACGAAATCCCAAATTCTTCAAACGATTTTTTAATAATCGCATGGTACTTGTCTACCACATCTTGCGGAGAAACGCCTTCGTTTTTTGCTTTAATGGTAATTGGCACACCATGTTCATCACTTCCGCCAATAAAAACCACATCATGTCCAGTTAATCGTAAATAACGCGCATAAATATCTGCGGGCACATAAACTCCTGCTAAATGCCCAATATGAATGGGCCCGTTGGTATAAGGCAACGCCGAAGTAATGGTATATCTTTTTGGTGTGTTCATCTTTTTTAAAACTAAATTTTGCATCACTGCCAAAGTGGTACGACTGTTGCTACCTCATGAATTAAAATATAAATTCATCAGATTCCTATACCTTCGCTCGGAATGGTGCGTTCTTTTGTAGCCACAAAAGTACACATTTTGGGAGCGATTTAGAAAAAAAATGTACATTTACGTTATGTCTAAAATCTCTTTACTTACTATTGCGTTATGCGCTGTCTTTTTCTATGGAAATATGATTCTGCCAGCACAAAATTTAACTTTAAATAAAACGAATACATTGATACGACCTCCATATTTAAAAGCAGGCGACACCGTTGCTATTGTTGCACCATCGGGTGTTTTAATAAACAGAACATCCGAAATAACCCAAGCTCAGAATTTGCTTGAAAGCTGGGGATTAAATGCGGTTGTTGGGAAAAATGTTTTTAATCAAGCATATCATTTTGCCGGATCTGATGAAGAACGTCGTGAGGATTTTCAAAATGCCATGGACGATCCAAAAATCAGTGCCATTTGGTGCGCAAGAGGCGGCTATGGAGCCGTTCGGATTTTGGACAAATTAGACTACACTAATTTTAAAAAATATCCAAAATGGATTATTGGATATTCTGATATTACTGCTTTACACAATCAAGTAAACATTAAGGGCTTTGAAAGTATACATGCCATGATGTGTACTAGCTTGCAAGACGATAATGAAACTATTAGAGAAACGATTTCTACTTTTAAAGATGCTGTTTTTGGGAATCCCCTGGCTTATACTTTAACAGGATCTGAAAATAATAGAACAGGAAGCGCTTCTGGGCAATTAGTTGGAGGTAATTTAACGATTTTGCTTACTATGTTGGGTTCTGAAACCAGTATAAATACTTCTGGAAATATACTTTTTATTGAAGAAATTGGCGAATACGAATACCATATAGATCGTATGTTGCAAAGTTTAAAACGTGCTGGCTATTTTGATAATTGTAAAGGGGTTATTGTTGGTGATATAACTAAAGTGCGAAAAAATACCACCCCTTGGGGCGTTTCTGTAGAGCAATTAATTGTAGATGCGCTTTCAGAATACAATTTTCCGATTGCATTTAATATGCCTGCAGGTCATGAAAAAGATAATAGAGCTATGATTTTTGGAAGAACAGTTCAGTTAAAAGTCGATAAAAATCAATCTACTATTGTTTTTGAAAAGTAAATTATTTCAATCCATCAACAGTAACGCTTATTTCACCGTTAATTTTTAAAAATGCCAGAATCGCGTTGTTGGTTAATTGTATTCTTTGAAAATCTATTTCTTCCATTTTTCCGTTAACAAAAACACCAGAAATTGGGGAGTAATTGTTTAAGTAATTTAGCAAGGTTTGTTTGCCTTCATCTAAATTAGGCTGAATAGAATAACGGCAACTTTCTTTGATTCTTTTTAATATGGCACCTTTTGCTAACCAGTTTGCAGTTCGGGTAAGTTGGCTCTTAGTATCTAAAACATAATCTAAATCGGCAAAAAAGATTTCTTTATTACCACTATCATACAATGGAATCCCTTGTAGATATATTGTGCCATTTACAGATCCATTCAAATCTAAGGCAATAACCATTTTACCGTTTTTGTGCCAGATGTCTACTTTTTTAACCGTCACTTTTTTAGAACCTTCTCCAAATTCTTGCCCTGAGAAATTTTTGGTCATAATTTTTGAAGCATCATTATACGTTGAAATAGCAATTATGTTAGTAGTAACATGATTTGGCATTTTAGCAACTGGCTTTAACACTATGTTATTAGCATCAAATTTAGATTCTGGTTTCTCCCCAATGACAGTTTCCATATTACATTTCATACCCATATTTAGCAACACTTGGTCGTTTTTTAATTTCGCATCGGTACTATAAATTTCAACAGGAACAATTCGAAGCCAACTTTCATAATAATCGCTCATTTTAAAAGGTGCTGTTATTTTTTCAATAGCTGCCAAAACATTTGGTTTAAAATCCATAGACGCTTCAATGGCAGCATCAATGCTTTTTTCAATGTCGGCTTTAAAAATATTTATGGCTGGATTTACAAGATAAGTAACAGGTAAGTTTTTGCCGTAAACCACCATGGAAGGGCTTTCTTTCCATTCTAAATCTTTTAAAGTGGTTTTAGATTTAAGTTTCCAATTAGATAAACTAACTACGCTGTTTAATGTTACAACACCGTTTAAATAAAACTCATTCGTTTTGTATAAGTTAATGCCCATAGCCTCGGTGCCAACTCGATATTTTATAATGGCTTTTAAAGGAAGTCTGGTTTCAATTTTACCACCAGACGTATTATCGTTTTGAATGGTAATAGGCGCTTGTTTCCAGATTATAATTTCAACATTATCATCTTCAATGGTTTTATCCTCATAAATCACACCTTTTAAAATAGCATTAGTTTGATTTTCAATATCTTTTAATTTGATGTTTACAGGAAAATTGATGAAAGAAGGCACATTATCGTATACCAATGCACCGGCCTCTTCGGCTTCGGGTTTTTGCGTGAATAAACTTTGATTTGAGCCACATGATGAAACAATGCCAAGACATATTACTACCAAGAAAAACGAAATGTATTTAACCATTTTGATGCTATTTTCAGCAAAAGTAATTAAAGAGATTGTGTTTTTTTAAATGCACATTAAAATAGTATTTCCCAATGGTTATTTTTCTGATTCTATAAGGTGAAAGGACGATGATATCACTGCAGTTTTGTAAATAATGATTGATACAACGAATAATAACTGTCTGTCGTCTATTATTTTTAAGTAACGTTTAGTTATGCCATAAATTTGCTGTAATATTTAAATAATCTTTTAAAACAGACCCAAATGAATAAAAAATTACAATTATTGGCCGCAGCATTTATGATTTTACTAAGTATAAATGTGAATGCCGACACTATTATCAATTCAGATTTAAACCTATACAATCCCGATGTGCGTAAATGCCTATTGGAAGCTTCAAAAAATGAAGGTTGGGTATTAAAAGCAACCTACATAAACTCTGAAGAAAAACTTGTTTACGTTTTTTCGAAAGGAAATAATGATAAAATATATTTAAGTAAGTAATTTATTAGCTTACAAAAAATGATTAAAAACTAACCAAAATAATATTGGTTAGTTTTTTTGTTTTATACCCCAAACTGTCTTAAATGATGATCTAAATGTTTGTAAAACATATTATTCCATTCTGTCTTTTTGAGTTTTCCAAAAGAATGAGACTCACGATTGTCAAAATAATCTTCACCCAAGCTTATCGTTTTTAATATATAGTTGATGAGTCTTACTTTTTCCAATTCAAAATGTTTTTCGACGGTAATTAAAAATTCTGGCGCCGTTCTGCTATTTTTACTATAAGGCTTGTTGCTTACAACAATTGGTTTAACAAATAATTTCAGCATGAATTTTTTAAAACCACTTGGTTTTGGATGTATGTCTTCTAATGCCATTTCGTAAGCTACATTGCAATGTGCCAACATTTTATCTACACTCATTTTACCCCAAACTGGCAATGCATCTGGTTTGAGATTGTTAATTCTCTGAATAACCGTATTGCTCTCATTTATGTCGAAGATGTTTATCATAGTCTTTTCCAAATTTTATTATTGACGCTTAAAATTAAAAAAAATAACTTAAAACCCCCGTTCCTTTTGTAAATGTTCGTAAGCTTCTTGTACTTGTTTAAACTTTTCTTCTGCCCCTTTTTGGTGTTCTTCACCTAAATGAATAACCTTATCAGGGTGGTATTTTTTTGCCATTGTTCTATAGGCTTTTTTAATCTCCTCGGGAGTGGCCGCTTTGTCAATCTCCAATATTTTGTACGCGCTATCGCTGCTGCTATAAAACATGGCTTTAATGCTTTCGTAATCACTATGGCTAATACCCAGATAGCCTGCTATAGTATGTATTTGATGCTCTTCTGTTTCGGTTACCAATCCATCTGCCTTTGCAATTCCAAATAAAAAATGAATAAGCTGTAAGCGTGACGCATGTTGCATCATTTGTCTAATTTGTAAGCATACCTGTCTGGTAGAAATATTTTCTTGCTTACTTATTTCTTTAAAAAGTTTAAAAGCATGGTTTGCACGCTCTTTCCCATACATATTTACAAACTGATTGCGCACAAAATCCAGTTCGCGCTGGTCTTGTTTGCCATCGGCTTTTATGACGATAGATGCTAAAATGAGCAAGCTCACTTCAAAATCGCCTGGTTGTGTTTGTGTTCGTTGTTGTGGATGTTCTCCATAAACAGTGCTTCCTACTCCTTTAGACATACCGTCGACTACGCTGCCTAACGCCAATCCTAAAACAGCACCAATGGGACCGCCAAATGACCATCCTAACGCTGCTCCTATCCATTTTGAAAAATTCATGTAAGTATAAAATATAATTTGTCGTCAAACCTACATATAAAATATTTCTCTTAAAAGAAGAAATGTTGTTATGTAGTTTCATTGATTGTTAGTTATGATTATTCTGATATTGTTACAAAAAAAATTAATTAACCATTGAAGGACGTGCCAATTCTTTTTTTGTGATACTAACTTGGGGTAGACCCGCGTCAAGAATAGCAGCGGCATCCCTTTTTGCCTTTAAAAGCAAAAAAGACCTGCCTGCCGGCAGGCAGGTATAGCGAATAGCCTGACCTTATGACACAATAAGTGTTATAAGGGAACGCCATAACACATATTGCATGATTTTTGATTAACTTTGTTCATTATTAATACTAAAATTTAAATTTAAAAGATATGTATCCAGCAGAATTAGTAAAACCAATGCGTGAAGATTTAACCAAAGTTGGTTTTGAAGAATTACATACGGCCCAAGCCGTTGATGCGGCATTAGCGAAAGAAGGAACTACGTTGGTTGTGGTTAATTCGGTTTGTGGATGTGCTGCAGCGAATGCACGCCCAGGGGCTAGAATGAGTTTACAAAACGTAAAACATCCAGACCATATAGTAACTGTTTTTGCAGGTGTTGACAAAGATGCTGTTGATGCAGCTCGTGGTTATATGATTCCTTTTCCTCCAAGTTCGCCAAGTATGGCATTATTTAAAGATGGTGAATTGGTGCACATGCTAGAGCGTCATCATATTGAAGGCAGACCGGCAGAGTTAATTGCTGAAAACCTTAAAGATGCTTACAACGCTTTTTGCTAGAAAAGACACAAGTATAAATATAAAACCCATAATTTAGTTGTGGGTTTTTTTTGTTCTATAACGCAACCTTTTAAAGTAAAAAGTCATCTCTTTAAAGAATACTTTGATCTTATGAAAAGCAGATTTTATATCGTCTTTATTTTAACCATGTCGTTATCTTTAATGGTGTTTCAATGTGAAGATGATTCTAAGCCAACTATGGAAGATGAGCAAAAAGCATTAATTTCAAGTAAAGATTTTATTGAAGATTTGGCTGCGACTGCTATTTGTAATGAAAGTACCGAATGCAAATTTATAGCTTTGGGTAGTAAACCCTGTGGCGGACCTTGGAGTTATTTAGTATATTCTACTTCCATTGAAGTAAACAAACTTGAAGGTATGGTTGAAGATTACAATAAAAATGAAGCTGCTTTTAACTTAAAATGGGAGGTGATTTCAGATTGTTCTTTTCTTTTACCGCCTACAAGTGTGATTTGCGAAAATAACAAATGTGTTGCTGTTTATTAAAACTAAGTTTTTACTTATTTTTGAGGCATGCAAAAACTAATAGCTTACCCATTAACCATTATTCATCTCCTTTGCTTTTTTATAGCATTGGTAGTTTTTCACCCAATCCAATGGGTATGTTTTAATCTTTTCGGCTATCAGCCTCATAAAAAGAGTGTCGATTTATTACAATGGACTTTAATGCGCTGTGGAAATGTTTTAGGTACACGGTATACATTTATCAATCCTCATAATATAGATACTACCCAGCCATTAATAATCGTTGCCAATCACCAAAGTTTACACGATATATACCCGATAACCTGGTATATGCGAAAACACCATCCAAAATTTATTAGTAAAATAGAATTAGGTAAAGGAATACCTAGTGTGTCTTACAATTTACGCCATGGCGGTGCGGCATTAATTGATAGAAAAAACCCTAGGCAATCGTTACCAGCACTTATGAAGTTTGGCGAGTCTATTGAAAAAAATATGCATTCTGCCGTCATTTTTCCAGAAGGCACCAGAAGCAAAAACGGTGAACCAAAACCGTTTCAAACAAAAGGTTTAGAAATTTTATTTAAAAAAATACCATCTGCATTAATTGTTCCTATATCAATAAATAATTCCTGGAAAATGTATAAATATGGCAAATTCCCTATGGGAATTGGCTCACATATTAAATTTACTGTGCACGAGCCCATAAAATTGTCTACATTTGTAGATAGAGATGCCCTTATAAGTAGAATTGAATCTACTATAAAAAGTGAAATTCACCCTTAATATTTAAATATGTCGTTGAAGAATGTTAGATTAGAAGTGATGCAGTTTTTGGAAAAAGACGTAGAATCTCTTATAGAAAAATATCTAATTCCAATTGAAAAAATATGGCAACCAACAGACTTCTTACCGAATTCTGAAGGGGAGAGTTTTTTTGAAGATGTTCGCGAAATTAGAGAGCTCTCAAAAGAATTACCTTATGATTTTTGGGTGGTTTTAGTTGGCGATATGATTACGGAAGAAGCATTACCTACTTACGAATCGTGGCTAATGGATGTGGAAGGTGTTGACAATGTAGACAGAGAAAATAGTTGGGCTAAATGGGTACGCCATTGGACAGGTGAAGAAAACAGACATGGTGATGTGCTTAATAAATACTTATACCTTTCTGGGCGTGTGAATATGCGCGAAATTGAAAAAACCACACAACATCTTATTGCTGATGGTTTTGATATAGGAACCGATAGAGACCCATACAAAAATTTCGTTTATACCAGCTTTCAGGAGCTAGCAACTTATATTTCTCATAACCGTGTTGCGAAAATGGCAACGCAAAGTGGTAATAAACAATTAGGGAAGATGTGTAAAATTATTTCAGGCGATGAAATGCGACACCATCATGCATATTCTGAATTTGTGGAACGCATTTTTAAAGTTGATCCTAGCCAAATGATGATGGCATTTCATGATATGATGAAATTGAAAATTACCATGCCAGCACATTTTTTAAGAGAATCGGGCAATAAAATTAGTTCGGCTTTTGAAGAATTTTCCAATACAGCGCAACGTATAGGCGTTTACACCTCAAACGATTATGTTGATATTTTAGATAAATTAATTAAACGTTGGGAAATAGATAAAATCACTGGTCTAAATGATGAAGCCGAAAAAGCCAGAGATTATTTAATGAATTTACCATCTAGAATGTATCGATTAGCAGATCGTGTTAAAATACCTGAAAACTCATTTCAATTTAAATGGGTTGAGCCGGCTATTATAAAATAAAATTCAATAAAAATTCCTTTCAAAACCGAAAGGAATTTTTATTTTTAACCTAATTATGGTTCCAGAAAAAACAATAAATAACACCATCGCTTTTGTAAAAGAACAATTAGCTGATGCGGAAGGCGGACACGATTGGTTTCATATTGAACGTGTTTATAAAAATGCCTTACTTATTGCTAAAAATGAATCTGTAGACACATTTATTGTTTCGTTAGGTGCTTTATTACATGATATTGCCGATAGTAAATTTCATGATGGCGATGAAACTGTAGGGCCAAAATTAGCCCGCAAGTTTTTATTTAACCAAAATGTAGATTCGAGAGTCATTGAACATGTGATACATATTATCGAAAACATTTCTTTTAAAGGTGGTAACGAGGCTCAAAAATTTCGTTCTCAAGAATTAGATGTTGTACAGGATGCCGATAGACTAGATGCTATTGGAGCTATTGGAATAGCGCGTTGCTTTAATTACGGAGGCTTCAAAAACAGAGCACTTTATAACCCGGATATCAAACCAAATCTTAATATGAGCAAGGAAGAATACAAAGCTTCTAACGCCCCAACTATCAATCATTTTTATGAAAAATTGTTAATTCTAAAAGACAAAATGAATACCAAAACTGGTAAAAAAATTGCTTTAGAAAGACATCATTATATGGAGCATTTTTTAGATCAGTTTTATGCAGAATGGGATGGTTTAAAGTAACTATTTCAATGAATTTAGTTTTCTTTAGCAACTTCTAACGCAGTCAGTTTGTATTCTAAAACAGATAACTTTTCACCACTATCGATAATCTGTTCAACAGTCAAATTATTGTTAGAATTTATAAAATTTAATATTTCATTAATTTTTTGGTCGTAGTATGCAATTGTTATATTTATCTTTTCGTCTTCCATAATAAATTATTGAATCATTAACTTTATTTCCTTTCTATAATTAGATGCACTTTTGCCTGTTATTTCATTGAACTGCTTATTGAAATGTGAAAAATTATTAAATCCACATTCAAAACATACATCTGCAATACTCATCTGGCTTTCATTTAAAAGTTTTGTAGCGTGTACTACTCTATATTCATTAACAAGTTCTGTAAAAGTCTTTCCGGTAGCTTTTTTAAAATATCGACAAAATGCAGGAACCGTCATACTTACTTTATCGGCTATTTCATCTAAAGTAATATGGCTTTGGAAATTTTTATTGATGTATTTAAAAATAATATCAATTTTAGCGCTGTCTTGTGGTTCGGTTTCAAAAGCAAAACCATCGGCATTTAACAGCGTATAATCATCTGTTTTTGCTAAAAAATTTAATATTTCTAAGAATTTCAATACCCGCTTTAAACCATCATGTTCTAATAGTTTCTCTATTTTAGGACCTATTTTCTTTTTGGTATCAACTTTAAATCGAATCCCTTGCTTGGCCCTATCAAACAAGGAAACTATCGCTGCCATTTCTGGAACGTTTAAAAAATCGTCACCTAAAAAGTTGGATTTAAACTGTATTGTTGTCTCTGTTCCACTAGCGGTTAACCTATCGGTAAAACCATTATGCGGTAAATTAGATCCAATAAGTATTAATTGACTATTATTAAAATAGGATAAATGATTTCCTATATGTGTTTTCCCTTGCCCTTTGTTTATATATATAAGTTCTAGCTCTGGATGAAAATGCCAGAAAGCTGTGTTCTTATCTACCGTATCTACATGTTGTTTAACTAATATAGAACTTCCGAAACTTGGGGTGAGTTTCCTAAAAGTTGGTTTTTTATTAATCATCACAATTTAATTTATAGCAAAATTACAAGATAATATTATGCAAACATAGCTTCTTTTAACCTGATTCTATGCTATATTAACCTTGCATAGTCTTAACAATAAATTAACAGTTAAAATAGCATATAAACTGGTCAAATTTGATGTTTTCTAAACTATCCTTCTAATATACCTTTGCACCGTAGAACGTTATAAAAATCCAAATCATGAAAAACGTAATTAAAACAGTAAAAAAATGCATATTAACAGTAACGGTGTTTGCTAGTATGCTAACAAGTGCAAACGAAATATCAACCAGAATAGTTAATATAGATGCGAAATCAACTTCATTCACATTAAATAATGTAAAAGAAGGCGATTTACTAACTATTAAAGATTACGAAGGCGTTGTACTTTATGAAGAAGTAATAAAATATTCAGGAACTTATAGAAAAGGGTTCGACTTAAGTGCATTGCCAAATGGCGATTATTTTTTCGAAGTAGAAAAAGATTTTGAAATCAAAATTATTCCTTTTACTGTAAACACTAAAAATGTTGTTTTTAATAAAGAAAACGAAGAAACAAAATTTAAACCTTTTATTTCGCAAAAAAATAATCTCGTTTTTATTAGCAAATTAACGCCAGAACTTGAGTCTGTAAAAATTCAAATTTTTTCTAACATCAATAACGAACGTGAGTTATTGCATTCTGAAAACATTAAAGGTGCTCAAAAAGTAGAACGTGTATATAAATTAGAAAAAGGAAATTATTTTATAGTAATTAACTCTGATAACAAAGAGTTCACAAAATTCATTAATAATTAGTTTAATGTCTTATTTAGTTTAGTTGGTAAAGTGGGCTGTGGTGGCCCACTTTTTTATTGCTTTTTTTCTAAATATCCCAATTCCTTATTCCAGTTTGGGCGCCTGCCTGCCGGCAGGTAGGTTACCAAAAGGGTCGGGTTTTCCGTTTCAATCATTTTAAAAAATTAGTAGATCATTCCAAACCTAATTTTTATTTACTGGAGCAATCTCTTTATTTAATGTAAACGTATTTTCAATTTTTTAAAAAGGATTTCCACTACAACCCCTAACGCAAAAACAGCTAAGATTCAACTTTTAATTTGGAATCATATTTTGTCGAATTTTTAATAATTATACCCAATTAACTCCATTCTATACTATATTAATTTAACACAATATTGATGTAATGATAATAGATAAAATAGCATATAAATACATCAATATCAATGTTTTACAAACTATAAACCTGTGTTATCTTTGCCTTATAGAAACGTTAAAAAACCAAATCATGAAAAACGTAATTAAAAACACAAAAAAAGGAATCTTAATGGTAACCATGTTTGCTGCCTTGTTAAGTTTCGCAAATGAACCGTCATTTTATTCAATTAAAAATGACGCAAAAAGAACCTCACTTACTTTAAACAATGTAAAAGAAGGAAATCTACTATCCATTATAGACAATAATGGTATCATACTATATAAGGAATTAATTCAGAAATCTGGTTCTTACTCTAAAGGATTTGATTTAACAACCCTACCTGATGGAGGATATGTTTTTGAATTAGATAAAGATTTAGAAATAAACTCTATTCCTTTTATGGTAAATTCGAATGAAGTTACATTTAACAAAGAACTTGAAAAAACAACTTTTAAGCCTTACACAAAAGTTAAAGGTAATGTGGCAATTGTTTCTAAACTTTCACTAAATGAAGAACCTATGAAGGTTGAAATTTATTTTAAGTCCTTAGACTCTACATGGCCTGAGTTAGTTTACTCTGAAACCGTTAAAAACACTACAAACATTAACAAGGTTTACAGACTAACTGGATTAGGAAAAGGAACATATAAGTTTGTTTATACCACCGAAGGCAGAGTATTCACAAAAGAAATTAGTAACTAATCATTTTAATTAATACAAAAAGTGGGCAAAATACCCACTTTTTGTATTTTATTTAAGCTTTTAACTTGTTTAGAACAAGCATTTATTTCCCAGGAAAATTAGCTTTACGCTTTTGTAAAAACGCGGTGGTGCCTTCGGCAAAATCTTCGGTTCCAAAACAATTACCGAACTCCTGGATTTCAACATCAAACCCATTAATTCCGTCTTTATAATTGGCATTAATTGATTTAATTGCGCCACTAATTGCGACCAAAGAATTATTGGAAATTTTAGCGGCTATTTTTTCGCAAAGTGGTAATAATTCTTCTAGGGTAGTTACATGATTTACTAATCCGTAATTTAATGCCTGATTTGCATCAATCATACTTGCGGTCATAATTAATTCCATGGCTCGTCCTTTACCTATTAATTGTGGTAAGCGTTGCGTACCACCATAACCCGGAATTACCCCAAGAGACACTTCTGGCAGTCCCATTTTGGCGTTATCACTTGCAATTCTAAAGTGGCATGCCATAGCTAATTCCAGTCCGCCACCAAGTGCAAAACCATTCACAGCTGCTATTACAGGCTTCGATAAATTCTCAACAAAATCAAATAGTATAGTTTGTCCTTTTGCTGCTAAAACAGCGCCTTCTTCAACATCGAAATCGGCAAATTCACTAATGTCAGCGCCAGCAACAAAGGCTTTTTCTCCGCTTCCCGTTAAAATAATAACTTTGGTATCATCGTCTTCAAGCTCATCCTTAAACGCTTCATGTAACTCTTCAATAGTTTCCTTATTTAAGGCGTTTAATTTATTAGGACGGTTTATGGTTATAGTAGTAATACCATTGTTTTCCTCAACTAAAATGTTTTTGTAACTCATAATTTATTCTTTAAAAAGTTCTAATCCTTTTATATAAAATAGGTCTGATTCATAAAAGCGTAATGCTGTTTTCACTATCTTATCTGATTTATCTCTAGGCGATTTTGTAATATATCGTGCTTTGGAATTTGTGAAATTGATTTTATACTTTTCATCCATCTCTGTTTTTTTATCTGTATAGAAAAAAACAAGATTTCCTTCAGCTTTCCAAGTCCCTTTGCCATAAAAATTTTCTTCTATATTTGCTTTTGAAACTGCAGAGAGATCTCTTAAAAAATGATATAAGAATGTACCATCTTCATGTAAAGTTAGTGTCCATTTTGTTATTGTGTCATCAGAACGATTTTGTGTATGATCAATCACATAGATTCCAGCTTGCGAAAACACATGGCTACAAACAAAAAAATACATAATAAAAAATAACTGTTTCATTATTTTTATTCTTTAGGAAATGCAACTTTAAACACCGTGCCTTTATCTTTTTCCGTTTTAAAAGTTATGGTTCCTTTATAGGTTTCAACTATATTTTTTACCATGGCTAATCCAAGACCCATACCACTTGTTTTGGTAGTGAATTTAGGTTCGAATACTTTATCAATATTTTCATCTGACACTCCAGAACCATTATCTGAAACCGTAATAACCACATTTCCATTATTGGTAGAAACATTAATATCAATTTTAGGTGTTTTCTTTTCCGGCATGGCCTGAATAGCGTTTTTAACTAAATTTGTTACCACACGTATTAATTGTGTTCTATCTAGTTTTGCTATTATTTCTTCTTTTTCTGAAGTAAATACAATATAATCTTCATTAAATATTTCTAAAGCCAACTTTACAATATTAACAACATTTAATGTTTCGTTTTGTTGTGCAGGCATTTTTGCAAAATTTGAAAACGCCGAAGCTATAGAACTCATGGTATCTATCTGCTGTATTAAGGTTTTGCTGTATTCATCTAATTTTGAATGGATATTTTCATCTTCCGGATTAAACTTACGCTGAAAATTTTGAACCGTTAAGCGCATGGGCGTTAAAGGGTTTTTTATTTCGTGGGCAACCTGTTTCGCCATTTCTCGCCATGCCTGTTCACGCTCGCTTCGTGCTAATTGTACCGCACTTTCTTCAAGTTCGTCAATCATGCTGTTATACGAAGTTACCAATGTTGAAATTTCTTCACTGGTATCGTCTACTTCTATTCTTTCATTTCGCTTTTCTAAACGGGTTGTGTTTATTTTGTCGCTAATGGTCTTTAACGACTTTGTTATGTATTTTGATAGTAAAAATGCTAAAACAATAGCCATTAATAACACAAACATAAAGGCAACAGCAATTCTTTTTAAAAACTCTAAAAGTTCCTTAGTTAGAAAATCGTCTTTTTCTAAATACGGAATGTTTAATATGGCTAATTCCTTAGATTTTTGATCTAAAAGATAGGTGTAGGATGATTGAAATGTTTCACCATTTTCCATCCGTTTATCTACAAATCTGTGCGCCGCCGTATTGGATAAATCATTTAAAATTTCTGTATTTATACATTGGTCTGTATTGTTGTTCTGTAAGCCTGCTTTTGAAGAAATTAATAACGCACCTTCTAAATCGTACAGGTTAATTTGAAGTTTATGAATATCTGCAATGTTATAAACTTCTTCTTTAAATATTAATGGAATGTTTTCGGTTTTAACTTCCCACGTATTTTGCCGGCCGTTTAAAACACGCTTCAGGTGGGTTTGAATATTTTCTTCTTTACGTGTTAATCGTTCCGTATGGTAATCTTCACTTTGCTCTTTATACTGGTATATAGCTACTGCCGATATAAGTACGGAAGCCAATAATACCAACAGTATCATAGCTACAAAAATACGGGCGCGTAAGGAGAGTGTCTTAAGTTTCATTCAAATAATTAATGCATTAAATATAGCAATAATTGAACCAAAGACCACAAAGGAAAATTCCAAAAAAATTAAATTCCAAATTCCAAACGGTGTTATTGGAATTTGGTGCTTAAAAAATTGAGGTTTTGTTTTTAAGCATCGGGGTTTTTGTCCCGTATATTTTTATAAACTTTAAATCCGAGCATGATTAAAATACCAAGCACAAAAATACCAACAATGCCCCAAACCCAGTTAATGGCGCTTTTTAGCACCACTAAAAACACAACTGCAAACAGAATAAAAGTGGCACCTTCGTTCCAGATACGCATAAAACTGGACGATTTTTTTACCACATCGATTTGAAGTTGTTTGTAATATTGATGGGTTTTTAAATGATAAATAATTAGTAATACTACAAACGCTAATTTCACGTGCATCCACGGTAGCTGTAACCAATAGGGCTGTAAAATGAGCAACCAAATGGCGAAAATAGTTGCTAAAATTGCAGATGGCCATGTAATGATAAACCACAGGCGTTTTGCCATGATTTTTAGTTGTTTCCCCAGAATTTCTTTGTCGGGTGATGGTTTGTGAAATGCTTCAATTTGATATACAAAAAGTCGCGGAATATAAAATAAACCAGCAAACCAGGTGATAACAAAAATGAGATGAAACGATTTAATATAGTTGTAATATTCCATAGCTAACTGGGTTGTTTATGAACTAATAATGTAGCCTTTACTTCTTTGTTTAGAAAGTATGCTGTTACAATGGTTGAAAGCACATCTGAAATAGGAAATGATATCCAAACCCCTAATTCTCCATAATATTTTGGCAATATTAAAATTAAAGGAATAAAGAAAAATCCTTGACGGGTTAAGGTTAACAATAATGCAGGAATGGCTTTACCGATAGCCTGAAAATAGGCGGCTCCTATAAGCTGAACGGCAATAATTGGTGTTGCTGCGAATACCCAGCGCATATCGTTTGGGGTTTGTTCAATAACACTTAAATTGGTTGTAAACATACGGGTAATTGCTTCAGGAAAAATCATTAATATAATAAATATACCAGTTGATAGCACCGCTGCATATTTTATTGCTGTATTAATTGTTTGCCTTACTCGATCGTAATTTTGAGCCCCATAATTAAATCCTGCTATAGGTAAAAAGCCTTGGGTAACGCCTAAAACCGGGAACATAGCGAACATAAGCATACGACCCACAATAGCATAAGCTGTTACAGAGGTTTCGCCACCTAAATCGTATAAAATATTATTCATAAACAAATAGGTGATACTAACCACTGCTTGTCTTGAAAGTGTAACAAATCCTAATGAACCTATTTCTGAAACGATCGAAGTGTTTAATCCGAAATGAGATAAGTTTATTTTTAATTCTGAATGCTTTGAAATGAAAAACCACCAGATATAAATAAAACACAAAATGTAAGACAACGAAGTAGCCCAGGCAGCACCTGCCATTCCAAAATCCAGAACATTAATAAAAATATAGTCTAAAAGTAAATTACTCACCGATGGAATCATCATGGCATACATGGCGAATTTAGGTTTGCCTTCTGCCCTTATCACCGTATTTCCCATCATACTTAACGCCAAAAACGGCACACCGTACAACACTATGGTATAGTAAATTTTAGCAGGTTCAAAAATGGCGCCTTTACCACCAAAAGCTAATATGATAGCGTCACTATAAATTAATCCAATAACAGCTAAACTTACTGTGAGTAAAATGGTAAGTGTAATTTGATTCCCAAAGGTTTTAAGAGCTTTGTCATTACTTTCAGCTCCTAATGCTCGAGAAATTATTGAAGACCCACCAATACCAATGGCCATTCCTAAAGCGGCAATAAAAAATGATACAGGCAACACCACGTTTATGGCTGCAATAGCGGTTGAACCAATCCAATGACCCACAAAAATGGTATCAACCAAAATATTAAGCGACATCACCAAAATACCAATGGAAGCAGGAACAGCCTGTTTAATTAAAATTTTTCCTATGGGTAGTGAGCCTAAATCTTGACTTGATATTTTCGCCATTAATCCTTTACTTTTTCACCGGTTGCCCATTGGCTAACCCATTTTGATAGTAATGCCACCCACTCATCATCATCATTTAAACACGGTATTGTAGCAAAGTCTTTTCCACCCATCTCATGAAATATCTCTTGTCCTTCCATGGCTATTTCTTCTAAAGTTTCTAAACAATCGCTCACAAAAGCAGGCGTAACTATAGCCATATTTTTAATGCCGTTTTTTCCTAAACGTTCAATAGTTCTGTCAGTATATGGTTGTAACCAAGGGTCGAAACCTAGTCGTGATTGAAAAGATGTAGAATACGTTCCTTCCTTAAATTGAAGTTTTTCGGCAACTAACCTAGTAACCTCTAAACATTGATGCTTATAACAAAATTCGTGCGCTTTACTAGGTGTTATACAACAACTTCCATCTATTTTACAATGTGATTTTGTAACATCGCTTTTTCGAATATGTCTTTCTGGAACTCCGTGATATGAAAATAACAAATGCTCGAAGTTTTTACCTTCTAAATGTTTTTTAATAGAATTTGAAAGCACTTCTATATAATCGGGTTTGTTATAAAATGCAGGAACCGATTCAATTTTTAAATTTGGAAAATATTGCTGACGAAGTTCTTCGGCTAAAACGGTAATAGTTTCGGTGGTTGCCATTGCAAATTGCGGGTACAACGGAAACAATAAAACCTCATCAACGCCTTTATCAACTAATTCCTGAAGTCCTTTTTTAATCGTCATACTGCCATAGCGCATAGCTAAAGCAACGGGTGTCTCAACTTGTTTTTGAAGTTTCTTTTGTAGTCTTTCGGATAGAACAATAAGAGGGGAACCCTCATCCCACCATATTTTTTTGTAAGCCGCCGCCGATTGTTTTGGGCGTGTTTTTAATATAATACCTTTTACAAGTGCTGCTCTGGCGATAAAAGGTATGTCGATAACGCGCTCGTCCATTAAAAACTCGCCTAAATATTTTTTTACATCTTTTGGTGTAGGACTGTCTGGAGATCCAAGATTTACTAGTAATATTCCTTTTTTCATTAACTATTTTTCTTTTTACGAAGATAAATACATTAAATATTTTTAATGTTAATTTTTATTTCTTTTTAAAATTGAAAGTTCATTTTATATAAAAATATCAACCCTTTCTATTTTCAATTTTTTGCTGATGATATAATTTAGGCCGTTCTTCATTATAATCACAATCTTGAAAAATACCGCACGAGGTGCTAGATCGCGCTAAAGATTTTGTGTTTGTATTTTTAGATAATGCTTCAATTTCTGGGGTTAAATATTTCATATTATAATTTTTTAAAATTCTTCGAATCTAACTCAAAGACATTACATATTTTTTTGGTGTGGTACCATATTTCTTTTTAAACGCTGCAATAAAATGGCTTGATGTACTGTAACCTACTCTTAAACCTACTTCATTTACATTATTTTCCCCAGATTCTAACAGTTTTCTGGCAACTTCCATTTTATAATCGAATAAGAAACTAAAAACCGAATCGCCATAAATTTGTTTAAATCCTTCTTTTAGTTTTTTAAGACTCAATCCAATTTCATCAGCAAGTTCTTGTAAACTAGGTGGTTCTGACATACGAGCAATAATAATATCTTTAGCTTTTCTGATTTTTATGACGTTCGTTTCATCTACTAAAAACGGACATTGTTCAATATTAGCATCTTCACTTCTATTAAAATACAAGCTTAATAACTCGTAGGCTTTACCTTTAAAATACAAATCTTTTATAGACTGATTCAGGTTGAAATTAATTAGTTGATTCAGCACAATAGCCATCGATGGTGTTATGCTCCCATCTTTATAATATTTTTTATCCTTATTATCTTCCTTTAAAAATGTTATATAATCTGCTTCCTGAGAAAATAAACCATGAAACTTTTTTATGGAAATTAATATGGAAACCATCCAAGAATTTGGGCTTACCTGAAGGTTAATAGGTAAATCTTGTTGTGGATTGTACAATAATAATGAGTTTTCTTCTAGGATATTTAGCAAGTAGCGTCCCTCATTAAAAACGAATTTACTAGAACCTTTTACACAATAATGAAATTGAATGTAATCGCTATTTATTTCTTTAACAAGGTTTTGCGTTTCATTGCCATCATTTTTATAAGTCAATACTAAAAATCCATCATCCACAGCTGTCTCTTCAAAAGTACTTTGAGCGATATTTTTTATTATTCTTTCCTCGTTATTTATCATACTTGTTTAGATTAATTCTAAATTAAATATTGAAAATTCATTGATTTCACAGCAAAAATATGACATTTATCATATTTTGAATCAAAAATAACTTAAAAAACCACAAACGACACTAAAAGTTCTTTCTGCGTTACTTTTTTAGATTCCATCCACATACATTTGTTTGATAAATTTTTGAAACTCAAAATGCAGCAGTACAACATTTCTAGAAGTAGTTCTTTTTATGCTATTGGTTTAAGCTATAAAAAAGCCGATGCTGATATACGAGGGCATTTTAGTTTAAGTGATGATGCGAGATTAGCATTGCTAAAACAGGCAAAAGAGAACGATATTGAAAGTTTAGTAGTCACCTCTACTTGTAACCGAACCGAAATTTATGGTTTTGCACAACATCCTTTCCAACTTATTCAATTGCTTTGTGAAAACACAAGAGGTACTGTTGAAGAATTTCAAAAAGTGGCTTACATTTATAAAAACAAAGATGCCATTGCCCATATGTTTCGTGTAGGTTCTGGATTAGACAGTCAAATTCTTGGTGACTTTGAAATTATTAGCCAGCTAAAAACCAGTGTGCGTATTTCGAAAAAAATTGATTTACTTAACCATTTTACCGAGCGCTTGGTTAATGCAGTTATTCAAGCAAGCAAACGCATAAAAACAGAAACCGAAATATCATCTGGCGCTACCTCAGTTTCATTTGCTTCTGTTCAGTATATTTTAAGCACCGTTGAAGACATTTCTAATAAAAACATACTGCTTTTTGGTACGGGAAAGATAGGTAGAAATACTTGCGAAAACTTGGTAAAACATACCAAAAACGATCAGATTACTTTAATCAACAGAACAAAAACCAAAGCAGAACAAATTGCTGGAAAATTTAATTTAGTGGTTAAAGATTATGCGAATTTACAAGAGGAAATTCATGAATCTGACATTTTAATTGTAGCTACAGGCGCACAACGTCCAACAATTGATAAACACATAATTCAAACACATAAACCGCTTTTAATTTTAGACCTATCAATTCCTAAGAATGTAGATGCCAATGTTGAAGAACTGGATAATGTAACACTAGTGCATTTAGATCATTTATCACAAATAACAGATAAGAATTTAGAAGCTAGAAAAGCACATATTCCCTTTGCCGAAGCTATAATTGAAGAAATAAAAGGTGAATTTAATGATTGGTTAGAAACCAGAAAGTTTGCTCCAACAATAAAAGCACTAAAAAACAAATTGCATGATTTTGCTGTGGCAGAATTAGACACGCAACGTAAAAAACACGCCGATTTTAATGAAGCTCAAGCTGAATTAATTAGCAACAATATCATTCAAAAAATAACCAATCACTTTGCACATCATTTAAAAGATGATGATATTTCTACGGATGAGAGTCTGGAACTTATAAAAAAAGTGTTTCAGTTAGAACCAATAACACATGTCTAAAATTATAAGAATTGGCACGCGCGATAGCGAATTAGCGCTATGGCAAGCCAAAATAGTACAAAGTCTACTTGAAAACTTAGGTCATAAAACACTCCTGGTACCTGTAAAATCTACAGGTGATTTAGTTTTAGACAAGCCCCTTTATGAATTAGGTATAACAGGTATTTTTACGCGTACCTTAGATATTGCCATGCTAAACCATGACATTGATATTGCCGTACACTCTTTAAAAGATGTTCCTACAGTTTTACCAAAAGGCATTGTACAAGCGGCAGTTTTAAAACGTGGCAACGTAAATGATACTTTAGTTTTTAAAAATAATGAAGAGTTTTTAGGTTCTAAAAATGCTGTAATTGCAACTGGAAGTTTGCGTCGAAGAGCCCAATGGCTAAACAGATTCCCATCGCACACTATCGTAGATTTACGCGGAAATGTAAATTCACGTTTGCAAAAATTGGAAGATAATGAAGATTGGAACGGAGCCATTTTTGCCGCAGCAGGTATAGGTAGAATTGGCATTAGACCCGAAGAAGCCATTAATTTAGATTGGATGATTCCAGCTCCTGCACAAGGCGCTATTATGATTACCGCTTTAGCTGAAGACGAATTTGTGCTTTCCGCTTGTAAAGAATTAAATCACGAAGAAACCGAAATTTGCACAACTATTGAGCGTGAGTTTTTAAACAAACTGGAAGGTGGTTGTACAGCCCCAATTGGTGCCCTTGCCTATATAAAAAACGAAGAAGTAAATTTTAAAGGCACTTTATTAAGTATAGATGGAACTAAAAGAATTGATGTTACCCGTGTTAAAAAATTAGGAGAGCACCATGATATTGCTAATTTTTGCGCCAATTTTGTTATTGAAAGAGGCGGAAATCGTTTAATGGACAGCATTAAACAATCCTACAGAAAAACAAATGTGTATTCTTCCAAATCGTTTACCGAAGACCAGCGTTTGTTATTTCATGAAAAAGTAAAAGTTGAGAGTGCTGATTTTATAAAAATAAGTTTGAATAGAATTCATCCGCGATTCTTTAAAAACGAAATTCAGAATGTAGTAATTACTAGTAAAAATGCAGTTGAATCGTTAATTACAAATTATTCTGCAATAGAACTTCAATTTAAAAATATTTACTGTGTTGGTCGTCGCACCAAAAAATTAGTAGAAACCAAAATCGGGAAAGTAACCCATGCTGAAAATAGCGCCAAAAAACTTGCTGAGTACTTGGTGGACTTTATGGAGGGTTCTGAAGTAACTTATTTTTGTAGTGATTTAAGATTAGATGATTTACCCACTATTTTAGAAAAAAATAACATCAAAGTAACCGAAATAGAAGCGTATCAAACTAAATATGATGGCGTGAAAGTAGATGACTCTGTTGAAGGTGTTATGTTTTATAGCCCTTCAACCGTAGAAAGTTTTATTCAAAAAAACAGTGGCGATGTCATTGCGTTTTGCATTGGAGAAACAACTGCAAAAGAAGCTAAAAAACACTTTAAAGATGTTCGAATTGCAAAAGTACCAACAGTTGAGAGTGTTATTGAGTTAGTAAATGAGCACTATATTTAAACCTATTTTCTAAAAAATATTTAGATATTTGCTGTGATTTTGACTGCCATATTATAGAAATTTCATTTTATAAAAATCTTTATAAATACTAAATTGAATTAATGCAATAAAATGAAAAGAGAATCTTTGCTCAACTATGTTTATCGTTTTTTTGATATCATTGTCCTTTCATCTATTGTATTCGATTTTGGATACGATTATGCCGAAAATTTTACTACGCCGCATGTTTCGGGGCTAATTATTCTTTCTGTTTTTTTATTGATTTTTAATGTTTTCAAATTTTATAATTTTAAACAAAAAAAGACCAAAAATGTAGCTCTTGTAAACGTTATAATTATTACTGTTTTACTACTAATTTCTGCCATAGTTTCTTTATCGAATATTGGTTACGATTACCACTATATATTACAAAAAATAAAACCGATTTTTGAAGGTGGCTTAATACTCTATTTTCTTTTAAGATTACTTGTTTTAGTAAGACATATTTATGACGTTTATTTTAATCCTGCTATCGTATTTGTAGGTAGCTTTGTTATTCTGGCATTGGCAGGGGCCTTCGTATTAATGCTTCCTAGTGCCACTGTAAACGGAATTAGTTTTACCAATGCCTTATTTACATCTGTTAGTGCAGTTTGCGTTACAGGACTCGCTGTAGTTGATACCAGTTCTGCCTTTACAATGGTTGGTCAGTCTATTATTTTAGTGCTTATCCAACTCGGTGGTATTGGAATTTTAACCTTTACATCCTTCTTTGCCTTTTTCTTTAGAGGAAGTTCTTCATTCAAGGAAGGATTAAATACAAAAGATTTTCTCGCTCATGAAGGCTTAAAAGACATTTATAGAGTGGCATTAAACGTTGTAGTGTTTACTATTGTCATCGAAATAATTGGCGCGTTATTTATCTATTTTTCAATCGCAAATAACCTATCGGTAGATAACATATTATTCTTTTCGGTTTTCCATTCAATTTCGGCATTTTGTAATGCCGGTTTTTCAATTTTTTCCGCAGGTTTATTCGATAATAGCATCCGTTTCAATTATATTTTTCAATGGATTATAATGATTTTAATCGTTTTAGGCGGACTTGGTCATCACATCATTTTCAATTTTTATAAATATTTAAAAACCTACGTTATAGAACTATTTCGTAAAAAGTTCATTCATAAACGCGTGCCTATAATAACGCTTAATTCCAAAATAGTAATTTATACTACGTTTATATTACTATTTGTAGGATGGGTTTTCTTGTTTGTTTCAGAATACAACCATACGTTATTAGACCATAATACATTATTTGGAAAACTCACAAACTCCGCATTTGGTTCTGTAACACCCAGGACAGCCGGTTTTAATGTAGTTGATTATTCAACAATGACGGTGCCATCGTTGCTATTTGTTATCTTTTTAATGTGGATTGGTGCTTCTCCTGCCTCAACCGGTGGTGGAATAAAAACAAGTACCTTTGCTTTAGCTACTTTAAATATATTTGCAATTGCAAGAGGAAAAAGCAGAATAGAGATTTTTGGTAGGCGATTTTCATCAGAATCTACATCCAGAGCCTTTGCTATTTTATCTATTTCATTAATTGTTATTGGTTTGGCTATTATGGCATTATTAATTTTCGAACCAAAAGATACACCGCTACTATCTGTAGTTTTTGAATGTTTTTCGGCATTCAGTACAGTGGGGTTAAGTTTAAATTTTACACCTACACTTTCTGATTCTAGTAAATACGTTCTTATTGCAGTAATGTTTATTGGAAGAATAGGAATGCTCAATTTAATGATAGGTTTAATGAGACAAATTAACCATCAGTTTTATGAGTTGCCTAAAGAAAATATTTTGATAAATTAACGTTTAAAATAAAATCATGAAAATAATTGTTTTCGGACTTGGGAATTTTGGTATGGCTTTATCATTAAGCTTAACCGAAACGGGCAATGAAGTGATTGCTATTGACAAACAAATGGATAAAATTAATCTTGTAAAAGATAAAATTTCGCACGCCATTTGTATGGATTCAACCAACGAACTTGCTTATGAAGCGGTTCCGTTAAAAGACGCCGACAAAGTGGTTGTGGCCATTGGCGAAAACGAAGGTGCTGCCATTATTACTACCGCTATCATCAAAAAATTATGCGATGCAAAAATAATTAGTCGCGCGCTATCTCCTATTCATGATACTGTTTTAGAAGCAATGGGTATTCATAGTATTATTCATCCAGAACAAGATTCGGCAGACCGGCTTACCAAACAAATAAACTTTAAATCTACTTTAGAAAACTATCAATTAGATCATAATTATACGATTTCAGAAGTAAAAGCTAAAAAAGAATTTTTTGGTAAAACCTTGCAGGAATTAGACACTATTGATACATACCGCTTAACTTTAATTACAATTATTCGTAATATTGAAAAGAAGAATTTAATGGGTAAAAAAACTATTGTTAAAGAAACTTTAGGCCGTACATCGCCCGAAACAGTTGTTTTAAAAGATGATATTCTAGTGGTTTTTGGTAATAATAAAGATATTGAAAAATATTGCATGGGCGAAGAAGAGTACGATTTAAGAAACAAAAATATTTAAAATGATTAAAAACGATTTATTTTTAAGAGCACTAAAAGGAGAAACAGTTGATCGTCCACCAGTTTGGATGATGCGTCAAGCAGGTAGATATTTACCAGAATTCATAGCACTAAGAGAAAAATACGATTTCTTTACACGCTGCCAAACACCGGAAATTGCAAGCGAAATTACCGTGCAACCAATAAGACGCTATGGTATGGATGCTGCCATTTTATTTAGCGATATTTTGGTAATACCACAGGCCATGAATATTGAGGTACAAATGAAACCAAATTTTGGCCCGTATCTTCCAAATCCCATTCGTACTTCTAAAGATGTTGATAATGTTATAGTGCCCGATGTTAAAGAGGCTTTAGACTACGTATATCAAGCTGTAAAAGCAACCAAAGAATTATTGAATGATGATATTCCTTTAATAGGTTTTGCAGGTTCTCCATGGACCATTCTGTGTTATTGCGTACAAGGTCAAGGCAGTAAAAACTTTGATAAAGCCAAAGAATTTTGTTTTACAAACCCAGTAGCAGCGCATTTGTTATTGCAAAAAATAACAGACACGACCATTGCTTATTTAAAAGAAAAAGTGAAAGCAGGATGTAATGCCGTACAAGTCTTTGATTCTTGGGGAGGCATGCTTTCTCCGGTAGACTATCAAGAATTTTCATGGCAATATATCCAACAAATTATCGATGCATTAAAAGACGACGCGCCTGTTATTGCCTTTGGTAAAGGCTGCTGGTTTGCGCTAAACGACATGGCTAAATCTGGCGCTTCTGCTTTAGGGGTAGATTGGACATGTTCGCCTCGTAATGCACGTTATTTAACTGGAGGTAACATTACACTTCAAGGTAATTTCGACCCGTCGCGTTTGTTATCGCCACCGGCCGTAATTAAGAAAATGGTACACCAAATGATTGACGAATTTGGCAAAGACAAATACATTGTAAACCTTGGTCATGGTATTTTACCTAACATTCCATTAGACAATGCGAAAGCGTTTATCGATGCAGTAAAGGAGTATAAAAGTTAAATTTTGGCCTGCCTGCCTGCCGGCAGGCAGGTTACCACAAGGGGCGCGCTTTATTCGTAGTTAACTATTTTAAATCATGGAACTCATGAATATAAATATTTCACAAGTCGCACTCTTTGAGGTGCTCCAACAATTGCTCAATCACTAACGCAAACAAGCTTTATGATTAAAAATATAGTTTTAGGAATAAAAGCATATTTCGGAGCATTTAGTTTAATTTCAAAACTAAAGCTCTGGAAGTTCTTTGCTATTCCAATGCTTATTAGCTTTTTTATTGCAGTTCTTATTTTTGTATTGGCTTACAGTCTTTCAGATAATATTGGGTTTTATATATCTAAGATTTGGGTTTGGCAATGGGGTAAAGAAACCTTCGCAACCATTGGAAATATTATTGGTGGTTTATTAATTATTATTCTTGGTCTTATTATTTACAAACACGTTATAATGGCGCTTTCAGCACCATTCATGAGTCCGGTTTCCGAAAAAATAGAAAGCCATTTAACCTCAAATGCAAGTCATAATCATAGAATTACAAGTTTTTCACAACAGCTATTTCGCGGTATAAGAATTAACGTTAGAAACCTTGGAATGGAGTTGTTACTTACCATTCCCATTTTATTGCTCGGTTTTATTCCAATAATTGGTCTTTTTTCAACTGTTTTACTGTTTTTAGTACAAGCCTATTATGCAGGATTTGGTAATATGGATTACACTCTGGAGCGTCATTTTAAATACAATGAAAGCGTACAATTTATACGTAATCATCGTGGTTTAGCCATTGGAAACGGCATCGTGTTTATGCTGTTTTTATTAATTCCAATAATTGGTGTTATTTTGGTTTTGCCCCTTTCAGTAACTGCTGCCTCTGTAAAAACAGTTGAAGCGTTAGAATTAAATAATAAATGAAAAATAAATTCTATACATACATCCAATCCCTACAAGATACTATTACTTCTAAATTAGAAGCTGTCGATGGAAAAGCTCAATTTAAAGAAGATATTTGGGAACGATCAGAAGGCGGCGGCGGAAGAACGCGAGTCATTGAAAACGGAGATGTTTTTGAAAAAGGCGGCGTAAACATTTCTGGCGTTCACGGAAAATTACCTGATAGTATGCAAAAATACTTTGGCGTTGAAGATGCCGACTTTTTTGCCTGCGGATTAAGCTTAGTGCTCCACCCAAAAAACCCAATGGTACCAACAGTTCATGCGAATTGGCGATACTTTGAAATGTATGATGAAGACGGGGCTGTTGTAGACCAATGGTTTGGTGGTGGACAAGATTTAACACCTTATTATTTGTTTGAAGACGATGCTATTCATTTTCATAAAGTCTGTAAAACCGCGTGCGATAAGCATAATCCAGAATTTTACGAAACCTACAAAAAACGTTGTGACGAGTATTTTTACAATACCCACCGTAACGAAGGCCGTGGTATTGGCGGTTTGTTTTTCGATTATTGTAAAGCCACGGAAACTATAACCATGGAAAACTGGTATAATTTTGTAACTGAAGTTGGAAATAGTTTTCTCGAAGGCTATGTGCCTATTGTTGAAAAGCGCAAAAATTTACAGTATTCAAAAGAACAAAGAGACTGGCAAGAAATTCGTCGAGGTCGTTATGTAGAGTTCAATTTAGTACACGATAAAGGCACCTTATTCGGACTTAAAACCAACGGCCGTATAGAAAGTATTTTAATGAGTTTACCTCCGCATGTTCAATGGGTTTACAACCATCAACCAGAAGTTGGAAGCGAAGAAGAAAAATTAATTAAAGTTTTACAAAACCCCAAAGATTGGGTATAACATGAATTGCTACTGCGGAAATAATTTAACGTACCAGAATTGTTGCGAGGTTTACCATAAAAACGGTGGCAAAACCGAATCCGCTCAACAGTTAATGCGTTCTCGTTATAGCGCGTTTGTTTTGGCGAATGGTGATTATTTAATGGAAACCCATCATCCAAAAACGCGGCCGATAAAAGAGAAAAAGGCTATTGTAACCTGGGCAAAATCCGTGCAATGGATTAAACTAGAAGTTTTAGAAACATCTAAAGGCACACAAAACGACACCGAAGGTATTGTTACATTTAATGCCTATTTTTATGAAAACGGAAAAATAGATGTTATTCATGAAAAATCTACCTTTATAAAAGAAAATAATTATTGGAAATACTTTGGAATAAGTAATTAAAAAACATAAAATCATGTACCCACTTAGAAGAAACAGACGATTAAGAACCAACGAAGCTATTCGTAGTTTGGTTAGAGAAACCATCATTACGCCAAACGATTTTTTAGTACCACTTTTTGTAGTGGAAGGCAAAGGAGTGAAAGATGAAATTCCTTCAATGCCAAATTACTTTCGTTACAGTTTAGATTTACTTGAGAAAGAAGTAAAAGAACTTTGGAAAATGGGCTTGAAATCAGTGTTGCTATTTGTAAAAGTCCCTGATAATTTAAAAGACAATAAAGGAACGGAAGCCTTAAACCCAAAAGGGCTCATGCAACGCGCTATAAAAACCGTAAAAAATGCATGTCCCGAGATGCTGGTTATGACGGATGTAGCACTCGACCCCTATTCAGTTTACGGACATGATGGCATTGTTGAAAAAGGCATTATCTTAAACGATGAAACAGCTTATTTTTTAGCAGAAATGAGCATTTCTCATGCGAAGGCAGGAGCAGATTTTGTCGCACCTAGCGATATGATGGATGGTCGAATACTAACTATTCGAGAAGCTTTGGAAGACGAAGGTTTCATTAATACAGGTATTATGAGTTATTCGGCTAAATATGCTTCAGCGTTTTACGGTCCGTTTCGAGATGCTTTAGATTCTGCTCCAGTTAATATGAAAGATATACCTAAAGACAAAAAAACCTATCAAATGGATTATGCGAATCGTTTTGAAGCCATTCGTGAAACTGAAATGGACATTGATGAAGGCGCAGATATAGTGATGGTAAAACCAGGAATCGCGTATTTAGATATTGTTCGAGAAATAAAAAATGCTGTTGATGTTCCTGTTGCAGTATATCAAGTTTCGGGCGAATACGCCATGATTAAAGCAGCTGCCGAAAAAGGTTGGTTAGACCACGACGCCGTTATGATGGAACAAATTACCGCCATTAAACGTGCTGGAGCCGATGTAATTGCGAGTTATTTTGCAAAAGATGTTGTTAAACTTCTGAATCAATAATTATTAATTCTATTATTAATCAAAAATATTTTATTATATTTAGTTTTGATTAATTCGATTTAATATAATTATGCTTTCGATTCAAAATGGACAACATTGATATAAAAATCATAGAGATGCTTCAAAAAAATGCCCGTGAAGCATTCGCAACAATTGGAAAACGAGTTCAATTATCAGCTCCTGCAGTTGGCAAACGCGTTAAACAGCTAGAAGAAAAAGGTGTTATTGAAGGGTATTCCTTACTACTAAATCATAAAAAACTAGGAATTACAACCAGGGTATATATTGTTCTAAAAATCCATCAATCGAGTACCTTAAAAACTGCTTACAATCAAATCATAAATTTGAAAGAAGTACAACGTTGCGATAGAATAACTGGTGAAGACCGTTTACAAATTTTAGCTTTTTTTAAAGGGCATCAAGACTTGGTTACGTTTATTGAACGAATTTCACAATATGGTATTCCCAATACGAGCATTATATTAGAAGGTTAATAACCATCATTTATAACACGTAAAATTTAAAGGAATAAAACTAGAATATTCTTAAATTAGCAAAAACCTTAACAGATGACGCTTCTTATTATTTACGCATTTATAGCAATTTTTTTTTCATTTCTCTGTTCCATTTTGGAAGCTGTTCTTTTAAGCGTAACGCCTACGTTCATTAACATAAAAAAGAAAGAAGGCAAAAGCTATGCAGAATCTTTAGATACTCTAAAAAAGGATGTTGACAAACCGTTAATTGCCATACTTACCCTAAACACGATTGCACATACTGTTGGCGCCATTTTGGTAGGTGTGCAAGCAGAAACCGTTTTTGGAAATGGAGACAATGAAATCATGATTGTATCAGCAGCTATGACGTTTCTAATTTTGGTACTCTCTGAAATAATTCCTAAAATCATCGGAGCTACGTACTGGCAAAACCTAGCGAATTTCACCTCAAAAGCACTCCATATTCTTATTTTTCCTTTAAAATATACAGGAATCCTTTGGTTATTGCAGCTAACAACTAAATTGATTGGTGGAAAAAATGCCCATGTAAGTACAGTAAGTCGCGACAGCTTTTTGGCCATGGCCGATATAGCCCATGAAGAAGGTGTTTTTCATGAATCGGAAAGTAAAGTCATTAAAAACCTTATCAATTTTAAAAAGATTTTAGCCAAAGATATCATGACACCTCGAACTATTATGGTATCAGAAGATGAAAAGACTTCCGTAAAAACATTCTTCGAAAAAAATCAAAATTTACGCGTTTCACGCATACCAATATATTCTGAAAATCCTGACAATATTACGGGATTGGTTTTAAAACATGATGTTTACAAAGAAATGGCATTAGACCATGATGACAAAACCTTGGCAAACTTGCGAAGAGATATCATTATTGTAGAAAGAAAACTACCGATACCAACTTTATTTGAGCAGTTGGTTGAGAGCAAAAACCACATGGCATTGGTAGTTGATGAGTATGGAACAGTAACCGGATTGGTAACCATGGAAGATGTCATTGAAACACTTCTTGGGTTAGAAATAATGGATGAAAGCGATAATATAGAAGATCTTCAATTGCAAGCCCGAAGAAGTTGGGAAGAACGCGCTACGCGTCTTGGTATGATTAATCATGAAATTAAAGATCAGTCTAAATCTTAGGAAGCAAAATAATGGAAGCATGCATCATCAAATCACCTTTAGGTTTTACCAAAATTGTTGGCGATGCCGATGGTATTACTTCGGTGATTGTTCTTAATTCTGAAGAAAAAATAACAGATATTATCCCCGATGAATTAGAAGACTGCGTCATTCAACTAAACGAATATTTTGAAGGTTCTCGCACACAATTTGACCTTAAATTAAACCCTGAAGGCACCGATTTTCAGAAAAAAGTATGGAAATTACTAGAGCAAATTCCATACGGAAAAACCATTTCCTATTTAGAATTATCAAAACAATTGGGCGATATAAAAGCGATTCGTGCTGTAGCAAACGCCAATGGTAAAAATCCGTTATGGATTATCATTCCGTGTCATCGGGTAATTGGAAGTGACGGTCGTTTAACAGGTTATGCAGGTGGTTTACCCCGCAAACAATGGTTGTTGGAACATGAAAGTCCATATAAACAGCAATCACTTTTTTAGACCATTTATAGAACGCTAACCAAACTATTAAAAACATTTTTAACCGATGCACAAATATATAAACATCGCTTTAATTGGTCGCCAATGTAAAGACATTCAACAGGGAAAATTATTCATATTTCTGATGATTTACTTCTTACAAAAGTTAAAATCCCATTTAGCATAAAAAATAGAAATTATTTAGGTCCAAATTTTGGCGGAAGCTTATTTTCGGCCACCGATCCCATTTATATGATTCAGTTAATGAATATTCTAAAAGACGATTACATAGTTTGGGACACAGATGCCACTATAAAATATAAGCGTCCAACAAAAGAAAACGTTTATGCAGAGTTTTCTTTTTCACATGATGAAATAAATGAAATTAAATAGAAAGTTTCAGACAACGGAGGTTTTCAATTAGTAAAAACACTAAACAGAGTAAACAAACAACATGTTGTTTTTGCCGAAATTAGTAAAACTATATATATTGCAAACAAGGCTTTTTATAGAGAAAAACTAAAACTAAAGAGTTCTAGAAAATAGAAAGTATTGACTTTGTTTTTATAACTACAAATTGATTATCTTTATTTTTACATTAAAAAATAATACATGAAATTTCTAAAAAAACTCCTTAAATGGATAATTATTCTGTTCGGTTTAATAATTATTACGCTATACATTACAGATACCGATTATTTAATTAAAGCCGTAAGAACCATCTATCTTAAAGGCTATACGACCGCTTATTTAGACGATTACAAAGAGTTTGACAATGAACCCGTAGCAAGCGGAACATCACAGCCTTGGCCAAATCATAAAGATTACAACATTGCCAAAGAAACAGACGCACTTAACAAAATAAATAAAGAGAACGGAACCATTGCCTATGTCATAATAAAAAATGATAGTATTTGGTTTGAAAATTATTACGATGGTTATGATGAAAACTCTAAAACCAATTCCTTTTCGATGGCTAAAAGTTACGTTTCTGGTCTTATGGGAAAAGCCATTGAAGAAGGCTATATAAAAAGTTTAGATCAGCCTGTTAGCGATTTTTTACCAACTTTTAATGAAGGTTTAGCAGCTAAAATGACGGTGGGTGATTTATCGAGTATGGCGTCTGGAACCAATTGGGATGAAAAATATTACTCTCCATTATCTATAACTACGCGAGCCTATTTTGATGACAATTTAGAAAAAGTAATGCTTGGTCTAAAAATGGTAAGTGAACCGGGAAAAGTTTACAAATACGCGAGTGGAGATACTCAAATGCTTGCCATGGTTATAGAAAAAGCTACGGGTAAAAAAATGTATAAGTATTTAGAAGAAAGCTTTTGGAAACCTTTAGGTTGTGAGAATGAAACCTTATGGCAGGTTGATAGTGAAAATCACGATTTAGTAAAAGCATACTGTTGTATTGCCAGTAATGCAAAAGATTTTGCCCGCTACGGAAAACTTTTTAAAGACCACGGCAAATGGAATGGCAAACAAATTTTAGATTCTGCTTTTGTGGCAAAATCCATTACACCTCGTTTTAAAGAAAGCCCCGAATATGGTTATGGCTGGTGGTTAAAACAACAAAATGGAAAAAGCTTTTTTATGATGCGTGGACATCTTGGTCAATATGTAATTGTAGAGCCTAATGACAATGTTATAATTGTGCGTTTAGGGCATTCTAAAGGTTCAAATGTAGAAGTTGCGTCTTTTACTGAAGATATTACCACCTATATCAATGAAGCCTATAAGATGCTTGAAAAATGATTTCAAAACTCCATTTAGAAAACATATTATTTCTAGATATTGAAACCGTTCCTGAGGTTCAATATTTTTCTGATTTGGACGAAACTAAACAAGCTTTATGGGAGCACAAATCGAAATATCAAAAAAAGGAAGACGAATCTGCCGA